>Ga0172371_10004425_pt1 | contig 21289 bp, 15 predicted proteins | sample Lak12m_FD_114543 | JGI IMG/M metagenome (GOLD analysis project Ga0172371, IMG submission 114543) | Freshwater microbial communities from Kabuno Bay, South-Kivu, Congo - kab_022012_12m | ecosystem: Environmental > Aquatic > Freshwater > Lake | place: Democratic Republic of the Congo: South-Kivu... | reverse complement strand
ATAATTGTTATTGTTTACACGAGGGGGGTCTGGGGGGAGACTAATAACTAGTCTCATTTGTTGATAACTCATGCTGCCCTCCTGTAAGCCTTATTTGGCGGCACATCCCCGATGGAGGAATGATCCCGTCTTTCGTTGTAGTAGTGAATAAATTGTTTGCAAACCGATTGCAATTCACTTCCGTTTTCCGGGCGCTCAATGTAAATCTTATCATATTTTATGGTTCGGAAGAACCGTTCAATGTAAACATTGTCTATTGCCCTTCCTTTTCCATCCATTGATATTTTTACCGTTTCAAGGCCTTTTACAAAATTCACGTACTCATCCGAAGTAAACTGGCTTCCCTGATCGGAGTTGATAATTTCAGGCTTGCCATATTCAACTACAGATGCTTTTAAAGTATTCACAACCCATTCCGCTTCCATGGTGTTCGATAAACTCCAGCCAACAATAAAACGGCTGTAAACATCCATGATTGCCAGCAAGTACATAAATCCTTTGGGCATTGGAATATAGCTGATATCCAATGACCATACCTGATTGGGTCGAACGATTTTCAGATTACGCAGTAGATAAGGGTATTTATACTTTGCCGGATCTGAAATTGTTGTACGTGGCATGCAATAAACTGTTTTTAAGCGCATGATACGCATTAAACTCCGGACATGACAGCGACCAATGCTAAACCCCAATTTCTTTAGCTCTTTGGCCATTCTGCGGGTTCCACGGGTTGGATCCTCCATATATAACTTATCAAGCTCAAGCATAATCCTGAGATCTTTGTCCAGGGTTTTTGACGGTGTATAATAGAGCGTACTGCGCGCTACGCTTAACAACTCACATTGCTTGCAGATACTCATCTGATCGTCTCCAGTTTCTATTAATCCTTTGCGCATTTCCATCGGAATCATAGTACCTTTTTTTTTAACCAGTTATTATCCACTGTCAATTGACCGATCGCCTGGATAAGTTCTTCCTTTTCCTTTTCGAGCTTTCTGATTTGGTCGGCTTCTTCTTTGCCACTATCAAAAACTTTCGTGGCATTCAATAAAAACTCCTTCTTCCACAGACCTATCAGGTTGGGATGAATCTGGTAAATTTGAGCCAGCTCAGATGTGGTTTTCACCTCTTTGATCGCTTCAATTGCCACTTTGGCCTTGAACTCAGCTCTAAATGTTCTTCTTGATCTTTTCATAGTACGGAAATTTTAAAGTTAGTAAATTTCTGTCCAGTTTTATTAGAACATAGCACCCAGGCCTGGTACAAAAGCGGCGACAACAACCGTATACTGTTGATTGCTCGCGATCCTGAAAGAGCTACTGCCCAAGAAAGCATTATTACGTTTAACAACGCAGCCACCGAAGGTTTTGACATGGCTTACGACAGCTACTTTTTAAGTGGTTTCGCCCCGGCGTTTTACAGCATCAGTAACAACGAATACTACGCCCTCAACACCCTGCCCGAACCGGGCGCCGGAAACACCATTCCGATGGGTTTTGTGAAAAACGAAAGCAGCAACTTCAGCATCGAGCTGGCCGAGAACCTTCCGGGTGTTACTGTTTATCTAAGCGACCTGAAAACAGGTACCACGGTTGAGCTCAATAAAGGCAACTACGACTTTGTTTCAGAAGCAGGCGACGATGCCAACCGCTTTGAACTGCACTTCAGCACCCTGGGCATACCGGGCAATGTTGAAAACAATACCACCATCTGGAGCAGTGGTCATATGTTGTATGTTGATGGTGCCGGCAATCAGGCCACCCTGCAGCTTACCGACCTTCAGGGCCGCAGCATGCTGAGCCGTTTGCTTAACGCCGGTTTTAACAGCGTCAGCCTGAATCTGCCACAGGGCATTTATCTGGTTACGGTTCGTTCATCGGCAGGTGTAAGCACCCAAAAGGTTGCCATTGGCAAATAAATCATTCATGAAAATTTTGATCACTATGAAAAAGATATTGATAGTTGGCATGCTGATGGCATTGCTTACCCTGGCAGGAAACCAGGCATTCTCACAGGGTGCTCCGCCCCCACCTCCTTCAGGTGGCCACGGTCTCACAGGCAATCAGCCTCCCGCAGGTGGCAATGCACCGGTTGGCGGTGGTATGATGCTGCTCATCGGGCTTGGCTCGGCATGGGCCTTGCGCAAATCGGCTCAGGCCGGTAGCGAAACAGCTGAGTAAAATTGTTTGAAGGTGTAAACAAACAGTCCGGATTTCGCTTGAAATCCGGACTGTTTGTTTTATGGTTTTTGGTGATGTTGTATTTAATGAGGTGGTAAACGTAAAATGCTTATACCTTTTATAGCATCCGCTAAGCGTTATCCAGCCAGTTACGGATCAAGCGTCCTCCCTGCGGGGTCATCACCGATTCGGGGTGAAACTGAAAACCGGCCACCCTGAGCACAGTATGGTGTAAACCCATAACAACCCCACGTCCATCGGTGGCATTCACCTTTAGCTGACCAGACAGTGAAGCAGGTTCCACGGCCCAGCTGTGGTACAATCCGGCTGAAAAACCAAGCTCAAGTCCTTTGTAGAGATGATGTACTGGCTGAGCCGGTTGCACCAGTATCTCTTCACCATGCAGAATGGTACCCGGTTGATATAGTTTTCCTCCAAACACTTCGGCGATTGCCTGCATGCCCAGGCAAATTCCTAACATATTGGAGCCCTGCGCTGCAACGCGGATAAAGTCACACAATTGTCCGGCCTGTGCAGGCAATCCCGGACCCGGCGAAATTACGATGTGACTGTATTGCTTAGCCATGCCAGCCTCCAGCCCGTCGTTGCGCACCACATCGACCCGCGAAACCCCGTTTTGCAACAGCAATTGCCGCAGATTATAGGTGAATGAGTCGTAATTATCTATCAACAAGAGGGTCATGTCACAGGGTTGTTATGCGGCGCAATCCCAAATCATCAGGCAGGGTATGCATGGCCGGTGGTGCAAAGATACCGGTTTAGTAAATTCGTAAATTAGCATCGCTAAAAACCAGCCCTATGAATTCCCTGAATGCATTTGAAAAGATGAACAACCTCGGCGCTCAGGGGATATCCTTCCTGTTTATCATCGATTTCGAAATGCAGCGGCCGGTGGTTATACCCTTGCAGCAGGCCGCGGAACAGGGCATTTACTATGCTATGCGGGGTAATTCGAACGGGAGTCCGGTAGTAAGGCCTATGCCTAACAAACTGGATTTCGCAAAAAAGCCGGTGACCTACGACGTCTATCAAAAAGCATTTGACCATGCCATGCAGGGGCTACGATTCGGCGATTCCTATCTGCTTAACCTCACCTTTGCCACACAAGTGACTACCAACTGCAATCTGGCCCAGATTTATCATTACAGCAAAGCACCCTACCGCCTTCTTTTTGGCAACCATTTCACGGTTTTTTCACCTGAATGTTTTATACAGATAGAGAACAACTGCATACGATCCTATCCGATGAAGGGAACCATTGATGCCTCGCTACCCGGAGCTGCCGAGTTGCTGTTGCAGGATGCCAAGGAAAAAGCCGAACACAACACCATTGTCGATTTAATACGAAACGACCTGAGCATGGTAGCCGTCGATGTTCGGGTTGAAAGGTTCAGATATATTGACGAAATACGCACCAATCAAAAGCATTTATTACAGGTGAGTTCAGAAATAAGCGGAACGCTATCCACAGGATGGCAGGCACAAATTGGAAGCCTGTTGCACACCTTGCTCCCTGCCGGTTCGGTCTCAGGAGCCCCCAAACAAAAAACACTGCAGATCATCCGCGAAGCCGAGCCTGAGTTGCGGGGTTATTATACCGGCGTATTTGGCATTTTCGATGGGCATAGTATCGACTCGGCTGTAATGATACGTTATATCGAGCACCGTAACGGAGCCTTCCTTTTCAGAAGCGGAGGTGGTATCACCATAAATAGTCAGCCTGAAGCCGAATACCGCGAAATGATTGATAAGGTGTATCTGCCGATTGTTTGATTCAAGAAATTTGAAGTTACGAACACCAGGATTGAGAACCAGTATTATTTACGGGCTTTTTTCGGTGCTCTTTTTGTTCATCAAAATAATATTCAAACGATGGTTCCTCAAATAAAAATTTTCAGCAATTATTTTGTTCTATTGATATTTTCGCCATACTTGTTGAAACAAAGTCAGAGATTCGTAGACTGGGAACTATACGAAAATTCTACGCTATGCTTATGCTATTGCATGCTTGCGATAATCTAGTATTAGCCACTATCAATTTATTGTACTTTTTATGAAAGCTGTTACACTTTTAATCAGAGGCAAACTCTACCGAACCGGTTTCCGCTTCTATACGGTTGAAAAAGCTGTTCAATCAGGCATAAAAGGGTTTGTGAAATACACTGCGGCACATGATATTCTGATTCATGCCGAGGGTGAGCCCGAACAAATTGAAAGTTTCCTGAAATGGTGTCGATCGGGGTACCCTTCGTGCCGGGTTTATGATATTGAGATAACCGATTGTGATGTGGAAGGCCACACCACTTTCGAAATGATTGAAGAACCTGATGCACTGCCGGTGAGCAGCAAAGCTGCGAAATAACTGTTGAATGTTGATGTAATGTGTTCACAAAAGTATCGGCGGATTAATCAGGTAATAGAGCCTCGCCCCGCAAAAATTACATTATTAGAAACTGATTTCTGAAAATGTTACATTGTTTGGCATATACTCCGGCTTAGAGCAGTTGTTTTGCATAATAGTGCTGCAAACATACAAAGTAAAACTAGCCCTTTTTAAATTGCCCTTTCGGCACAAGTTGTATCAGCACCACAGGATTAAACGATATTGGCAACCTCGTGCTGATAATCGGAAATACTTTTATTGGCGAAGGATTGCCTGCTGTGATAATGCTCGGTTAAGGCTGGGCTGGTCAATAAGTCTGTCCAAAACAACTACAGTAGTTCCTGACAGTTGTATAGTGATATTTTAATGTTTGAACGTTCGGCGAGGCGCACTGCCAATTTTAAACCGGTAATGCCAATAACAATGAATCTTTCACGCCGCCAATCTTCACAGCTTGTTGGCAGAGTGGCTCCTTTATTTTAGCCCGATATATATCAATATCTTAAACAAATTATCTTCCAATTCGCCAGGGCATTTAAATTAGGCAAAGGCAAACCAAGCAAAACACATCCCAATGATCAGATTAAAAATGTGGAATGAAGACCAGTAAGACCATACATAACGATGCTTTGCCTCTAAAAAGCAGTGCTATTTGAAAAAAATGTAAATTTGTACAAATGAAAACGACCGGTTCCTCTAAAACCCATCTGTTTAGGATGTATCTGTTTGGAGCTGCCATTCTGCCACTAGACATCGTGACGTTTTCGTGCAGCCCAACCATCAGGCATTCAGGAGCCACTGCCCAGGATTCATTGCTGCAATCCCGATATAACAGCATGGAGTCAGCTATGTGGAAACACTACGTAAGCAACCCCGACTCATCGGAACAACTGCTTTTGCAAATGCTGGCATTTACCGATTCTGCCGGAATGGCCGAAGCCAATATATTTTCGCATATGCATCTGGCTGAGCTGTATCAATACCGCAAACCCGATATTGCTAAAGCTCTACAACATTTATCTGAATGCATGTCTTATTTCATTAAATCCCCTGGCTCATATTACGAAAACCCTTATTTATATATCGACATAGGTAATTTGTTTTACCATTCAGGATTTACAGAGCAATCAATTCCACTCTACCGCATTGCAGAACAAATCGGGACAGAAAGTGGAAATATGCAGGCACTGGCCCTGGCTTTACAAAACATTGGCCTTATGCATCAGGCTGCCCATCAGCCCGATTCGGCATTATGGTATTATCAGAAAGCAAAGAAGGTTATCAACGATACAACTGATATTAAATTAGCATACGGGTATTTGTACAGTGCCGAATTGTATCTTGGCAAAAAAAACTTCGGGCAGGCATTTCGCCTGGCAAAAAAGTGCGGAGAGATAGTACACTATCACAAGCAAATAAATCAAAAAAAACTAACCCATACACCTGATCGCTACGACCTTGCCTTCAACGGACTTGAAGCTTCGGTAGCCAGAATTTTATTTGTTACATATCTTGTATCGGGTAAAGCCGATAGCAGCAATTGGTATTTTAACAAAGCCGAGGCGCTTTCAAAAATCTACAACTCGCCAGATTTACTTCAGAAGCTTTGGTTTAGACGCTTGTATTTTACACCTGTAGAGAAGGTAAATACCGGTTTGGTTGCCAGCTCGGAGGAGCCGCTATTTGGCAAAAAGGCCAAAGCCGACCTTCGTCTGCTCAAGGTGTTGTCAGACTCATTGCAACATCACTTTGAAAGGGCCGGCAAACCAATTTTAGCAGCTCATTATCGCGAACGGTTCAATTTTTACAACGATAGCCTTATCAGGTTGCGTGGTAAATTCGGCCCATCGTTACTTCGATGGTACGTGTGGTAATATTATCGACAAAAGCACGGTCGTGCGAAATCACGATAACTGCTTTGGCACTGTTAATCAGAAAATCCTCGAACCATTGTATCGACTCAATATCCATATGGTTAGTAGGCTCATCCAGCAGGATAAGGTCAGGTTTCTGAAGTAAAATTTTAGCCAGTTCGATGCGCATGCGCCATCCCCCGCTGAACTCACCGGTGGGGCGGTTAAAATCGTCGCGCACGAAACCAAGCCCCAGCAATATTTTCTCTACTTCCGAATCGTAATTAATTTCTTCGATGGAATAATACTTTTCGCTGAGTGTAGAAACCTGCTCAATAAGTTCGTAATAGCCGGCCGATTCATAATCGGTGCGCGATGATAGCTGATGGTTCAATGTTTCGATTTCGCGGGCCATTTCAAAAATATGGGCAAATGCCTGCGCCGCTTCTTCAAATACCGTGCGGCTGTCTTCGGTAAGCAAATGCTGCGGCAAATAGGCAATTACGGCATCTTTTGGCGACGATACCTTGCCTCGTGAGGCCGTTTTTACCCCGGCTATTATTTTGAGCAATGTAGATTTACCTGCGCCATTCTTGCCCATGAGCGCAATGCGGTCTTTTTCATTGATAGCAAAAGATATATCCTTAAAAAGTGTGGTTCCTCCAAATTCTACTGTAAGTCCGTCAACCGAAATCATTGCTGTTATTTAGTAAAGCGCAAAGATACCGGTTTTTAGCAAGGTAATTGTACCAATGGCCTAAGCATAAAACAACCTGTGTAAATTTCATTGAATCGCACCAGCAGCCGTCCCCAAGATAAAAGCAATCTTTATATCGGATAAGCAGGCTAATTTACTTTAAAGGAAAATTTGGTAAAATGTGAACTTTAGCCAGAAGTCAGATTAACTATTTTCGATTTCCCGGCTTGTAATGTCCGGCCTATGCCCTCAGAAGTTAAGAGTCAGAAGAATTTCAGAAAGGCAAGAAACATACCTAATGAAAAAGAAATTGTTCTTCTAAGCTTCATAGAATCAGAAATTCAAATTTGTATGCTAAATCATTGTTCTGAAATCACTGTACTTTTGAAATTACGAAAAATATTAACCTCTACCCTGCCGTCTGGTCTGATTCAGGCTAATCGGTTTTATATGGAGGCAAATCCAGGAAGCGGGCAGTTGCCGGGAACCTTTATGCTCAGTGACTCAATATCATTTTAGGAGATTTTTCCTGAAAATGGGCAGAAGTTTGGTTTGCAGGAATATGAACCTGTTTGCGGGCTACCGCTGCCGGATCAAGCAAGCCCGAAAAATATGCCAAACGGATTCCAAAATGGTTGGAGGCAATAATTTTATTTCCTTCGGTATCGGTAATTATATTATTAGTAGCATGCATTATTTGATACGGCTCAAGCATTTTTATTAATAGCCGATTGATCGCCAGAGGCAACAAACGCTGATTTACGTAAATGGGCTGAATAGATAGTATGCCGGCAACCAGGCTATCGCTTAAAAAATGAAGGGTATGCCTGATTTTATAATCCAAATGCACATCCTCAATCAGCAAAATAGTATGCTGAGAGTTTGCCTTATTGGCTAATTTTCGTCCCGGTGTATGTATAATCGCAGCTAATTGTGCAACATTCAATCCAAAATCGGCCATATTGGCATATTTGATATTTGTACCGGTGAGCTCGTGCCTGCGATTCGAATAAAAGAGATCATTCACCAGAATCAGCTCAAGATTCAGGTTATCCGGATCGGTAAGATTTACATCAATCCTACCTGACCGATGTGTGAGAAAATCGTGAAATCCATTAAGGAAATTAACCATAGGATAGTAATTTTAAGTGATCTTTAGAAAAGTCCCATCTGAAAAAACAACTCACACACTCCCATCAAAGCCAATTGATTATAAAACCATTACAGGTTTACTTGCCTGAATTATACCACTTTTCAAGCAGCCTATGAATACTTACACTATGGTAAGGCTTTGCAACAAAACCAACCATTCCGGCAGCGAAGCATTCTTTTTCAACCTCCGATGAGTCCATGGCTGTAATGGCAACTATGGCTGGTTTTTCTCCTGTACTTTCGCGAAGAATGATCCGGGTTGCTTCTACACCATCCATGTTTGGCATGTTTATATCCATTAAAATGAGTTTATAGCTGGTTTTTCGGCATTTTTCAACCGCTTCCTTACCATCATTTGCAACATCAGCTATGATGCCTTTTACATCTAGCATGATTTTCAACATACGTTGGCTCACATAATTATCTTCAACGATAAGCACACCGGCTCTATTCTCCATACAGAGTAATCCAATTCGTTTCAGAATGTAAAAATTATAGAGACGGAGGAGGGGTAGTTTTACCGGGAATAAAATCGTTGAAATTACCATCCGGGACGATTCTAAAAAACCCCGTACTACCATTTGGTCGTTGGCTCAGATTATTCCTCCTCCGCTCTATCTTCCCCCACATCAACAATATGCTCCACCTGAGTGAAGCATTGCTAATGCATTTAATTCAAATAACACCGCTGCTTCTTTTACAAAGTCCATACCACAAATCGCAACCAACTCATTGTGTGAATGTTATATAAAATGATCACAATATTTTTATATATGAAAATATCCGGTTTCGGAATGCTTTAATGTATATTACTTATTCTCAATACAATAAGAACTGACCATTATCGGCAAATATTCCGTTTTCGGAATAAGCCGGTTCAAAGCACAAGAAAAATGATAATTTCATTTATATTCGTCGGTTATCACGGATAAGGATAAATTAATATAGTAATATTTATACTATATACCACTGATATAGAATGCTTTATGAATACAAATGAATTATTCTTCAGAATTCATCAAACATAAAAAAGAAATGCTTCTAATCTAAGCTGTATTTGCTAAGCCGCCGAAGCAGCGACTGAGGCGTTATTCCAAGCAAGGATGCTGCTCTGGTTTTATTACCGGTTGCTATTTCCAGGGCACGCTCAATAGCGCTCTTCTCAAGCATTGCGAGGTTTAGAACTGCAAGCTGCGATTCTTTATTATCGCCTTTCTGAATGATCTCCTGATCTGAAAAAAACAACTTTCTGGTAAGTATATTACCCGAAGAGAGAATTACAGCCCTTTCGACCATATTACGCAATTGACGGATATTTCCGGGAAAGTCGTAATTAGACAATAGCCTGTAAACGCTTTCATGGATATCAGGTTTCTTTTTTCTCAGCCTGACCGAATATCTGTCGACAAAGGCAGCAACAAGCTCGGGTATATCTTCCTTACGTTCGCGCAGCGGTGGAAGCTTAATCTGAAACAGATTCAAACGATAAAAGAGATCATCCCTGAAAGTGCCTTTCTCTATCATTTTGTCAAGAGGTCTATTGGTTGCGGCCAACACCCTGACATCCACATCAACAGGTTGAGAGGCCCCGAGTTTCCAGATGCGTTTTTCCTCAAGTACCCGCATTAGCTTAGCCTGCATGTGTAATGGCATATCGCCGATTTCATCCAGTAAGAGCGTCCCTTTATCAGCAAGCTCAAACCAACCGGGCTTGTCGGTTTCGGCACCTGAAAAAGCACCTCTTTTGTAACCAAAAATTTCACTTTCGAAAAGCTGTTCGGGAACTGCTGAGCAATTAAATGCCAAAAAAGGATGTTCTTGCCTATCACTCATAGAGTGGATCTGATGGGCAACTATCTCTTTGCCAGTGCCGGTTTCGCCTGTAATTAATACAGGCTGAGCATTATTCTTAGCAATACGTAAAATATAATTACGAATTTCGGAAATGCTTTTACTTTGACCAATCAATAACGGCTGACCGCCCGATTCGAGCGATTCGCGCATCATTTTATTGATATAGGCTGCATCAGCAAGCCTTTTTCGCATTTCAACAAATTTACGCGTGCGCTCAACAGTTGCCTGCAAAGCCTTTAGCATAAACGGTTTCGAGAAATAATCAAAGGCACCCCGCCGCATACATTCGATAACAATATCCATATCACCATGGGCAGAAATCATAATAACCTCTGTTTCGGGATATAGCCTTTTGATGTTTTCGAGCACAGTAAGTCCCGACTCTTCAGGGAGCCTGATATCAACTATGGCAACATCAACAGACTCCTTCTCAAGAATTTTATAGGCTTCAGACGGGCGGCTTGCTTCAAATACAACAGCATCAGGCAGGTTGCTCAAAAACATAAAGATCTCTTCCGACAATGCTTTTTCGTCGTCGAGAATAAGCAGGCTGAGGGCTTCGGTTGACATAGGTGGTGTTATTTGAGCCTGGTTATTGGAATAATAATCAGTAAATTAAAAAAATCGGATCAATAGCGTACAACAAATTCAAATCTTAATATGTACACTCACATAGTTTATTCATCAGCTAATGGTAATTCAATGAATACGCTTGTACCCTGGGCTGGTTTGCTTTTGATATAGAGTTGTCCGCTTATTTTATCAACAATTTTCCGTAAGAGGGCGAGTCCCATTCCTCCGCCCTGTTGTTCGTATTTAGGGCGGTCGAACTGCACAAAAGCACCGATTTCGCTTATTTGTTTCTGCGACATGCCTCTGCCCTCGTCGGTAACAGCGATGCGAAACACACCAAGGTGCTTGCCCGACGAAACTTTGACCGGCTTGCCCGGTGTTGAATAGCGCATAGCATTATCAGTAAGTTCGTAGATGATTTTTTCGAGAAAAATGCGTGAAATCTTCAGATCATACGTTTTTATTTTTAAAATCAGGTCGGAGTCTCGCAGATGATCGCTGGCAGCGGTTCGGGCAGCTGAGAATATTGTTGATTCGGCCAGTCCTGCTTCTGAAAATTGCCTACCGGTATGCTGTGCCAGATCAAGTTGCAGATACATAAGGTAATTATGCACCAGTCTGAAAAGCCGCTTGCCTGATTTACTGATGATATTCCCGATTTCAGAGAGTTCGTCATGCGAAAAACCCGAAGGATCAGAGCTAAGCGTATCACCAAATCCAATAATTCCATTCAAAGGGGTGCGCAACTCGTGTGGCAGATTGCTCAAAACCCGGTTTCTCAAATCTTCAAGTGCCGATTCGGTTTCGTTACGATGCAATTCGATACGGGCGATGCGGGCTGCAAGGGCATCGAGCAATTCGAGCCGTGTAAATGGTTTTATAAGGTAATCGTCAGCACCAATACCCATTCCGGTGCGGATATTACTGCGTTCAGCCAAAGCTGACATCAGAATTACCGGTACCGTAGCGCCATTATCAAGCTGGCGTAATCTTTTTACCAGCTCATAACCATCAAACCCTTGCATCATAATATCGCTAAGCACCACATCAAAAGCCATTTCGCCCAGCAATATCAGGGCTTCGGCACCATCAGATGCCTGAAATACATCATACCCTTCAAATAACAGCCATTCTGCAATTTCCTCGCGTAGCGGTCTCTCGTCTTCAACAATCAGGATTTTTGCCATTTTAGTTCGATTATCGATTTAACTTACAAAAAATGGTTGTCCCTCTATCGACAACACTTTCAACATTCACTATCCCGTTATGCATTTCAATTCCCTGCTTAACAATGGGCATTCCAAGGCCGGTACCGGCAATTTTACCCACATTTGTCGACCTGAAGAATGGTTCAAACAAGTGCCTGATGTCTTCTTCGGGGATTCCTATCCCATGATCGGCCACAATCATATTGATACATTCATCAGAATCGGATAGTTCAACAACAACTTCGCTCCCATCGGGTGAGTATTTTATAGCATTTGAAACCAGATTGGTAATTACCTGCCGCATAATAACCGCATCAAATCCGAAAAAAATCTCATTTTGGCTACTTAAGAATTTAACCCGCTGATGACCCGGCGAATAGGCATTGAATTCTTCGACAATGTCTGCTATCAATTCAGCCAGATTCCCCAAAACAGGATTAAACGACGATGTACGTGCCTCAACTTTTGCCAGGTCGAGCACATCATTCATCAGAATCTTCATATGTTCAACCTGATCAAATATTTTAGACAGCCTGTTATCAATTTGCTCGTCTGTCATACGGTTTCTGTAGGCCTGAATGGTTTCGGCCGAGGCCATTATTGTAGCAAGAGGTGTTCTGAACTCATGCGATGTCATAGAAATAAACCGCGATTTCAGCTCGTTCAGCTGTCGTTCAGCATTAAGCGATTCGATCAGCGACGCTTCAGCCTGTTTTTGAGCAGTTATATCTGATGCAATTCCGGCGTGCCTGATGAGAATACCGTCTTCGTTCATAATCCTGAACGACCTTACTTTGAACCACCTTTCCTGATTGTCGAGAATATAAAAGCGGCATTCAATATCAAGTTCATGCCCGGCAAGATAATTGCGGTAAGCCTCCTTAACGAGTTCAAGGTCATTGGGATGCATCCAGGCTCCCAAGTCGAAAAGATGAGTTGCTTCAGAAACTGCCTTTGCACCGAAACAACGCGTAAATTCACTATTAAGATAAACCAGCTTATGGTTGCCGGTATTGGCGATCCAAAACAAACTTTCAACATTCTCGGCCAGTTGCCTGAACTTTTCTTCGCTTTCGGCTAAAGCCTTTTCGGCTTGCCGGCGCAGGCTAATATCTTCAACCGAACCATCGAAATGCGAAATCTGGCCATCGGGCAAATAAAATACTCTGGCACTTTCGCGAATATAGATAGGAGTACCATCTTTTTTAAGCCACTGCGTTTCAAAATCGCGAACATAACCATCTCTGAGTATAGTTGAAATAAATTTGGCGCGGTCGATATTGATAACCGAGTCCATTTTATTCAGATCGATAGATGTTAATTCAGATTCATGTGTATATCCCAGCATCTGAACAATAGCCGGATTTACCATGAGTATCCTGCCATCGAGAGTAGTACGATATAATCCAATGGTAGTATTCTCATAAATAGTTTGAAACCGCTCTCTGCTTTGCCTTAATTCATTCTCAAAATGAATTCGCATTCTGGCATTTGTAAACAACTGGGCCATAAAATGAAGTAGTTCGCGTTCAGTTTCGGTCCAAATCTTTACTTCCCTGACTGAGTCAAAGCCAATAAATCCAAGCAGCTCACCCGCGTTTACCATGGGCACAGCAATGAGCGATTTGATTGCCTGCGCCTGAAGAATTTCTTTGAGTTGCTTATTTTTAAGTTTGTCAACATCCTCAACAATCATTGATCTGCCCTGCCTGTGGATTTTCACCCATTCTTCAATACCTTCAATCGGAACATTCTTGAGATTTTCGATTTCGGCTGTAACACCCCTGGCGCACCATTCAAAAGTATTGTTGGTTACCCCGGCTTTAAAATCGTAATCGAAGATGTATGCACGGTCAACCTCAACAAAGCGCCCAACGTGCCCGAGTGCTTCATCCACAGCTTCATTTACTTTATCAATAGGGATATTAATAAAATTACCGGCAACCGCCATAAGTATCTGTTGTAATGCCGATCTGTAAACAAGCGAATCTTCCATTTCGCGGTATTTTGAGATATCCTGAAGATATCCAAGTATAGACTGCGGCTTACCGTGATTATTGATAAAAATGGTTGAATAATCTGACACAACTATATACTTTGAATCAGCCCGCTTAAGCCGGTATTCCTGATGGAAGTGGATTATGTTTGAATTAACACACTGTTCAGCCTGTGTATTGATGCGTTCCCTGTCGTCGGGATGTATCAGTTCTTCGAACTGAATAACTCCGCTTTCAAGCACATCAGCAGAATATCCCAACATGCCGAGCACATTGGGTGACACATACTGCAATGGCCATCCGGGCGAAATCTCCCATCTGAAAATTACTGTTGGGCCTTCGATAAACAGCTGCCGCTCAGCCATGAGGTGACTGGTAATTTTAACCTCGTGGCTAATATCCCTCACCACTGCAATATATGACTCCTTGCCCCCTGCGGCAAATATTATAGGGCTCACCACCGCCTGCCACCAGGTTTCTACCCCTTTTACATTGAGGGTGTACGAAAACGCCTGTTTGTCGCGCCCCTGCCTTATCTGCGACAAGGCATTTTCGAGCTTTTCGGTAACATCAGCCGGTAATATTTTAGAATAATGCACATTGATTATAGAACTCTCGCTGGCAAAAAGCGATTGATTATCAGACAGGTTATAGCTTTCAGTAAATCTGCCTTTGTGATCAATTACGAGAACAAGATCTTTCATCGAATTAAGCAAAGCCCGCATCCAGGATTCCTTTTCACGTAATAAGGCGTCAAATTTCTTGCGCTCTGTAATGTTGCGGCTTACACCCAGTAATCCCAGCAAATTGCCGTTCTGATCATAAAATGGTGCCTTTAGTGTTTCAAAATAGCTTTTATTATTCTTTTCAACCGGTATAAGTTCTTCGTAAAGCATTGGAGCACCTGACTCAATTACCTGCTTGTCGTTTCGGTTAAGCAGTTTAGCAGTTTTGACATCAAAGAGTTCAGCATCGGTTTTCCCTTTTATATCAGCCAGCTGGCAACCAAGGGTTTTTTCAAATTCAATATTTCCACCCTGGTATCTGCCATCGGGGCTTTTGTAAAACACCACTTCAGGTATTGAGTTAAACAGCGCCGTAAGCAGACTTTTCTCGGCAATGAGTGCTTTTCGCGTTAGAATACGCTCGTTGATGTTGATGTGGAATGCCAGATAAAGATCGTCAGATAGCTTGACTCCCTGAATGGTGCACCATATGCCTGAGCCATCACTTCTTCTGATCAGTGAATCATCAACTGCGACTCCCGATTCAATGATTCTGTTAAAATGTAAGATGCCTGTATCAGCTGTTTCAGGATGCACCAGGTCTGATACATTCATACTGAGAAGCTGCTCAACAGTATATCCGGTAAGTTCGGCAGCTGCTTCATTTACTAGCTTATACTCGCCCTTACGGTTAGCAGCCATAATACCAACCGGCGCATTCTCGATAAAGGAACGCATCATGCGTTCGCTTTGGTTGAGGTCGGCCATAACATTATTGCGGGCAACAATCAGTGACAGCATATTCGACGCTAGCCTGGCTTCCTCTATCTGATCAGATGAGAATTTGTGCAGATTTCTGAAACCTAGTATTGCCGCGCCAACCGTTGTGCGATTATATATAACAGGCATTGCCAGCACAATATCACCAATGGGATGCGTTGGCCCTTTATACGGATGCTTGCCATCCTGATCATAAAAATTATAAATCAATGGATCAGCCGAAACACTCAGATTATCGGATAGTGATAATAAAATTGCATCAACTTCAGTTTTAACCGAAGCTGACAGAGTATGGGTTGCAAAATACTGTATATCGTCAGCCGGTTCCCCCGAAATTTTCTGCACCATATAACACGAGTCTGCCGAAAAAAGCCTGGGTAATCTTCTGCTTAACTCGCCGAATAACTTCTCGGTTGAGTCAAATTTAAGCAGGTGCCCTATCAGATTCACCAGTTCATTTAGAAAGTACTCGTTACGGGCAATTTTCTCTTCAGCGATTTTTCTGTGGGTAATATCTTCGTAGGCAACAAATATTCCATTTATTTTGTTTGAAGCATCTCTTATGGGCATTTTATAGATCCGGATCCAGATTTTTTTTCCACTCCCAACGAGATATTCAATTTCGCGACCCATTCGGGGGATACCTGACTGTATGATTTCATAATCGTCTCTTTCATCGGCCTTTGCATATTCTTTCCAATTGGTTTCAGCATTTCGCTTACCTAAAATATCACCGACAGATTCGAGCTTTTTATCCTGAAGAAATAATCTGTTGGCTCCGGCAAATCTCAAATCCTTATCTTTCCAATAAAGCCTGAAGGGTAGTAATTCGAGCAAATCGTTCAAAAAGCGATTCTGAGAGTCAAGTTCAAGACTTTTGTCGCGAATTTTATCTTCTGATCTTTTACGTTCTGAAATATCGTGGTGGGTGCCAATCATTCGCTGTGCCACACCATCCTTTCCGCTTAAAATAATTTTACCTCTATCAAGAATCCATTTATAAGTTCCATTCTTACATAAAACACGGTGTTCACTTTCATAACTATCGGTTTCACCTTGCAAATGCTTGTTAATCAAAGCATATGTACTCTCAAGATCGTCGGGATGCACCCGTTTTTCCCATTCCGAGAGATTGTTGTCTATCTCTTCGGGGGCAAAGCCAAGCATGGCTTTCCACTGGTTCGAAAAATATACCTCACCGGTTGAGATATCCCAGTCCCATAGCCCGTCACCATTTCCTTCAAGCGCAAATTTCCATCGCATTTCGCTGTCGAGCAATGCTTCCTGCATTTTGTTGCGTTCAGTAATATCATGAACGATATCAAACTGCATTTGCTTGCCTGAAATTTCTACATCTGAACTATAAATTTCGACCTTGCGTTCGTGTCCACCAGAAACAATATTCTTAAAGTACTTGCCCAGTGCCGGCATTTGCTTTTTAGAAACCCTGCTTTTACACCGGAGCGGATTGGTAAAAATTTCGTTCAAATGCACCTTATTTTCAGCATAGAAATCGCGGCCATAGTATTTTGTGGCGGCTTTATTGGCTTCAATAATTTCGCCGGTTGCCGGGTCTGAAAGCAGCATTACATTTTCATGGGCATAAAACATACTATGAAACCTGTCTTCGCTGCTTTTCAGCGCTTCCTCTGCTTTTATGCGCTCTGTTATATCTTCAAAAATATACAGCCTTCCAAAATATTCATTCTGCTCGCCCCTTACCTGGGTTGTGTAACGCCTTATGGTTCTACCATCTGTAAAACGGATGTGGTCTTCGAGTGAGGTAATATTCTCAATATCCTGCAAAGGGGTACAAGATTCGATAAAAGCATCAACATCAGCAATTAACGGCAGGCAGTATGGAATAATGTCGTTGTTTAACATTTCTCCATTCTGCATTTTTTTCTCGAATTCAACCAGCCCCCATATTTCGCAAAACTGCCGATTGAAATACAATATATTATCGGTTAGGTTATCAACAACAAAATAGGCAAATGGCGACGAAGCTGACATGGTTTTCAGAAACGAAACATTCCATTGCAAATGTTCTTCTGCAACTTTTCGGGCAGTTATATCACGTATAATCGACAGCACCATATTGTCTGACGATTTTACGATTCTGTTTTCAAAATAAGCCATACCCGATTCCAACGGCATCCTGTATTCGTAAGATACCATTTCGTTTGAACTGAAAGCCAGATCAATAGCACGCATGGCCTCTTGGGCATATTCAGGCGGAAGCACTTCACTAACCGACTGGCCCAGGAATGCTTCGGCCGGCATATACAGCAACCAACCTTGGTTTATGTGCGCTGACATGTAAACACCTTTCCGATTAATTCTGAACATCAAGTCAGGAACCGAATCGAGTATAATACTATTTTCCCGTTCGGTTTTCATCAAGGCCTCCTGGGCAAGTTTGCGCGAGGTAATGTTGCGTCCGATGGTCTGAATCTCCAGCAGATTACCTTTTGCATTCAAAATGGGTATATCAGTCCATTCCCACCACACCTCGTTGCCATCCGGAAAAACCTCCAGGTACTCATAGGAATACTCCGAAAGCGTATTTTTGATCTTCTCAAGATGATTCAGAATCCTCGGAACTTCAGCCGGCTGTACAAACTCAAGAAATTTATGACCCAGCGCATTTTCCTTAGTAAGCGAGAAAGTATTTAGGTAGGCCTGATTAACATAAGTGAGTGTTGTATCAGGATAAAATCTGAAAATTACATCTTTCTGAACATCAGCAATGGATTCAAGCTTTTCAAGCAGATTGACAGGATCACCCAGAATCGACAACTTATCAGAAACGCGCAGTATATTCACCACAATAAATGGGTCAGTTTCAGGCTGCACCTTGTAGGCTATATATTCGACCCAAACTTTGTGTCCGTTAGCATCAAGATGAAAGTCTGTGCTACTTCCGTCGTAAGCCGGCCAGTGATGATTTTTCTTATCAATTTGCCAGAAAGAGCTAACCGGTATTGCATTTTGGGCAGGATCAGGGAATCCGTACAATCTGCATGCTGCATCATTGGCAGCTACAACCTGAAAGTGAAGTTGGCTAAAAATAAAAACAGGTAAAGGTGATGACATAAAAATGTCAGCATATAGCCCACCTGTTAAGGCAGTATTAACTGGCTCAGATTTCATAGGCATGCATGCATTATACTATTGCCCGCAAAAGGGCATTGCGTTTACTCGCTATCTGAGCCAGGACAGGGTTACTTGCCAGGCAAAGATAAGATGTTTCGCAAATAATTCTTATGATGATTTTTTACTCAATATTTATAATGTTGCAATCATAGCCAGTATTATAATTAACCAGGGGTAATTATTAATTGTTTTTCTGCAGAGAAGTAACCTTCAATAATGGTTAATTTATTGCAATAGCTGATTTATCTTAAAATATAGCACTCTGCGTCGGATAGAGGGCTATGCGGGTGTAAAGAAATCTTTGCATTTTAAGGTTTGGCTTTACTAATAAAAGCACTATTTTTGACCACACCACTGGTAGCTCATACTACCCTTATCCACTTGTTTATGAAAAAAGTTATTTTTACTGAGAATGCCCCTAAAGCCATTGGCCCTTACAGCCAGGCTATTGAACTGAATGGAATGTTGTTTATTTCGGGCCAGGTTCCCATCGACCCGGCCACCGGAAAACTGGTAGAAGGAGGCATAAAGGAACAAACCCTTCAGGTAATGAAAAATATTGGCGCTATTTTGCAGGCTGCCGGTTATGATTATTCTGATGTTGTTAAGTCAACCTGCCTGCTCAGCGATATGGCTGATTTTGCCGATATGAATGAGGTTTATGGTGGGTTTTACACAGAAAACCCTCCCGCCCGGGCTGCCTATGGTGTGGTGCGGCTGCCACTCGGAGCATTGGTTGAAATTGAAACCATTGCTGCCCGCTGAAAATTTGTAGTTTTATTTTAAATCCACTGCAGCCAACAGCATTGCAGTGCTTTTGATTTTACCGATACCAACATCAAACCTGTTAAGAAATACAGACAATGAAAAAACTCGCTTTTATACTTCTACTGAGTGCAGGCCTGCTTCGGAGTGTTACCGCCGGCGAAGGCATGTGGCTGCCACTTTTACTCGAACAGCTCAATGAGCCTGACATGAAAAGCATGGGAATGCGCATTTCGGCCGAAGATATTTACAGTATCAATCACTCGAGCCTGAAAGATGCAATCCTTCTTTTTGGCCGGGGCTGCACTGCCGAGATAGTTTCGGACGAAGGCCTGATACTTACCAACCATCACTGCGGATTTGGTGCCATACAAAAGCACAGCTCGCTTGAACACGATTATCTAACCGATGGTTTCTGGTCGATGGACCGCTCGCAGGAGTTGCCCAATCCCGGATTATCCGTAACCCTGCTCATCAGAATGGAAGATGTTACCAAAGCCGTGCTTGCAGGAACACTGCCCGGTATGAGCGAGAAGGACCGCGATGCAATTGTGCGGCGCAATATTACGGCTATTGAAAAGGCTGCCACCGAAGGCAATGGCTACAGCGCTAAAATCAAACCCTTTTACTACGGCAACGAATACTACTTATTTATTAGTCAAACCTTTACCGATGTACGACTCGTTGGCGCACCTCCTTCAAACATTGGTAAATTCGGGGGTGATACCGACAACTGGATGTGGCCGCGACACACCGGCGATTTTTCAGTCTTCAGAATTTATGCCGGCAAAAACAACGAACCAGCCGATTACTCGCCCGATAATGTGCCCTACAAACCCAAAAGCCATTTACCTGTCTCGCTGGGTGGAGTGAAAAAAGGTGATTTTACCTTTGTTTTCGGATACCCGGGAAGTACTCAGGAATACCTGCCTTCGTATGCCGTAAAAATGATTACCGAAACCGAAAACCCGCCAGCTATCCGGTTGCGCGAAAAGAGGCTTGCTATCTACAATCGCTATATGCAGCAAAATGCAGCTATACGCATTCAATATGCTGATAAGTATGCAGGAGTAGCCAATTACTGGAAAAAAATGATAGGTGAAAATCGCGGCATCCGCAAACTTGACGCTTTGAATAAAAAGCAACAGCTCGAGCAGCGCTTTGCACAGTGGGCCGAAAACAGTGACGGCCTCAAGGCTTCGTATGGCGGCCTATTGCCACTTTTTAAATCAATTTATGATCAATATGCTCCGGTGAGTGAACGCGAAACCTACGTAAGAGAAGCTGCGCTTGGCATAGAGTTGATGCGGTTTGCCGCAGGCTTTAATCCACTGCTTACAAAAAGCCGCGATAAATCTACAACACCCGACGAAATCAACCGCCTGGTTGATCAGGCGAAACGCAGCGCATCTGCCTTTTTTAAAAATTACAATGCATCAATCGATCATGAAGTTTTTTCGGCCATGATGCAGGATTGGATCACCCATCAGCAGGCCGATGCACTTCCCGAAGCGGTTCGGAACGGTATCGATAAATATAAAGGCAATTTTGACGCCTGGGCTGCTGCGGTAGTTGGTAAAAGCATGTTTGCCGATTCGGTTAAAACTGACAGACTGCTCGGCCATTATAAAACTTCGAAGGCTTCAGCGATAGAAAAGGATCCTGCATTTCAATTGGCCCTGGCCATCTATTCCTATTACTTTGATCAACTGATACCCCAAAGCCAGGCTTTTGAGCAACAACTCGATAGTCTGCAGCGTGTCTACATGCAGGGTCTGATGGCATTTGCGCCCGAAAAGAGATTTTATCCGGACGCCAACAGTACATTAAGGGTTGCTTATGGTAAAGTAGATGATTACTTCCCCCGCGATGCCGTTCACTACAACTATTTTACCACACTGGAGGGTATTATGGAAAAAGAAGACCCCGAAATATATGATTATGT
>Ga0172371_10004424_pt1 | contig 21289 bp, 17 predicted proteins | sample Lak12m_FD_114543 | JGI IMG/M metagenome (GOLD analysis project Ga0172371, IMG submission 114543) | Freshwater microbial communities from Kabuno Bay, South-Kivu, Congo - kab_022012_12m | ecosystem: Environmental > Aquatic > Freshwater > Lake | place: Democratic Republic of the Congo: South-Kivu... | reverse complement strand
TGCTAACCGAGGCCATGAAACTTCTTCTCTCTTCTGCGCCCGTTTGGGGTCGTCTTCCACTACTTGGAACCCTTCAGAACACTTTGCAGCCGCGGCGCTCTGTCGCCGCGTCTTTTTTTCGCCCCGACAGAGCGGGGCGGCTACAAGTAGGACGCGGCTACAGCATCGTCTCGCACGCTCTCGCACCAGGTACTACCGCCCGACCAGTTCCCTTGCGGCTCTGACAATCCCAGCCCTGCCCGGCATCCAGGCCTGTTCGAGAACATGGCTGGCCGGCACGGGACTGTCCGGCGCGGTCAGCCTCCGTATCGGCGCGTCGAGGTACTCGTGCGCCTGTTCGAAAACACGGAACGCAACTTCGGCATTGAACCCGCCGGTCCCCGGCGCTTCCTCGACGATCAGGACGTGGCCCGTCTTGCGCACTGACGCCGCAATGGCGTCCGCATCAAGCGGCACGAGAGTCCTCAAGTCAACCACATCGGCCTTTATGCCGTGGGAAAGGAGCTCATCCGCCGCCAGCGCAGCCTGGTGCGCCATCCACGACCAGCCGATGATCGTGACGTCGCCGCCTTCCCGCGTGAGGCGCGCCCGCCCAAAGGGCAGGGGGGACTGGTCCCCCTCCTCGAAGGGTACGTTCTCCTTTGTCCCGTAGAGCATCTTGTGCTCAAGGAACAGGACAGGGTTGCTGCCGCGGATGGCTGTCGTGAGAAGTCCGGCTGCGTCAGCCGCCGATGCCGGGGCGACGACCTGCAGGCCCGGGACATGGGTGAACCATGCCTCCAGGTTCTGGGAATGAGTAGGCCCATACCCGCGGCCCGCACCGCAGGCGGTGCGTATGACAACAGGGCATTTCGCCTGTTTGCCGAACACGTAGTGCAGTTTCGCGGCCATGTTGATGACCGGATCCATGGCCAACGCGATGAAGTCCATGAACATTATCTCAACCACGGGGCGCATACCGGTCAGCGCGGCGCCGACTGCCATGCCGACGAAACTGAGTTCCGAAATGGGGGTGTTCACGACGCGTTCCGGCCCGAAGCGGTCAACGAGACCCCGGGTAACGCCGAAGGCCCCGCCATAGGCGGCAATATCCTCTCCCATGAGCAGGACGCGCTTGTCCCGCTGCATTTCTGCCGCGAGAGTTTCACGCAACGCCTGTGTGAAGGATATCTCTCTCACGCAAGAACTCCTTCCGTGAGTGTTGCGGGGTCTGGATCCGGGCTCCGTCGCGCGAAGGTGATCGTTTCCCTGATTTCCCTGCGCACGTCGGCGCGGATCCGGCGGTCACCGTCCGGGCTCAGTGCGCCGGCCTTCTTCAGGCAGTTTGTCATCCGTGTGATGGGATCGCGCTTCGACCATTCCTTGAGTTCATGTGCCGGCCGGTAGTTGCACATGTCACCCCTGGAGTGGCCCGAGAGGCGGTACGTGATGCATTCGAGCAACGTGGGGCCCTGCCCGGCGCGGGCACGTCGGCACGCCTGCGCCACCGCATCGCGCACGGCGACGACGTCATTCCCGTCAACGGGCACGCCCGGGATCCCGTAGCCATCTGCCCTCGCGGCGATCAGGCCGCCGGCAATCGTGTCGCGGACGGGAGTGGACATGGCGTACTGGTTGTTCTCGCAAAGATAGATCACCGGGAGGCGCCACAGGGCGGCCATGTTCAGGGATTCGTGGAATGCGCCCTGGCAGGCAGCGCCGTCGCCGAAGAAACAGAGCGCCACCTGGCGTGTGCTGCGCGACTTGATGGACAATCCAACGCCGGTTGCGAAAGGTATCCCGCCCCCCGTGATGCCGTTGGAACCGAGGAAGCCGAGCCGGTAGTCGGCCATCAACTGGCTGCCGCCGCGTCCGCGGGAGTAGCCGGTCTCCTTGCCGAAAAGTTCGGCCATCATGCGGCGCGGGTCGGCGCCGAGTGCGATGAAATGGCCATGCCCGCGGTGGGTGCTGGTGACGTAGTCGCCCTTGCGAAGGGCCAGTGCCGCACCGACGGCGGTGGCTTCCTGGCCGATAGCCGGATGCGCGGTGCCCTTCACCAGTCCCTTGCGGAACAGTTTTTCGACTGCTTCCTCGAAGCAGCGTATGAGCAGCATGCGGCGATATGCCGCCAAGAGCACTTTGCGATCTGTCTGCATGGTCAGAAGATATTCCGGACCACGCGGCACGCTTTGTCAAACCCTGATTTGCATGCCAGTATCAGGAAGAGGGGAAATTGGACAGGATGAACAGGATGGATCCTGTGGGTATACGGTGGTCCCGGGGTGCCGCCGTCATGACGGCGGCGTCATCATCTCCTTAGCAGCTAACGTTCACATTGAAGGTTTCGGCGACCCGTCCGCGGGTTGATGAATACCTTCCGATGTGGTGTTGGCTGTGCTTTCCTTCTTGTCTGATCTCGATCGATGTGATCGAAAATGGTCCACGGAGGGGATCATTGCCGAGACAAGAAATGTTCCGACAAAGATCGCGATCAGTATCTCCACCCAGGATGTTTTCTTACCCTTTCGTGGACGCAGGAAACAGAAATCCAAAATGCACCCGCCAAACCAAATGACACCGACAAGCAGGGGAAGGAACCAAGTTGTCCACATCAACTGCATCATCATCTTTCAGCCAACTCTACTATAGACCAACGTTCACAATTCCCGCGTGAACGGGCATGTAGGTAGTCTCCCTACTGTAGAAATCAGAATACGCGTGATGTTCAGAAAAGCAAGTCTCGTCCTATCCCGCGGGGGCGGCGACGGCTCGGCAAGCCTCGCCCTTCATCGGTAGGTAGGCGATTACCGCGGAAACTGGAGGGCGAAGCTTCGCTGAGCCGTCTTTCTCCGTCATGCTATCTCGACCGGCTATGCCAGGTAGGCATCAACAAACTGGCGTGGAGTCAAGACTGTGATTTCCTTGAATCCTGATGTCGTGAGCAGGGCTTTGTCGCCGGAAACGATGAGACGAGTTTTGCCGGCAAGAGCACACGCCAGGAACTTGTCGTCGTCGGGGTCGGAACAGACTCGCTCCGGCAGGGGCGGGGCATGCACTACCGTTGCTGCGGCAGCAACCAGCTCAAGCCATGGATTCAGGGCCACGCCGGGGAAGTCTGTTGAAAGCCTGTCTCCCGTCGCCTGATATTCCGCCAGAATCTCCGCCGAAATGACAAGCTCCACTATGCCGCGCCTCCAGGCGTTGAGGATATCGTGCGGGGGGCCGGAGAAGAACACTCCTGATACGAAGACATTGGTGTCAATTACTAGTCTCACTTCTGTCCTCGTACGCGTGCGATGGCCGCGCTGATGTCGCTTCGCTTCATGCCGGCTTTCCTGGCTTGCAGTCTCGCCGCACGGACGAGACCATCAAACTCAGCCATCGAAGGGCGCTGGATTGTCTTCAGGATAACGATGCCGTTTTCTCCAACGACCACGAACTGGACTCCGGGCTCAAGGCCCAGCCGGTTACGCACGCCTTCGGGAATTACCACCTGTCCTTTTGAGGACATTCGAGTTGTCGCGAGTGTCTGCATATACCCTCCTCAGCATCTTACTGGTAAGACGGTACCATTCCGGGGATCTCTCCGCAAGTTGTATTCCATCTTTGTCGATACCGCGCGAACTGATCGGAGGTGGTACTATGCTGTCAGGAAGAGACACACTGCGCTGCCGCCGGGGTCGACGGAGTTCACGAGGGCACTAGTGGCCTTCTGTGCGCCGAGAAGGGAAATCGCCGCGGCCACCTCCAGCGCCCCGCCGGCGCCGAAGGTCTCGCCGAAGAGTCTCTTGTGGGCCCGGACAACCGCCGGGGCCGCTTTGCCGAAACAGGAATGCAGGGCCAGATCCTCCGGTTTGTCCACCTCCGGCAGCCCGTCCGCAGCGGCGCAGACCACTGGTGGGGTACTGCTTGTACCCATCGCGGCACGCAAGGCATCCGCGATGTCACCGCTCAACCCGACCCCGGTGATTTCGCCTAGGACCCGCGCCTTGCGGGCAAGGGCATGCTCGCGATCCTCAAGGACCAGCACAGCTGCTCCTTCGCCGGGTGCCAGATGGCCGGGGTCATCGACCCCGGCTACATCACCCGTCCATCCGGCAAGCCGGAGTCCGTGCAGCAGCGCCGGGCTCAGGGCTTCGTATCCGCCCGCGAGGACAACGGCCGACCTGCCGTTCCTGACCTGCTCAAAACCCTCCGCAACCGCGGCGGCGCCGGATATGAAACCCGAAGCGAGGCTGAGGTGAAATCCCTTGAGCCCGTATTCGATAGCCAGCAGGCTGATCGCCGTGTTGGCATACGCATGCGGGAACAGGAACGGCTTGGCAAACCGGGGCCCCTTTTCCAGGAAACCATCGAAGAAGACTGTCATGGTCTCCAGGCTGCCGAACGCGGTGCCGAGCACAATGCCCATGTCCGGTGTCGGGTCCAGTGAGGCATCTTCCAGCGCCAGTGCGGTTGCAGCAAAGGCAAACTGGGATGACCTGTCGAGATAGGCCTTGGGACTCTCAAGGTATTCTTCAACTCGTAAGTCCTTCACCGGCGCATACCGGTGCGAACCTGGCGGGTTGGGGGACGGGAGGTCTTTCTCCACGATGATCCCGCTCTTGCCGGCGACGATGGCGGCGGAGAAAGCATCGCGACCCGTGCCGATTGCGCTTACGGGACCGACGCCGGTTATGACCACGCGCCGGCTCATTTTCCGCCTCCGGATTGGTATGCGGCGAATACAACCGCCGCGTTGTTGCCGCCGATTCCGGCGGAGTTGGACAGGACAACCTGCACGGGAGACTTCCTGGCAACGTTCGGCACGTAGTCGAGGTCGCATTCAGGATCCGGTTCGCCGTAGTTGATGGTTGGCGGGATGACCCCGTCGCGGATTGTCATGACGGACGCGATCGCCTCGACGCTCCCTGCGGCGCCCATCATGTGACCGGTCATTGACTTGATGGCATTGATCGGAATCCGACCGGCGCGTTGCCCGAACACCGCCTTGACCGCCTGGGTCTCCACGACGTCATTGTACTTGGTTCCGGTCCCGTGGGCGTTGACGTGATCCACGGCATCGGGCTGGATGCCTGCGTCCTCGATGGCGGCCCGCATGACGGCCGCCGTACCTTCCCCGTTCTTGTCGGGTGCCGTCATGTGGAATGCATTGTTGTTCATGGCCCCGCCGAGGAATTCCGCGTGGATCCTGGCTCCGCGCGCAAGTGCATGGTCGAGCCGCTCAAGGATGACTGCGCCCGCGCCTTCGCTGAAGAGCGTGCCTTCCCGGCGCTTGTCAAACGGGCGGATCTCGTCCTTTGTCATCGTGCGCAACGCGCTGAGGCCGGCGAATGCGAAACGGCTCAGCGAATCGTAGCCGCCGGCCAATACCCATGCGGCGTGCCCCTCCCGAATGAGTGAAGCGGCGTGGGCAAGGGCAGCTGTCCCGGAACTGCACGAGAGTGACAGTACCACCCGTGGTCCCCTTGAACCGAGTAACAGGGCAACATAGTCGGCACACCGCATGAACGAGAACTCCGTCAGTGAGTCAGACCCCGGCCGGGGAAGACGGCCGGTGGTGAAACCCATCAGGCGTTCGACGGGTGCGGTTCCTCCGAAGTTTGAGCCCAGCACTATGCCGAAGTCGGGATGAAGCTCCGGTGCCGATGTCAGCCCGGCGTCTGCCGCCGCTTCCGCGGCGGCCGCGGCCATGAATCGTGTGCCGTTATCGCACGCGCCCGGAAACGCCATGCCCCGGGTGGCAGGTATGTCCTTCACCTCTCCGCCGCGGGAATAGGGCAAGTCCTTTGTGTCGAAGCCGGCAATGGGATGGATACCCGATTTGCCGTCGCACAATGCCTGCCAGAATGCCGGCACGCCGTTCCCGACAGGCGAGATCACTCCCATGCCTGTGACCACCAGTCTCATCGCGTGTACAGGCCTCCGTCGACTATGACAACTTCGCCGGTGATGTACGCAGCGGCGTCCGACACCAGGAAGAGAACGACGGATGCGACTTCCTCGGGTTTCCCGAATCGCGCCATGGGGATTGCCTGGAGCAGCTTTTGCCGGCGGGCGTCCGCCATGCCGGAAACCATGTCTGTTTCGACCAGGCCCGGCGAGACTGCGTTGACCGTGACGCCGGACGCGGCCAGTTCGCGGGCACTGGTCTTGGTGAGGCCGAGCAGCCCGGCCTTGGCGGCCGAGTAATTGGCCCGCATCATGTCGCCGGTCAGTCCAGCGTCGGAGGCAATGTTGATTATACGGCCTGTCTTGCGCTTTGCCATGTGCCTGGCAACGGCTTTGGTGCAGAGAAAAGCTCCTTTGAGGTCGGTGTCGAGGACATTTGACCATTCCTCGTCCTTCATGAATGTCAGGAGATTGTCCTGCACGATACCGGCATTGTTCACGAGGATGTCAATCTGTCCGAAAGACTCGTTCACCGTGGCGACCATGCGGTTCACTTCTTCCTGGTTCGATACATCGGCCTGAACGGCTATGGCCTTTGATCCTGCCCCGGTGATCATGGTGACAACCTGCTTTGCAGGTTCGACGGAACTGCGGTAATTGACGGCAACACCGGCGCCTGCCCTGCCGAGCGCAAGGGCGATTGCGCGGCCTATGCCGCGGGACGCGCCGGTGACAAGGGCGACCCTGCCGGAGAGTGCTTTCGCCCTTTCCTCTGGATTGTAGCCACGGCGCTCAGCCGCCGTGTCCGGAACGCCCCGACAGAGCGGGGCGGCTACATCTTCTGTGCTCACTTCTTCTCCTCCGCAAACCGCTTGACCGTTGCTCCGTCAATGATGCCGTCCGGGAATTTCGCATGCACGGCGGCAAGATCAATGCCCATCTCCCGTGCAAGGCGTCGCGCTGCCGGTGTTGCGCGCACCGCGGTGGAATCGCCGGATCCGGCAGGTTGAGGCTTCCGCGCGACAACCGTGCCTCCGCCCTGCCTGTGCTCTTCCAGCACTGAGCGGTTGTGTTCGGATACGTCGGGCAGTTCATCCCCGGCATCGCCGATCAGGGCAAAAACGAAACCGACCGGGATGACGCTCTTTTCGGGCGCAAGGATCTGGCGCAACACACCTGCTCGGGGCGACTCGAATTCGAAAGCTGCCTTCTCGGTGGTCATCTCGGCCAGTGGCTGTTTCTTCCGGACGGTGTCGCCTTCACGGCAGAGCCACTTGATGACCGTCACTTCATCAATGTTGGCATCAATTACCGGTATCTTGACCCTGGTTATCACGGTCATTTACCCTGTGTGGCCGCAGCCGTCGCGTTTGACTGTGCAGCGGGCGGCGTCCTGAACAGCGGGAAGCGGAAGGGAATCGAAAGATTTCCGGCCTTGTCCCGGTTTCTGAGCAGGATCCAGCCGCTCTCGTGGTCCTGCAGCGCGAGGTTGGCCGGGGATATGTCGCTTGTCGATGCTATCTTTTCGCATTCCCAGGTGACGCCCGCCATGCCGCTCACGTCAAATGCGTTCATGCGGACGGTATCGTTGGACCTGAACGGCGCGAAAACAAACACGCTTTGCAGGTGAACGGGGCCCGAATCCTTCGCGTTCTGCATGCGGAGGGCCATTTCCTTCACCGGCAGCATCTTCTTCCTCTTTTCCGGATCCGTCTCGCGGCCATGCGGATTTGTCCCGAGGATCACGTCCAGCTTTCCGGTCTCGACGTTCTGTCTCAGGAAACTTGAGAGGTCCAGCATCACGGAATGCCAGGTATTCGAGCGCCAGGGAATTGGCTCCGCCAGGTAGAGCTTCTTTTTGTTCTTCTTCTTTCCCGGTTCGGCCAGCGGGATGACGAAGGTGTTCGGCGCCCCGAAATCGATCACGAGGTCTATCTGCGCACTGTCCTTGGGCATCAGGTTGGGGCGCCGAATACGGAAGGCGAGCAGAGGATACTCATCGATGTACCACTTGATGTTCCCGGGGCGAAACGCCACGGAAGCATTGTTTTTCACGGCGTCGACGGCAAGGTAGGGTTCCTCGCCCGGCTTTCGCGTCAATTCCATCTTCCCGCCGTGCAGGGGTATGAACTGGGGTTGCCTGCCTTCGCCTATTTCCCAGCCGCTGCACCAGAGGATGTTGCTGGGCAGAACGGGGTCAAGAAGCGTGGGAGGGTTGGTGTCCGATTCGTAGTCGGTTACCCACGGAATACGCAGATCCGGGGAGGCGTTCCCGGCGCCATCCTGCAGGCCGGACACGACCACGATGTTGGTATCGCCGTCTTCCGTCTGGTTGAGCTGCTCGCGGAACATGTGCGGCCAGTTAAGAAAGAAGGAGTCGCGCTCCGCGCTATGGTCGAACACTGAGCCAAGAGGATCCGGCAGGGGGACCTTCTTGTCGTTCCATTGGAAACAGACGCCGGCGAGGTCGACCGGCGCCCCTCCGCCGTTCTTCACGGTGACTTGCAGTGCGCTCGCGTTCCACGCGGGTCCGTTTGTGGCAATGAAAGCACACTGGCTTTCCAGCGGGAGCCGGTCCACCAGGAAGGGGAAGCTGGCCACAGTGGATTCCATGCCCGTAGTGTCGATCGCCTTGAGGAACAGCTGGCAGGGACCCTCGGGGAGTGTCTTGATGTCCGGAACCGTCGATTTTTCGTTGGGGATCTCCGCCCATTTGATCGCTTTTGCATCGTCCGGCGAAAGGTCGTCATGGGCTGTCCACCCGGCATGCAGGGCCATGAACACCTGTTTCACGCCATCGGCATCGGAATACCACGGCGCAAAAGCCAATTGCTCGTTACGTGACACAGCCGGTCCGATCGTCAGTTCATCGAAGTCCCATTTCGTGAACAGGCCGGTCCGATCGGCGCCGTTCCTTGATCCGAAGGAGACATTCTGGGCGGCGAATTTCCGCGTGGTGAGCGGCTGGTTACGGCAGGCATCGGAAGCGAAGCCCTGCCATGTGCGCCACTGGCCGTCCAGCTGGAATGGGAGAGGCGCCCTGACGGCGACAGCCTGGCCAAACTCCTCGCTGAGCCTGGCATCCATGCGCTGATCGAGACTGAGAGTGATGAAGGCCATGCCGGTCGCACGGTAACGGAACTGGACGAGCGGGAAGCGGGGCACTTCCATTGCCACCGGGAAGGTGAACCGCGTGTTAAGACGCTGCTGCTGACCTGCGTTGTCAACAGTGAGGTAGTAACCATGACGACTGTCCGGGCCCCTGATGACCATGCCCTGCGAACGCGCAAGCTCAGGCGGGAATGACTGGAGTTCGAAACTTTCGTGGAACAGGCTGTTTCCGCGGACGGCCAGGAGAACAGGCCCGCCTGCTGCAGGCCGTTCCTTCCATTGCAGCTTGAAATCCCAGCTGTTTGTGCCTGATCGGATAGAGACGGGGAGGAAGTCCGGGTTCTGGCGTACCAGTGTCTCCGGCATGGGAATGCGTACGGTGAACCGGTTCAGCCCGTCGATCTCCCGCGGGGGATCATAGCGAAGCACTGACATGGTGCGGCGCACAAGGCCAGTCCACTGAAGTGTCTCGGTTGTGCCCGAACCGAACACGACGCTGGCGGTATCAAAGCGGCGTTCCGGGTAGGGCAGGGGAGCGGCAACCACAACCGCGTCCGGAATCGCCCGGCTCCATGTGCATGCCACGGGGAAAGAGACCGGCAACCGGATCCACGCGATGTCCTGGCATACCGTTGCGCCCTGTCCGGCCATGACGACGTTTGCCTCTATCAGGCCGGTATTCGTGAGCGCCGTTGCCCATGTCTGGACCGGCTCAATGTCCCGGGCACGGGTCAGTATCGTCTTCATGTCCTCGGACAGCACATGGATTGCGTCGGGTCGTGCGGCCGCGTTCGACGGTGTGAGCACCGGCGGAGCCATGCGGATCTCCGTGAAGTTCCTCACAGCGTAAGCTTCACCCGGCGCGTTGCCCTCGAGGCCTTCCGCGACGAAACTGGGTTGGAGGTTTCCGAATCCTTCCGCCCGGATCAGGAGACCGGTGTCCGCGATGAACCCCTTCAGCTCGTCGGCCGGCAACCACACGGTCACGGGTGTCCATTGCCCGGCGGCGTGCCAGTTCATGCCGGTGACGGCTGACGCGGGTACGTCCGTTGCGCCTGTCTGCAAATACTGCCTGCCGGGAAAATCAGCGCCGGTGATCCGGTGGAAGAAGAAACGTTCCGGCTGGTATCCCTTCTCCGGCTGTATCCGGCCCGCGGAGTAGTTGAAATTGAACCTGGCGCCCACGGTGCGCTTCACCTCGAATCGCCACCCCGCGAAAACGGGATATGGCACAAGGGCAGTGAGGGGCCTGGCTGTCATCGGTCCGCTTCCGAGCGAGTTCCTGAGTTCGAAGTAGGGTCCCTTGCCGGCGGCTTCATGCCAATGCAGGACCGACCGACCCACGGTGTCCTCGACGGTCCACATTTCCGGCAGCATCATCATGAGCGGGCAACCGTCCTTGATCGCGTACCGGCAGATCGCGGCTGACGCGGGATAGGAGGGTTTGGCTTCCGGGCTGTCCGGCGGCACGACCTTGAACGGGAACGGGAGCGGTTCAATCTTCTCTGCGGAAACCCTGACGCGGGCCACCATCATGGAATTCATGTAGGTCCACACGCCGAGGCGCCCCTGTACAAGCGGGTCGGGATCCTCGATGGAGAACACAGGTTCGTTGTCGAAGGAGTACTCGAGTTTCTTCCCGACCTTGCGGAACTTGACGTAGTACCACGCTCCGTGGACATCGCGTCCGGCGGGGAGCAGCGGATCGATGTAAAGCCTTCGCGCGCCTTCCCTCTGGCGCGGGACAAGGTACTTGTCGGATACGGCCAGCAGGGCGCCGTTCCTGTACAGGCGCGTATACATCTGGGAGTTGTCGTTGTCCCAGCCTCCGCAGGTCACGGTGTATCCCTGGCCCGGCGAAGTCTGGCGGCTGAGTATCGATACGTTGAAATCGCCCGTTCGCTGGTACCACCCGTGCCGTGTCCCCACGTGCATCTCGACGCAGAAGTCGCCCTTGTACAGGAACTTGTTCCAGATGGCCGCAAGATCTGTTCGCGATTCGCCGTTCATGTGTGACCACTTGGGCTGGCACATGAAACGGTTCACCACATCCCACAGGCCGCCGTTCTGTGTCCACTCGTGCAATGACTCGGTAAAGAGGCTGTCCTTGACGTTGTACGCTTCAACGAGGCTGTGCTTGAGCTGCTCCGTGGTAAAACCGGAAATGCGCATGCGTCGCCCGGCAAGAGGCGCCTGCAGGGACTGCTTGAAGAGCAGGTTCGTTCCGCTTGTGGCCCACATCCAATGATCCTCGTAATGCAGGCTGTACCAGGGTTCAGGCACGGCGTTTGTCTTGTTCAGCACGGTCTCCGGGATTTCACGGTGGATGAGATTCGTGGGTACCGTTGCCAACGTGGCGCCCGAACTGTCGCGCAAGGTCAGGGAACCGTTTGCTGCCCGGACGACGAATGCCCCGTTGGAGGTCGTCTCCCCGATGCCCACGTGGACCTCGGTATTGGTTATCCAAGGAAGATAGACCATGAACCGCCCGAACAGGTCGCCCTTGTGCCATACGAGGGAATTGGTCATCTGTATCCACTGTCCCTCGGGCGAGGACCAGTGCCGCATGTACGGGTCCTCGACATACTGCCGGTTCTTCTCGAACCTGTTCCTGTAGACGTCCTTCCGCCGGAAACGGTAGTCGGGGGCGCTGATACTTGCCGTCGTGGCGGGTCCCACGTAAAGGCCCGAGGCCCCTGCCGGGGCATTCGGCATATGGTGGATGAGCACAAGCCGTCCATCGCAGTAAAGGCGGAGCTGTCCCTGCTCGGTCGCGTCGCTCAGCAGCGTGAAGACCTCCCGCGGGGGACTGGTGGTCCGTGCCAGGCCAAAGGATTCAAGGAGGCTGTGGTTTGTCCCCGATGCGCCGACCAGCATGAAGACCGTGTTGGTGGGGGTCCATCCCCTGATGAAACGGTACCGGTTGCCGTCGGGTGTACACCCTGTCAGCAGGCCTGCCGATCCTGGCCTGGAACCGTCCGCATCGAAAGTGGCCGAGAACACGTGCGTGGTGTGGGCAAATGAGCCGAGAACCAGCTGCTGGGCCGCTGCCGACGAAGGCACTTCCAGTGTCTGACCAATGTCGCGCGGCGCGAAGAGCTTGAAGAACCTCCTGCGGGGAAAGAACTGGCCGTCTTCTTCGAGGGTGTAGCGTCGAAGGTCGTTGAGCGTGAGGAAATCGAGGTCGTGGTTGGCCTCCGCGGTGACATCGTCGAAGAGAGTCCCGTTGGTTCCGTTGACGAACAGACCGAACTGGCCTCCGACGGGAAGCTCAACCGGCATGTCTATCACCTTCACCTGGTCCATGAAACACTGGACCCTGTTCTGGAATGTAACGGCGCGCAGCTTCACCCACTGGCGGGGCGTAGTCTCTGTCTCAACGGCCGCGAGCACGGTACGTTCGGCAGCGTTGCTTTGGGCTGTCTTCCAGAGATGCAGGCGGACCTCGTTACCTGCTTCCGGTTGCCGCAGTGTGAATGCAAAGAAGCCGCCCGGGTTGCGGGCGTGGAACACGATGCCCATCTCGCCGGGCCGTGTTTCGACCGCGGCCTCCATGGAATAGGAGTCGTAGAACTCGTGTCCCATGACCATGCAGGCATTCGTGCCGGCGCCCCTGACGTTGTAGAAGTTGGGGCTGTTTTCGAATTCCGGCCTGGCCTTCGCATCGGCCTTGATGCTCTCGCGTTCAATTGAGTTGTCTGCGGCTGAGTGAAGTTTCCATGTGCCGGACCAGGTGGTCCACTCCGGGAGTTCGGCCGTTTCTTCCTCGGGCTTCAGGAAGTCGTCGTGCTTGTATATGTGGGCTTCGGTCTTCTGGTAACGCACATCGTCGCCGCGGGAAGACACCATCTCGCTCTTGGGCTGGTATGCGACAACGGGAGGCAGGAAGGGCGCGGTCAGCGTGCATACCGGGCGATCGTTCACGTAGACGGCCCATGTCTCCTGCCGGAACTTCATGGTGACCAGCACGCGTTTCACGTCTGTGCCGGGCAACGCGTCCAGCTGGAACTGGCTTGATGCGTCGATGGCCGGTGGGAACGCTTCTTCAGGATAGAGCCTGACCCGGCCCTTGCGGGAGTCCAGCTCGAAGACAACCGAGCGGTTGGAGGTCTTTTCCGCGATCTTCAGGCGGATACCGTCTTCGGGGTTCCAGCGCGCGGCAAGGGACAGGTTGCCGATGGGGTAGGTGGGAACGGCACGTTCCACCCACTCGTCGGCACCGCATGTGGCGCAGATTGCGGCCAGGAAGAAGAACGCCAAACGTTTCATAAAAAGGATATTCCCCCGCGTGTTGCCCGGTGTCAATCCCGCTTCAGAATACACAGAGCGGATTATGTATCGGATCGGTGATGAGGGTGGCCTGTTTGGTGCAGAAGGGCTCTTCTTTCTACGGATCAAGGAGCTGACGTTCCAGCATGCGGGTAAACACGGTGTAAACGGTGTCGCGACGCTCGGCGAACAAACAGCGAATGCATGTCGTTGCGCCGGACTTGCTGCTGTAGGCCAATACGATCCGGTACGAACCGATCCGTAACCGATGGTATCCCTGCAAGGGGCCCTCCAGTGCCCTTATGTCACCGCGTTCGGAGGCCAGATCGCGGAGCGCCAAACGCAGTTTCCGCCGGGGATCCGGCGCTTGGGAGCGGATGAATGTGACGACTTGGTCCGCCAGCTCAACCTTCATCGGCGATGGCCTCAAGGGGATGGAAGCGTGTCCGCCCCTTCTCATAGTCGCGCAACGCTCGCATGGCGCTCGGATTCGCCAGGATTTCCATCGTTTCCACAATGGCTTCCATCCGTTCCTTCGACACCACGTATGCCACGGTTTCATCATGCCGCGTAATGGCCACGGCGCCGTTGTTGGCCGTCTCCCGGACCAGTCGTGGCAGGTTGCTCTGTGCCCGCGAAATAGAATACGTATATTTCATGATTATAATATGTAGAATCAGGACGGCGTCGTCAAGTCGATGTGTTCCGGCATGTCTTTACCCCATGATGATCCTGAACCCCGAACCCTGTCTTTCTGGGTAAAGAGGCGTTTGATTCACTGAGCTAGAATGCTGCCGGCTCCGGCAGTTGCACGGTCATCAGGCGCGGATCCAGCTGCCAGCCTGGTGTGAAGAACCCGGCACAGAGGGCGTGGTTCGATCCGTCTGGATCGGTCTCGGTCGAATAGACGATATAATCCGGCAGGAGGTCGTACTTGTGGTTCTCCGGCAGTTCCGTGCCCCACGGGATGCCGCACTGTACAACAGCCAGCTTTGCCGGGTTCCATGGACTGGGACGGACCATGTAGAGGCCGTTGCCTTTCCTGGGAATGGCCAGTTCCCCGATCCGGTATTCTTCCGGCGTTATCTCGACAGGCGACGCCGCGATAACTGCGCGCACAAGGGCGCTCTTCTCCGGCTCTCCGAATATGAACACATTGAATTCCGACAGGTTGTTTGAGTTCATGCTGCATTCGTAAAGGGTGCGCGGGTCGGCCTTTGCGAACCTGTACCACTCGCGGCACCTGCGCTGGAATTCCATCATTCCCGCGCTGTTGGTCGGATCAGCGGTGCAGACAAAAGCGAAGGGAGTGAGGAATGCCTGCTTGATCGGGCCATGCGGCTGTGCCGCCGGGGGCGGGTTGCCCTTGTCGAACAGGCGCACGGGGGTGTTACCCGCCGAAGCGGGAGCCAGGCTGCCTATTGCATGCGGCATATCATCCCGGAACAGGACGAACTGGGAGACGTTAGTAGCTCTAAGGGCAAGGCGTGTGCCATCCACCCTGTATTCAAAACCGGCGGGATCGGTGCTGTTGCCGGCGGGAACGATACCGATTCCGTAAGCGCTGTCGAAGCCGGCCTGGTATGTCCGGAAACTGAAAGCCGTCGGAGTGGTTCGCCGGCAGGCAGGAAGCCAGCTGCGCATGTCTTCCCGGGCGAAGGCCTCGTCGAAAATCCAGTGATCCTCCCCGGGCAACTCCACGTACTGGATGCGCGGGTTTACCGTGCGAACGGCGTCTGTGATGTGACGGGCCTCTTCGACGGCTATCACCTGGTCATCGCCTCCGTGCATGCAGAGGATTGGCAGGCTCGCGAGATTGGGCAGGAGTTCGGATGCAAACTCTGCGTCTATGAGCTTCTGCTTGTACTGTGGAAGCGATTCGCGGGGCGTCTGTTGCCAGAAGTAGTAATCCCCGCGGCCGGAAAGAACCACCAGCCCCGCGAACAGGTCCGGGTGATGTGCCGCAATTGTCCATGCGCCCATGCCGCCCATCGAGATGCCGACGAGAATGATCCGGTCCGGGTCAACCCTGTATCGACGCTGCATCTCTTCGATCACGAGTAACACGTCGTGTTCGCCAATACCCTGGTAGTCGGTATTGCTGCGGCCGAACGGGGCGGCCAGGATGAACCCGTTTCCCTCTGCAAACTCGACCAATGTTTCGGGGATGTATTGCCAGTTGACGATGTTGAGGGCCGGGGAGTAACCGTGCAGGAAGACAATCATCGGAAGGGCGTCTCCGTTTACGGCACGTCGTGGTACGTAGCGCAGGAACGGCTGGAATGAATCGTCTGCGGCGTCATGGTATCCCTCGTCGAGCCTTCCCGTGACCAGGCCGGTTCTCTTCCGCGATGCAGCGGCCTTTTGCTCGTACTGCGCACGGTCAAGGTGCTGCGAGAGCTTCTCGAGCATGGCGTCCGTGGGCTTGTAGCGTGAGGCAAGGTAACGGGCCTGGCGGACGGCAGTGTTCAAGTTCTGCCAGTGAAAGTAGGCGGGAGTGTTGGTGGGCGCGGTCGGGATGTGCTTCTCCAGTGAGGCAAGTTCGTTGCGCGCCTGCTCCAGTGTGCGAATCGGGCCTTGCGTGATTGCCGTCTCCCGTGCCCCGCACCCGCACAGGAAAGCCACCGCCAACATCGGAAGGATGGTTCTACGCATGGCGGCATACTAGCGGGAGATCGGGCAGAACGCCATTAATTTGGGTTGAAGATGGAACGGCGTCGCGGTATCAGATTGTTGAACACTTTCGTGGCTGGGTGGACGCAACAACAGGGGTACACATGAATGTCCTTATCATGACCGACCAGGAAGGCGTTGCCGGGTACGTGTCGTTCGATTACGACCAGGGATCGAGGAACAATGAGCAGGGCAAGCACCTGCTGACCGGGGAAGTGAATGCCGCGGTTGAGGGCCTGCTGGAAGCAGGAGCCGTTGACGTCCTCGTGTTCGACGGCCACGGGGCGGGCGCCATCCACTATCCTGCGCTTCACGAGGCAGCCAGGCTCCTCCATGGTCGTCCGCTCGGTCCGCGGTCCGAGTGGGACAAGGTGATGCTGCGATATGACGTGACGATGATAATCGGCCAGCACGCCATGGCCGGCATCCAGACTGGTAACCTCCATCATACCCAGTCGTCGCAGAGTATCGACTACTACAAACTCAACGGTCGTCCGATAGGTGAGATAGCGCAGTGGGCTCTCTATGCCGGCTCCTTTGACATTCCGCTGATATTTCTTTCCGGGGATGAGGACGCTTGCGAGGAGGTCAAGGCACTGGTCCCTGCCGTAACGACGGCAGCTGTCAAAACAGGACTGGGCAGGAACTCCGCCATTTCGCTTTCGCACACGGCCGCATGCCGCCTGATCCGCCAGGGCGCGAAGTCCGCGCTCGAGAAACACCGCGCGAAGCCGGTCCCGCCCGTACAGTGGGAAGGCCCGTACGTGCTTGAGAAGAGGTTCTTCCATACCGATTCCGTCGATGAGCACCGGAACCTGGCCGATGTTGAGATCGTCGACAGCCAGACCATACGCCTGCGTTCCGACAACATCCGGGACCTGATCTACAGGTGAAGACTGGAGTAACCGCGGATGGACGCCGATAGACGCCGATTTCAGAACAGAGACTTCCGTTGCTGGTACTGTCTGTGTTTATCTGCGTTCATCCGCGGTTACATTTCCTTCTGAACTGGTTACCCCGTCTAAAGGAGACCAATGGAAGAGTTCGATCTGAAAGGGAAAGAGTTCATCGAACTGGACAATCTCCTGAAACTGAAGGGATTGTGCGCGACCGGTGGGCAATGCAGAATCGCGATCGCGGAAGGCCTGGTCAAGGTCGACGGCAAGGCTGAACTGCGGAAACGCTGCAAAATAAGGGCAGGGCAGGCCGTGGAGTTCGAAGGCCACAGGATCGTGGTGAGATAGCGACGGTACGGAGCTGGGACAATCCAGTTGTCGGAATGGACCCCTTACATCCCGCCTTCGCCGGGGACTACGGCGTGTAGGTTGAGGTTGATGCAATTCTGCAGCCGGGGTCGATGACCCCGGACCGGCCTCAGCCGTCTCCGCGCGGACGCTACGACGTGCCAGGTCGAGGCCGGCTACACCAGAACGCATGATAAATGGAGATTCGATATGGCAGAGCGGCGACAACTTGATTTCTGGGCGTGTGCGGGGGAAATACTCAACCGCTTGCGGTCCGCGGAGGACGGAGTTCTTTGCACGGTCGCTGACAAGGCCGGCAGACAGAACCTGCTCACACTCGGGTGGGGGCAGATAGGTCCTTTTTACCACGGCCATCCTGTATTCATAATTGCGGTGGCTCCACCGCGATATTCCTGGCGATTCCTGAAAGAAGTGCCCGAATTCGTGATTGCTGTTCCAGCCGACCCGCTTCGACCGGCCGTTCGTTTCTGTGGTACGAAGTCCGGCCGCGATGTGGACAAGTTCGAAGCGGCGGGGTTGACCCCGGTCCCCAGCATGCATGTTCGCCCGCCATCCATCGCCGAATGTCCAATCAATGTGGAATGCCGTGTCTACACCACTGTCGACCCTCCGCATGCGCTTCTTACGCCAGAGCACAGGCGCTCTCCGCTTGGAGAACAGCATTCGATCTTCTTTGCCGAGGTGCTTGGAACGTATGGCGGGGCGGGATGAAGAAGGCGTCACCTGCAATTCTAACAGGAGTGGCCATTGCTCTGATGTCGGGTTTCTTTCACAACTCAGCCGGATCAGCGGAACTGCCGAAGCTGCCCGCCGCCGACTTCTATGTGGCGGTCAATGGCGACGATGCATGGTCCGGAAAACAAGCCGCGCCTGTGCCAGGGAAGGCGGACGGCCCTTTCCGCACCCTTGAACGGGCGCGTGACGCGGTCCGAAAGCTCAAGGCGGACAGTACCCGGATCACTAGTGGCATCACGGTACTGGTACGTGGCGGCGTGTACACAATGACGAGGCCGTTCGCACTGGAGGCGCAGGATTCGGGAACACCTTCGGCGCCTGTAGTGTACCGCAGTTACCCCGGCGAGAATGCCATCCTTGCCGGCGGGCCAACCCTGCCTGCCGAAGCCTTCAACAAGGTGACCGATCCGAAGGTCCTCGATCGCCTTGACCCGGCGGCTCGCGGCCAGGTGGTTGTGGCTGACCTCCGCGCCCGGGGCATCAACCAGCTTGGCCAGTTCCCGCCGAAGTTCCAGGGCGTTCCCGCGGTGCCCGAGTTGTTCTTCAATGACAAGCGTATGACCCTTGCCCGCTGGCCCAACGATGGGTGGACGACCATAGCGAAGATCATAGACAGCGGTTCGGACTATACCGGTACCAACGGCGGAGTCTTTGAATACTCGGGCGATCGGCCGTTGCGATGGAATGCCGAGGCCGGGGTCTGGTTGAACGGTTACTGGGCTTTCGACTGGAACGACGAGGTGCTCCAGGTGAAGTCCATCGATCGCGAGAAGCGACAGATCGCGCTGGCAAAGCAGGCAATCTACAGCGTGAAACAGGGCAACAAGCCGCCCCGCCGTTACTACGCGCTGAACCTTCTGGAAGAACTGGACAGCCCGGGTGAGTACTTCATAGATCGTGCCGCCGGTTTACTATATTTCTGGCCGCCCGCTTCGCTTGCAGGGGCACGGGTGGTGCTCTCGACCCTCCAGGGGCAGGTGATTTCGACCAAGGATGCCTGCGATGTGGTCATACGCGGATTCACGATAGAGGCCTCACTGGGACACGGTATTACCGTCAACGGCGGCCACGGGGTTCGAATCCAGGCCTGCGAAGTGCGCAATGTGCGGGAATTCGGTATCAGGGTTTCCGGCGGCACGTCTAACAAGGTGGAAGCATGCGATATCCACGATACGGGTACGGGCGGGATCACGCTTGCGGGCGGTGACAGGAAGACGCTGACGCCCGCGGGGCATGAGGCAGTGAACAACCATGTCTGGCGTTTCTCCTGCCACAAGGCCACCTACTCGAACGCGCTGGGATTGGAGGGGGTGGGCAACAGGGCAGCTCACAACCTGGTACACGATGCTCCGCACCAGGCCATCGGCATCAGCGGCAACGACCATATCATCGAGTACAACATCATCCACCGTGTCTGCATGGCAACCGATGACTGCGGCGCTTTCTACAAGGGTCGCAACCCTTCGTCCCGCGGGAACACCATCCGCTACAACTTCTGGCACAACATCGGCAACCCGATGGGGCACGGTAACGCGGCGGTCTATTTTGACGACGGCGACGGCGGCGAGAAGGTTCTCGGCAATGTCTTTTTCCGTTGCGGTGAGCCGGGCGCGGGTTCGTTCGGCAGCGTGTTCTCGCACGGCGGGCACGACAACGTTGCGGAGAACAACATCTTCATCGAGTGCAAACGCGCGCTAGGTTCGTCACCCTGGAAGGACGACCTGTGGCGGAGCAGGGTGCTGGGGAGCGGGAAAGAAGGCTGGGACTGGGATAACAAGCTGCTGAAGGAAGTCGATATCACAAAGCCGCCATACACGACGCGGTACCCGGAGCTTGTCGGGTTCATGGATCCGCAGCCCGGGCAGCCCCGCAACAACAGGGCGACGCGCAACGTATTCGTGAAGTGTGCCATGGTCAGCAACGGAAACTGGCTCGTCGCGTCGAATGACAACTGGTCGACCGACAGTGATCCCGGCTTCGTGGATGCCGCCGGGGGCGACTTCCGGCTCAAGCCCAATTCGGCAGTGTTCTCCAGACTGCCCTGGTTCCAGCCGATTCCCTTCGATAAGATCGGGCTTTACGCCGACGATCTTAGGCCCAACCTGCCGCGGGAGAGATGGAATACGGGTCCTGAACGCCGTTGACGGAAGTGATATCGCACAAAGCTGCGGGCAACGCCCGAGGCAGGAAGACAGGAGAACCACATGACTACACGCAAAACGGTCCGGAAAGCAGTACAGGCGAAACCGCGATCGAAGAAAGCGCGCGCGACGGCGGCGAAAACGCCGGTCCAGGAGGCGCTGGAGATCACGTGGGTTCTCAAGGGGCATCTCAAGAATGCCCAGATCTCGTACCTGCGCGTGGGCGGGATGCTGCAACGGGTGCGAGACAGGAACCTGTTCGCGGCGCTGGGTCATGCAACGCTGGAGGACTATGCGGAACAACGGCTTCGGCTGGGGAGAACATCGCTGTACAAGTACCTGCAGGTGTACGAGTGGGTCGCGGAGTTTCACCCGGAATGGCTGCAGCCCAAGCCGAAGGGATTCATCCCCGACCTGAGTGACGTCGCGGACCTGATCTGGATCGAGAAGGAGCTCAAGCGCAAGGACCTGACGGCGCAGGCGAGGACCGAACTGGAGGCCCTGCGTGCAAAAGCCCTGGATGGTCGGCTGAAGAAGAGCGATCTTGATTCATGGCAACGCCGGGGAGGCAGGGCAGCCGACGGGCTCAAGTCGTTTCTGTCGAAGGTTCGCCTTCTGCGGAAGCGCGGGTCCGCGCTCACCGACATGCCAGCGGAGGCGATCTCGCATTTCGATGCTGCCATCGAGATCATCGGCAACGCCATGGCCGTCCGGAAGGCGGAGCGGTAACGATTCGGATCAGAGAGCGATGTAACCGCAAATGACGCAGATAGCGCAGATGTGTTCGGAGCGGAACCGGTAACGGTTCCGACTCGTTCTCGCAAGAGCCTCCACGAGCGTCGAGGGCCAGCCGATTTCTGGCGTGGTAACGCCCTGTAGCTGTGTGGCTTGCGCAGGAGTCCATACGGGTGAACTGCTTGCTACGGGCGGTTCCTGGCGGAAGCCGACATCCCAATGATTCCTCCTTCCAGCCGGTTCTGTTCGAGAAGATCGATCGCTACGCCTGCTGCCCAGCCTGCCGCGGGAGAAATGGACGTGCGGGCCGGAGGGTCGCCGACGGAACGGATATCGCGCGTTACCAGAACGGACTGTCCATTGTTTTGGGAACCCTCTGTCTCATGATTCACTGATGCTGATGGGGTCGCCCCGCCACATGGCGCGTGTCGATTGGACTTGGATTGGACGGACTTTAGTCCTACTGTGTCCGCAGAACAGCTGACAGGG
>Ga0172371_10004423_pt1 | contig 21289 bp, 17 predicted proteins | sample Lak12m_FD_114543 | JGI IMG/M metagenome (GOLD analysis project Ga0172371, IMG submission 114543) | Freshwater microbial communities from Kabuno Bay, South-Kivu, Congo - kab_022012_12m | ecosystem: Environmental > Aquatic > Freshwater > Lake | place: Democratic Republic of the Congo: South-Kivu... | reverse complement strand
GGAGCTATATGCCCTTTTACAACACAAGAAGAACGCATTCAGCTCTTGGCTATCTGTCACCAGCAGAGTATGAGTTTAAATCTGCTTGGTAAACCGTGTCTATTTTAACGGGGGAAGATTCGAGTACAAATGAGAAGGTGGGGTTACCGGAAATTGATCAGATGCGGCCTCTGATTGGGTCTCAAAACCCTCTTGGAGGCTTTTTCATTATCCCAAAATGAACTGAATAATACAGCCTTAAAGGTAAATTCATTTATCCTTACGGGCCGCGGAAGGTATCAGTGAATGAGCACAAATATCTTGCTCGATCATGAAGGGGGTATGAACATGAAGAAAAGAAACATCGCATTGCTGGTCCTGTTTGTTCTGGCCGTCGGCTTTTTCGTGTTTCCGAAAATATACCAAAAAGACTCTATGACTTACGACGATGCGGCAGCGAAGTGGGCTAAGGGCAAATTTGTCACGGTGGACGGCAGGAAGATCCATTATCTGGAGCGAGGCGAGGGCATGCCGGTGATTCTGATTCATGGCTTTCTTTACAGCACGTTCATGTGGGAAAAGAACATCGAAACCTTGGCAAAAAGCTTCAAAGTTTATGCGATTGACCTGTGGGGTTGGGGTTACAGTGAGCGTCTGAAGGAGTTGAATTACTCCTTTGATCTGTATGGAAAGCAAGTCGTCGGCTTCATGGACGCCTTGAAGATTCCCAAGGCCTCACTGGTGGGACAATCAATGGGCGGTGGTATTTCGGTATATGTGGCTGCCAATTACCCGGACCGCATTGACAGGCTGATTTTGGTGGACCCCGCTGTCCTTCCATATCCAATCCCTGCCAGCGGCAAGTTTTACCAGATTCCTTTCGTTGGGGAGTTTTTAAATGCCATACCGGGAAATGCCTTGACAAAAAAGAACATTGAAACCCTCTGGTTTTATGATCCGAAAAAAGTCACCGATGATTATGTCGAAGAGGTTGTCAAACCTTTATCAATCAAAGGCTCTCTTGATGGCCTGATGTTTATCTTGCGCAATGTTCTTAAGGATCCTTTTGTTGAAGGCGAGGCAAAGAAGCTGGCAAAATTCAATAAACCGATTCTTATCCTTCACGGCAGGGAAGACAAAGCCATTCCGTTGGATCGTTCTCAGCAATTGAATGCCCTCTGGAAGGGGTCGCAATTGGTAGTCATCGAAAAGGCGGGACATACCCCCCATGAAGAGTATCCGGAGAAATTCAATCAATTGGCCGTTGAGTTCTTATCCAAATAGAAGCGGTTAGATTCGCCATGAAGATCATGAAGCCGACGATGACGTATTTCTCATAGACAGACATCCGCAGTGAGAAAGTGATGAGGATCTCGAAGAAAAGACCATTTATTCCTCAATAAAGCACAAAAAGGAGGTCGAAGTCAGCCAGCCTTCCGCTGTCCGGATATACGTGATATCGCTCAACCGGACCTGATTCTTTACAGCTTCTGCTCGAAGCTCCCTCGTATAGCGCCGATTCGGTATCCTCTCCATCATAAACACCTCCGCCTTGCTCCCTTTAAACATCGGTGTCCACAATTTTCAGCTTACATCAAATTTTCACTTGACGGGTAAAGAAGGCTTGTTTTATTGTATAGTGCAAAACGATATTCCACACAGTGAACCCACCATGAGATACGTACACATGCCTCATACCGCCGAGACAGAGAAGAGCCCGATGCGCTCGCTGGAGCGTGCCCTCCGTGTCTTGGCCGTTTTGGAAGAAGGCGGCGGTGCGATGAGCGTCACTGAATTGGGCCGTGCAAGCGAGCTCGCCAAGGCCACTGTTCTGAGGATTTTGCTGATTCTGGAAAAATACCGGTTCGTCGAGAAGCGGCATGGCCGATACCGCCTTGGTGCGGCCGTCCTTCCTCTGGCGTATGAATACGTCCTCGGCAACGACCTGACAAGGGCGGCCCTGCCGGTCCTGCAAGAATTGGCCCGGACTTCCAAGATCACGGCTTCCCTGTTCGTCAGGATCGGTTTCAAGCGGATAGCGATTCAGCGTGTCGAAGGGATTTATCCTCTGCGGTTTGCCCTTCCCATCGGCCAGCGTCTGCCTCTCCATATCGGTTCAGGCAAGGTGTTGGCAGCGGGGATGACCGCTGAGGATCTCCGGCGGATGGTGGAAGGGCTGGAGGCGCTTGCTGCGAACAAGGAGGAAGGATTCAACCGGGAAACGCTGATCGCGGACATAGAAAAGGCCCGTTCTCAGGGGTATTATGTTTCCCTGGGTGAGCGGATGGAGGGGACCTTCTCTGTTTCCGCGCCGGTTGTGGATCCGGCCAAGCAGACAATTGCGGCCGTGACGGTGAGCGGCGCAACCGATTGGCTGACCCCGAAGAAGATCGAATCGCTGATCATCGAGGTGAAGGATGCGGCAATGGCGACCGCGGAAAGGTATAATGTGTGAGGTCCCTTGCAGCGGGAAGGAAGAGCGGAAGGATCGTTTTTTGAATCGTGTTGCAGCCCGGCAGGGGGCTGCCCCATTATCGTAAGGAGGCAAATCATGGAATTCAAATTGTCGGAAGAGTTGACGATGTTGCAGGGGATGGTGCGCGACTTTGCGGCGGAAAAGATCGCTCCGTATGCGGATGAATGGGACAAGAATCATTACTTCCCTTATGAGGAAGCGGTCAAGCCGATGGCGGATCTGGGGCTTTTCGGGACGGTGATCCCGGAGGAATACGGGGGGAACGCCATGGGATGGCTGGCCGCCGCGATCATCACGGAAGAGATCGCGCGGGCCTCGAGCTCGCTGCGGGTCCAGATCAACATGCAGGAGATCGGCTGCGCCTATACCATATACCGGTACGGGACCGAGGAGCTCAAGAAGAAGTATATCGCGAAGCTGGTGAGTGCCGAAACCTTGGGGGCCTTTGCGATCACGGAGCCGGGGGCGGGATCGGACGTCATGGCGATCAAGTCCACGGCGGAGGACAAGGGGGACCACTGGCTCCTCAACGGGACCAAGACGTGGATCTCCAATGCGACGGTCGGAGGGATCAACATCTATTATGCCTACACGGATAAATCAGCCGGAGGCAAGGGCCTTTCCGCCTTCGTGGTGGAACTGGACAACTTCAACGGGATCACGGTGACGGATCTGGACAAGATGGGGTCCCGCTCCTCGCCGACGGGAGAGATCATCCTGGAGGACACGCGGGTGCCCAAGGGGAACATCCTGGGAAAGCCGGGCGACGGGACGAAGATCGTTTTCGGGTCGCTGGCGCAGACGCGCTTGTCGGCGGCGGCCGGTGGGGTGGGGCTGGCGCAGGCGTGTCTGGATACGGTGACGAAATACGCGATGGAGCGCCAGCAGTTCGGGCAGCCGATCGGCCATTTCCAGATGAACCAGGACATGATCGCCCAGATGGTGGCCGAGATCGAGGCGGTGCGGCTGGTGGTCTATAAGGCGGCCTGGCAGAAGGATCAGGGCAATCTGAGCAACAACCTGGAGGTGGCGCAGGCGAAATATCTGGCCGGCGAGCTGGCGTACAAATGTTCGCAGTACGCGATGCGTATCCTGGGGGCCTACGGGTATTCGACGGAATACCCGGTGGCGCGCTACTTCAGGGATGCGCCGACCTATGCGATGGTGGAGGGATCGGCGAACATCTGCAAGTTCATCATGGCGCAGGACCAGCTGGGGATCCGGAAGGCGAACCGGTAGGCACAAGCCGGAAGAACGGTTCCCTCCGCGCTCAGGGCATTTTTTCGACCCGAAAAAATCTCAAATCGCGCTTTAAGGAACGGCGGTTCCAGCCCCCTTTACCGAGATGGAAAAATGAAGGAGAGAAAGTGACATGAGACCTTATTTTGCGAAGATGGATGATCTGGGCAAGCCCCTGCGACCCGCCCAGAGGGAGAGGATGCAGTCAAACATCGCGGCGATCGAAGAGGTGATGAAGGCGGTGGAAGGCGAGGAGGAGCGGATCAAGAACGTGGGTATCCCGCTGGATCTCGTCCACAAGCGGGGGGAGATGACGGTCTGGGAAAGGATAGAGTACCTCGTCGATCCCGGGACCTTTCGGCCGCTCCACACGATCTACGATCCGGAAAGCGAGGAGTCGGGGAGCACCGGCGTGGTGGACGGCCTGGCGAGGATCTCGGGGAAATGGTGCGTCCTGATCGGGTTCAACAACAAGTGGATCGCCGGGGCGTGGATCGCGGGCCAGGCGGACAACAACCTCCGGGTGACGGATATCGCCAAGATCATGAACCTGCCCTTGGTGTGGCTGGTGAACTGCTCGGGGGTGAAGCTGCCGGAGCAGGAGAAGGTGTATGCGAACCGGCGCGGCCAGGGGACCTGCTTTTTCCGCCATGCGGAGCTGGAGCAGATGGGGATCCCGGTGATGGCGGGGATCTATGGGACGAATCCCGCCGGCGGCGGGTACCAGGGGATCAGCCCGACGATCCTGCTGGCGCATAAAAACGCCAACATCGCGGTCGGCGGCGGGGGGATCGTGAGCGGGATGAGCCCCAAGGGGTCCTTCGACGAAGAGGGCGCCGAGCAACTCATCGAGGCGACGCGCCATTTCAAGCAGGTCCCGCCGGGGAGCGTGAAGATCCACTATGATGAAACGGGATTCTTCCGTGCCGTCTTCGAGACGGAAACCCAGGTCCTGGACGCCCTGAAGGGGTACATGGCGGAGATGCCGGCCTACAATCCACGGTTTTTCCGGGTGGCGGACCCGGCCGAGCCGAAGTATGCGCCCGCGGAAATCCCTTTTCTGGTGCCCTTGAACACGAAGGCGGTGTATGATTTCGACAACGTCCTGGCGCGGCTGGTGGACAACTCGGAGCACCTGGAGTTCCGCCCCGGCTACGGTCCGGAGGTGTATACGGGCCTGGTGAAGATCGACGGCTTCCTGATGGCGGTGATCGGAAACCGCCAGGGGCTCATTCCCAACTACCCGGAGTACACCAATGCTTACGGGGCGGTGGGCGGCAAGCTCTACCGCCAGGGGCTGATCAAGATGAACGAGTTCGTCACCCAGTGCGACCGGGACCGGATACCGATCGTCTGGATCCAGGACACCTCCGGCATCGATGTGGGCGATATCGCGGAAAAGGCGGAGCTCCTGGGTCTGGGGCAATCGCTGATCTATTCGATCGAGCAGACCAAGCTGCCGATGATGCTGGTGGTCCTCAGAAAGGGGACTGCGGCCGCCCATTACGTCATGGGGGGGCCGACGGCGAACAACCACACGGCCTTTACCCTGGGAACGGCCGCCACAGAGATCAACGTGATGCATGGCGAGACCGCGGCGGCGGCGAGCTACGCCCGGCGGCTGGTGAAGGAGAAGGACGAGGGTAGGCCGTTGGGACCGGTGATCGCCAAGATGAACGAGATGGTGGAGCACTACCGCAAAACCTCGCAGCCGATCTACTGCGCGAAGAAGGGGTTCGTGGACGAGGTGGTGCGGTTCGAGGCGATCCGGGGGTACTTGGTCGCCTTTGCCAACGGCGTGTACCAGAATCCCCGGTCGATCTGTCCGCAACACCACATGATGCTGCCGCGGCTGATCCGCTCCCAGATCGTCCAGGGGCGGGAGCGGCCGGCGTAGAAGTGTTGAGCTCTTTTAAGATCAGGATCTGATCTTCACAAAGAAGAAGCGGAAAATTTGGGGGAATAGGGTTTTGAAAGAAAAGAATGGGGAATTGAGGGCAAAAGAAGGGATCGCGCGCCTCGGGGGCGGCCAGAAGCAGATCGACAAGCAGCACGAGCGCGGCAAACTCACCGCCCGGGAGCGGATCGATCGGCTGGTGGATCCGGGGAGTTTCATGGAGACCGAAATGTTCGTCACCCACCAGTCGACCAAGTTCGGGCTGGACAAGGAGAAGTATTACGGCGACGGGGTGATCGTCGGTTCCGGGAAGATCGCCGGACGGCAGGTGTTCCTCTACTCCCAGGATTTCACGGTCATGGGCGGATCGCTGGGCAAAGCGCACGCCAGTAAGATCTGTCATGTGATGGACCTCGCGGTCAAGGTCGGCACCCCGATCATCGGACTGATCGATTCGGGCGGCGCCCGGATCCAGGAGGGGCTCGGTCAGTACGGTTCGATCTTCTACCGCAACACGCTCGCTTCCGGCATCGTTCCCCAGTTCTGTCTGATCCTGGGGCCCTGCGCCGGCGGTGCGGTCTATTCACCCGCTCTGTGCGACTTCGTGTTCATGGTGGACGGGATCAGCAAGATGCACATCACCGGGCCGAACGTGATCAAGGCGGTGACCGGCGAGGAGATCACGGCGGAGGAGCTCGGGGGCGCCAAAGTCCACAGTCAGAAGAGCGGTGTCGCGCACCTGGTCGCCGCCTCCGAGCAGGCCTGTTTCGACCAGGTGAAAAAGCTGTTGGGCTTTCTTCCCGCCAACTTTCGGGAGACGCCCCCCGGGGGCGCCTCTGACGACGACCCGAATCGGCCGACCGAGGAGATTGAAAAGATCATCCCGGATTCACCGTCGCGGGCCTATGACATGAAGCGGATCATCCGCTCGGTGGCGGACCACAATGATTTTTTCGAGATCCAGGAGGATTTTGCCAAGAACATTCTCATCGGATTCATCCGCCTGGGGGGAAGCAGCATCGGGGTGATCGCCAACCAGCCGATGGTCAGCGCCGGGAGCCTCGACATCGACGCCTCCGACAAGTCGGCGCGGTTCATCCGGTTCTGCGATGCCTTCAACATCCCGATCCTGAATCTGGTGGACTGCCCGGGCTACCTGCCGGGCAAGAACCAGGAGTACGGCGGGATCATCCGGCACGGCGCCAAGACGCTCTATGCCTACTGCGAGGCGACCGTGCCGAGGGTTTCGGTCATCGTCCGGAAGATTTACGGCGGGGCCATGTCGGGGATGGCGGTATCGAAGCTGGTGGGGACGGATCTGACGATCGCGCTGACCACGGCGGAGATCGCGATCATGGGCCCCGAGGCGGCGGCGAACGTCATCTTCAAGGACGAGATCGCCCAGGCCGAGGATCCCAAGGCGATGCGGGCCCGGAAGGTGGCCGAGTACAGGGAGAAGTTCGCCAATCCTTACGTGGCGGCCGAGGAAGGGTGGATCGACGCGATCATCGAGCCCAAGGAAATGCGCAGCTTCCTGATCGCGTCGTTCGAGAGGCTCAAGGGAAAGGTGGAGCTCCGGCCGGCGAAGCGGCACGGGAGCATCCCCCTGTAGGAGGCAGGCGAGGAGCAGCGGGGAGGGAAAACGGTTTCCCTTGCTCTCACAAAGTTTTTTCGACCCTGCACGTCTCGCTGCGCTGCAACGGCAAAACTCGCACCGTCGGTGCTCAGACAGTTGCCGTTGCGGCCGCTCCGCAGCGCCGGCAGGGTGCCCGAAAAATCTTTGAATCGCGCCTCAGGAAACACGTTTGCCCCGCTGCATCTTCCGTGAACAGACAGAAGAATCCGCGAAACCCCAGGATAATGATACAGGTACATAACATTGAAGGAGAAGAATGATGATTAAGAAGGTGGAGCATATCGGCGTGGCGGTGGCGAACATCGAGAAGTCGGTTCACATATTCCGGGATCTCCTGGGGATCCCGCTGGAGAGGATCTACGAATCGGACGCGATCAAGACGAAGATCGCCTTTTTCCCTCTGGAGGGCTGCACGATCGAGCTGGTGGAGCCGATGGACCCTGAGAGCCCTGTGGCGAAGTTCATCCAGAAGCGGGGCGAGGGGATCCACCACATCTGCCTGGGGGTGGAGAATGTGGAAGCGGCGCTCCGGGATTTTGAGGCCAAAGGGATCGAGCTTCTCAACAAGACGCCGAGAAAGACACAGGACGGGCGCACGATCGCGTTTTTGAGCCCGAAGAGCACCAACGGCGTTTTGATCGAATTGGAGCAGGTCGGCGCCGAGTAGCGGTTGTAAAGGAGGAGAAGGACCATGGCAAAAAAGGCGAGTGAAACAGAGATACGGCCCGTGGTTTCCAGTCTGGGCACCCCTGTGAAATGTTTTTATTCTCCGGAGGATCTGCCGGAGTTCGATTACAAAGAGAATCTGGGTGGCCCCGGTGAATATCCCTTTACGCGGGGGGTCTATCCGACGATGTACCGCAGCGCCCTGTGGACGATGCGCCAGTATTCGGGCCAGTCGACGCCGGACAGTACGAACGAGCGGTTCAAATACCTGCTGAAGAACGGCCAGACGGGTCTGAGCCTGGCCTTTGACCTGCCGACGCAGATCGGATTGGACTCCGACAATCCTCTGGCGGAAGACGATGTCGGAAAGCTGGGGGTGGCGGTGGATTCGCTGGACGATTTCGAACGGATCTTCGACGGGATCGGTCTGGATCAGATCTCGACGTCGTTCACGATCAACGCGACGGCGCCGATCATCCTGGCGATGTACGTCCTGGTGGGGAAAAAGCAGGGGGTGGAGCCCAACAAGCTCCGGGGGACGATCCAGAACGATATCTTGAAGGAGTATATCGCCCGTGGGACCTGGATCTTCCCTCCGGAGCCGTCCATCAAGCTGGTCGGGGACCTGGTGGAGTACTGCAACAGGGAGATCCCGCGGTTCAACGCGATCAGCGTCTCAGGGACCCACATCCTGGAGTACGGGGCCAATACGATGCAGTCGGTCGCCCTGGCGATCTCGATCGCGGAGGTCTATATCCGGGAGGTCTTGAAGCGCGGCTCCCACATCGACCAGATCGCCCCGCTGTTTTCTTTCCACCTGCCGATCGGCGGGCGGGATTTCAACTTCTTCGAAAATATTGCGAGGCTTCGGGCGGGGCGGCGGTACTGGGCCAGGCTGATGAAGGAGAAGTACGGCGCCCAGGACAAGCGCTCCCTCCAGTTCCGGTTTTCCACCGGGGGGATGGGGGGCGGACTGACCGCGGAGCAGCCTCTGAACAATATCGCCCGGGCGACGATCTACGCGATGGCGGCGGTGTTTTCGGGAACGAGATCGCTCAACCTGGCCTGCTACGACGAGGTGTATGCGATACCGTCGGATCTGGCGATACGGACGTCACTCCGCGTCCAGCAGATTCTCGCCTTTGAAACAGGAGTGGCCGATGTGGTCGATCCGCTGGGCGGGTCCTACTATGTGGAGAAGCTGACCGATGAGATGGAGGCGAAGATCGCAGAGGCGATCGCCGACATCGAAAAGGACGGGGGCATCGTGAAGCTGATCGAGAGCGGAGCCATTCAACGAACGCTGGCCAGACAGAGCTATGAGATACAGAAAAGGATCAGTTCCGGAGAGAAGGTCCTGGTCGGGGTGAACAAATTTCGGGTAAAGGAGGAGGAGAGGGACCTGGAGATCTACAAAACAGATCCTGAAACCATCAACCGACAGCTCCAGCGGCTCCAGGCGGTAAAGGCCGGCCGTGACCGGGGGAAGGTGCAAGGAGCCCTGCAGCGGCTGGAGGCGGCCGCCGGCCGCGGGGAGAACATCATCCCCTATCTGTTCGAGCCACTCACGCAAAAGGCCACCGTAGGTGAGATCATCGATACGCTCAAGAAGGTATACGGAACATTCAAGGAACCGACGACGGTGTAGATACGCATTGAGGAGGGATTCATGGCGACGACGAAGACCATTCGTGTACTGATAGCCAAGATCGGCCTGGACGGTCATGATGTCGGTGCGAAGGTGCTGATCTTCTGGCTGAGGGACCAGGGGATGGAGGTGATATACACGGGGTTGCGGCAGACCGTGGAGCAGGTGGTGGAGGTGGCGATCCAGGAGGCAGTGGACGTGATCGGAGTGAGCATCCTGTCCGGATCGCATGTTTCCATTGCGCGGAAGTTGATCCAGAGGATCCGGGAGCGGGAGCTGGAGGATGTCTTGGTCCTCTTCGGGGGGACGATCCCGAAGGACGACATCGGGGTGCTCAAACAGATCGGTGTTCAAGGAGTCTTTCCTTCCCACGCCAAGCTCGAGGAGATATCGACGTTTATCAAGGAACAGGTGAAACATCAGGGGAAGTGAAGTCGACTTCCGCAGGCGCGACACTCTGCAAGGTCCAACCGGACGGGAAACCTCAAGGGTCAGATTCTCAAGTAATATTCAAGTTTTATCCGTAATAGCGATGATGAGCCGCAAGCGGTGGTCCCTTTTTGCCGGGATTGCATTTTTTTCTTGACAAGCGGTTCTAGATCGTATACCTACCGGTCGGTAAATTTAAGAAAGGGATATGGGCATGATCAAGGCAGTGTATCCGACAGTGCCGAAAGGGCGGGCGGCATCCAGAGGGCGAGAGGGGAAGCGGCAGGCTCCGGAGATGGAGCAGGAGGGGCCTATCCGGGAGAAACTCCTGAGGGCTGCGCTCACGCTGTTCACGCAGAGGGGCTATTCCGCGACGACGGTGCGGGAGCTCGTGGAGACGGCCGGTGTGACAAAGCCGGTCCTCTATTACTACTTCGGGAGCAAGGAAGGCCTTTTTCTGGAGCTGATGCGGACTCACTTCGGCCGTCTCGAAGCGGCGGTCGATATCTATGGGAAAGGGAAGGGGAGTATTCGGGAGCGGTTGACGGCGATGCTGGACAGGGGATTCGTCTATGCCGGACAGAACTTGGATTTCATCCGTCTGATGCACGCCGTGTACTTCGGCCCGCCCGGGGAAGCTCCCTATTTCGATTTCGACACCTATCATCACCGGTATCATGATGTCATTGCCCAATTTATAGAGGAAGGGATCAAGGGGGGCGAATTCCGGTCCGGGAATGCCGGCGACATGGCCTGGATCATCCTGGGGACCATGGAGATTGCAGTCGAAGATCAGATTTGCTGCCATGCCTCCCGGATCGATCGTGACACGCTAAAGCGGCTTCTGGACCTGGTTTTTGACGGTTTGGCGGCAAAGAGCGATAGGCGACCAAGGAAGGGGAAAAGGGTATGAAAAGGATTCAGCAGCTTGCGTTCGTTTGGGCGGTCGTGATTCCGATCGCGGCCTGTTCGGGCGGTGAAGCCGCGAAAAAGGAGGCGGCGCAGGCCGTCCGTCCTCCCGTTGCCGTGGAAGCCGCCGTCGCGGCCGCCGGGGCAGTGACGGAGGGGATCGACGTGACAGGGACCCTCGCCCCGAAGTTCGAGGTGGACGTCAAATCCGAGGTGGCGGGTCTTGTCAGCGAAGTCAATGTCGCGCAGTGGGTTCAGGTGAAGAAGGGGCAAGCGCTGGCCAGGATAGACATCCGCGAGCAGGAGGCGTTTGTCAAGAGGACGGAGGCGGCCTTGGGATCGGCGAAGGCTTCGGAGCTCCAGGCGCAGGTTGCGGAAAACCGCAGCCGACGTGAACTCGAAAGGATGAAGAAGCTCAAGGAAAACGGCCTTGCAACCCAGCAGGCGCTCGATGACGCCCTGACGGAGGCGGAGGCGGCGGCATCGCGGGTCGTGGCGGCGCGCGCCCAGGTCCGCGCCGCGGAGGAGGATCTCAATCAGGTGCGGACCCGCCTGTCCAAGGGAAGGATCGTCGCCCCGATCGACGGGATCGTCTCCGAGCGCAGGGCAAACGTGGGTGATCTGGTCGGCGAGGCCGGCGCGAACCATCCCCTTTTTCACATTGTGGACAACCGCGTCCTGAACCTGACCGTTTCCGTGCCTTCGGTCGCCATGGCAGCTCTGCGCAAGGGACAGCCGCTGGAGTTTACGACCGACGCCCTTCCCGGCCGGACTTTCAAGGGGACGGTCATGTTCATCAATCCCGCGGTCAGCGAAGCGGACCGTTCGGTCCGGGTGATCGCGGAGGTCGACAACCCGGCGGGCGAGCTCAAGGGGGGGCTTTTCGTCTTGGGGAGGATCGTGACGGGGAAGCGTGACGGGGTTGTCCTCGTTCCCCGCGAGGCTCTCTCCGGCTGGGACGTGGTGGGGAAAAAGGCAAGGCTCTTTCTCGTCGAGGGAGGCCTGGCGAGATCCCGTGAGGTCCGGACGGGCCTCGTCACGCAGGGGGGAGTGGAGATCACCGCCGGCCTCAAGCCGGAAGAGACCTATGTCGTCAGAGGTGCCTTCAACGTGAAGGAGGGCGATCCGCTCCTCATCGCCCGGAAGCAGGGGAGCTGAGCCATGATCCTGTCCGATCTTTCCATCCGCAGACCGGTCTTCGCGACCGTGATCATCCTGGTGCTGGTCACCCTGGGAATCTCATCCTACCGTTGGCTCCCCGTCGAGATGTATCCGAATGTGGAGATCCCCGTCCTTTCCATCGTGACGAAATTCCCCGGCGCCAGCCCCGAGAGCGTGGAGCGCGAAGTCTCCAAAAGGGTCGAGGAGGCCGTCAACGGCATCTCCGGCGTGAGGCACGTCTTTTCCTTTTCCCGCGAGGGGGTGTCCACCGTTGTGGTCGAATTCCATCTGGAGGAGAAGATCAACGAGGTGATCCAGGAGGCGCGGGCCAAGGTGAACGCCGCGCGCGGACTCCTTCCCAAGGGGATCGAAGATCCGATCATTCAGAAGCTGGACTTCAACGCCATGCCCGTCGTATCGCTTGCCGTCCGCTCCGAAACACTCTCGCCCCGGGACCTGACCGTCCTTATCGAGAAGAGCGTCAAGCGCCGCTTCGAGGGGATCTCCGGGGTGGGCAAGGTGGACCTCGTGGGCGCCATGAAGCGGGAAGTCAATGTTGTGATCGACCCGGAACGGCTCAATGCCCTGGGAATCGGCATCGATGCCGTTGTCGCCGGTCTCCGGTCGGAAAACGTGAATACCCCTTTAGGCCGTCTCAACCGGGGCGCGACGGAGGTCAATCTCCGGGTCCTGGGAAAGCCCGACCGCGTCGATCAGTTCCGACAGATGGTGATCACCGTTCGCAACGGCAGGCCGATCCGTCTGGGGGAGGTGGCCGAGGTGAGGGACGGGGTGGAGGAGCAGCGGTCTTTGGCCTTGGTCAATGGGTCGCCTGCGGTGTCGCTGGATATCCTCAAGCAGGCCGGCGCCAATATCGTCGAGGTCGCCGACTCGGTCAAAAAGACGGTGGAGGGCATGCGCGGCGAGCTCCCCTCCGGGACGACGATATCGGTCGTCCGCGACAGCTCGCTGTTCATCCGGGAATCCCTTGACGACGTGCAGCAAACCATGATCCTGGGCGGCATCCTGACCGTCCTGATCGTCTTTTGCTTCATCAACTCCTGGCGCTCCACGGTTATCACGGGGGTGACGCTGCCGATCTCGGTCCTGTCGTCCTTCATCATCATGAAGGCCCTGGGGATGTCGATCAACGTGATGACGATGATGGCCCTGTCGCTGGCCATCGGTCTTTTGATTGACGATGCGATCGTTGTTCGAGAAAACATCGTCCGTCACCTGGAGCGGGGGGAGGACCATATGGTGGCCTCACGCAATGGGACCAGCGAGATCGGGCTCGCCGTGTTCGCCACGACGATGTCGATCGTGGCCGTCTTCGTGCCGGTCGCCTTCATGAAGGGGATCGTCGGCCGCTTCTTCTTCCAGTTCGGGCTTACGGTCGCCTTTGCCGTGCTCGTTTCCCTGCTCGTTTCCTTTACCCTGGACCCGATGCTCTCGTCGCGCTGGCACGATCCGGCGATTGCGGCCAAGGGCAAAAGGACAGGCCTGGCAAGGCTGCTGGAGGGATTCAACCACTGGTTTGATCGGACGTCCGACGGCTACTGCCGGATGATCGGCTGGGCCCTGGACTACCGCAAGACGGTTCTCGGGATCGCCCTGGCGGCCTTTGTCGGTGGAATCGCAGCCTTCGGTTCGCTCCAGTCCGCGTTTTTCCCCGACATCGACAGCGGTGAGTTCAATGTGACCTTCAAGACCGCTCCGGACGCCTCGATCGAGGAGAGTCGGGGGCGTCTGGAGGCCCTGCTCGGCGTGATCCGTTCCAACCCTGCCGTTGCCCATACCTACGCAACGATCGGGGCGGGGGACAGCGGCACGGTCCGCAGCGGCGTCATCTTCGTCAAGCTCAAAGAGCGGTCGGAGCGGACACTCGGCCAAAGGGAGGTGCAGCAGGAGTTTCGTGAGGGTTTCCTGAAGCTCCCCGGAGTCATCACCGCCATCGGAGAGCTCGACATGTCCGGTCAAAGCCAGAAGCCTCTCCAGGTCAACCTGCGGGGGACGGACATCTCCCGCCTCAAGGCCTATTCCGCGGAACTGCGCGACAGGATGTATGCGATACAGGGGATCAAGGACATCGAGGTCAGCATGGAGCACGACGCCCCTGAATACCGGCTTGTCGTGGACCGCGAGAAGGCGGCGAGCGCGGGGGTGATGACCGATCAGATCGTCCGGACGGTAGGCGCCCTGGTCGGCGGCGAGGTGGTTTCCACCTATGAGGACGAGGATGGGGATGCGGTGGAGATCCGTGTGCGTCTTCACGAGAAGTTGCGTGAGAATCCGGATCAGGTCCGGAACCTGCATCTGGCCGTGGTGAACGGGAGAGGGGGAACGACCCTGATGCCTCTGTCAAACATCGTTTCCTATACGGCCTATGCGACCCCCTCGGAGATCAACCGGCAGGAATTGACCCGCCAGGTGACGGTCAGCGCCAACCTCGACCATCTTCCCCTGGGCACCGCCGTGGAGAAGGTAAAGGAGGCGGCAAAAAGCCTTGCCCTGGCGCCGGGCTACCAGGTCGTCTTTTCCGGGGATGCGGAGTATATGGCCGAGACGTTTCAATACATGGCCGAGGCCCTCGTCCTGGCGGTGCTCTTCGTCTACTTCATCCTGGCCGCCCAGTTCGAATCCTTCCTGGAGCCTCTGTCGATCATGTTTTCCCTGCCCTTGTCCATCGTGGGGATGGCGGTCATGCTCCTGATCACCGGGGACACGGTGAACATCATGTCGCTCATCGGGCTCATCATGCTGATGGGGCTCGTGACGAAAAACGCGATCCTGCTGGTCGATTACGCCAAGGTCCTCCGTTTACGGGGGATGGAGCGGCGGGAGGCGGTCATCACCGCCGGCCGGACACGGCTCCGTCCCATCGTCATGACGACGCTCGCGATGATCTTCGGAATGCTGCCGCTGGCGCTGGCGATCGGGGCGGGGGCGGAGATGCGCGCGCCCATGGCCCGGGCCGTGGTCGGCGGCCTCCTGACCTCCACACTGCTGACGCTCCTGGTCGTACCGGTGATGTATACCTTCATGGAGGATTTGGGCGGATGGATGGTCGGAAAGCTCGGATTTCGGAGGAATAAGAAGGTATGAAGAGTCGATATGAAAAAATCGGATTTGCCCGCCTTTTTACGATAGGAGTCATCTGTGCGACGGCTGCCGTGCTCCTGTTTGCGGCACCGGCATCCGCCCAGACCCGGGTGTTGACCCTGGAAGAGGCCCTGGCCATCGCCGCGGAGAAGAACCGGGACATCGAAAAGGCCCGTGAATACATCGCTTGGGCGCAGGGAAAATACGTCGAGGAGCGGGCCGCCGCGTTTCCGCAGCTCACGGCCCTGGCTTCCCTGGGGTGGGACAGGGACGAGAGCCAGAAGATCTACAGCCCCCTGCAGACCCAGCGGACGGAGCGCCTGTCCGCCCAGGTCGGCCTGACCCAGCCCCTGTTCACTTGGGGCCAGGTGAGCGCCGCGATCCGGGCGGCAAAGGTCGGGCTCCAATCCGCCGAAGAGCAGCTGCGCGTCTTTCAGCAGGCGGCCAAGCGGGACGTCTGCGCCGCCTTTTACGACGTCCTGCTCGCCCGGGAACTTCATGCCCTTGCGCTCCATAACCTCGAACAGAAGAAGCGGCACCTGGAGGAGGCAAAACGAAAGCTCCAGGCGGGCGTGGCCACCGATTACGACGTCCTGGCGGCGGAGGTGTCGGTGGAAAATGCCCATCCCGACACGATCCGGACGGAGAATCAGATCCGCACGGCACGGGAGAGACTGCGATTCCTGCTCGCCATCGAAAAGGGAGAAGTCGATGCAGCAGGGAGGCTGGAGGCGGACCTCGCCCCCCACCGCTCTTACGAGGAGGCCTTTGCCCTGGCCCGTGAGAAGCGGCCGGACCTTGCCGACATCCGTTACCGGATCGGCGTCTCCCGGGAACTGGTCGTCCTGGCCGGCAGCCAGGACAAGCCTCGGATCGATCTCAAAGGGGCGTACGGATGGAATTATCTCGAACAGCCGACGGCATACGGCGACGGTCCTTCCTGGAGCGTGGGGATTCAGCTCAGTTATCCTTTCTTCGACGGCTTGCGCACCCGGGGGAGGGTGGCCCAGGCGGAAAGCGACCTCAGAAGGATCCAGATCGGCGAAGCAAAACAGGTGGATGCGATCGCCCTCGAAATCCGCGATGCGGTGAACGCCGTACGGGAGTCGGGCGAGATCGTCCGCTCGCTTTCCGGGACGGTGGGCCAGGCGGAGAGGCTCCTGGCCATGGCGGAAAAAGGGTATGAACTGGGTGTCAAGACCCGCCTGGAGGTCGAGGACGCGGAGTTGAATCTCCGGCAGGCGAAAAGCAGCCTGAGCCGCGCCCACCGCGACACCCTCGTCGCCCGGATCAACCTGGACTGGGTCACCGGGATCCTCGGAGAAAAACCGAAATAAAGGAGACAGGACGGTGAAGCATCAGGAAGGAATCTTCATGGCTGCCCGGAAAACTTCTCTTTATTATCAGGGCTGGCTGCCGGAGGGAGAGGTCAGGGCGGTCCTCATCGTGGTGCACGGGCTGGCCGAGCACAGCGGCCGGTATATGAACCTCGTCGATTGTTTTGTCCCCCTGGGGTATGCCGTTTATGGCATCGATCACATCGGCCACGGCAGGTCCGAAGGCCGGCGGCTCCATGTGGATGCTTTCAGCGATTACACCGAACCGCTCAGGACCTACTTGGACATGGTCCGATGCTGGCAGCCGGACAAGCCGCTGTTCCTTGTCGGGCACAGCATGGGCGGGCTGATCGGGGCCCTGCACCTGATCGCTTGCCAGGAGGGGCTGGCCGGGGCCGTCCTGTCAGGCCCCGCCGTCAAGGCGCCCGGCAACCTCCCGAAAGCCGTGGTTTGGATCGGCCGGGTGCTCTCGGTTCTGCTGCCCCGGATGGGGATGGTGCCTTTGGAGGCGGAGGGGGTGAGCCGCGATCCGGAGGTGGTGAAGGCGTATCTGGGCGATCCGCTGGTCTGCCGGGGGAAAATGACGGCGCGCCTGGGGGCGGAGCTGCTCGACGCAATGGAGCGCGTCCGCACCGAAGCGGACCATATTCGCCTCCCCCTTCTCATCCTTCAGGGCGGCTCCGACCGCCTCGTCGATCCATCCGGGGCCCGCATGCTCTATGAAAGAGCCGCCTCTGTCGACAAGAGGCTCATCGTTTACGAGGGCCTCTATCATGAAGTCTTCAACGAGCCGGAACACGGCGGGGTGCTCTCCGACGTCGAGCAGTGGCTGGAAATACACCTCCCGCGTCGGCTGTAGCCCCGTGTGTTTCTCCTTGGTCTATCTCACTGTATAACCGCGGCCGTCGAGGCAGGCGGTCATCGCCCGCTGATAGTCGGCGCGCTTCTGGCCTTTTTGCTCTTCGGGAATGACGCCCGGAGATTGCGTCGGGTCGAAGCCCGTCTGGCCAACGGCCCATCTGTGGCACTCGTAACGATCCGCCGCCTGCTGCTCCTGGCTTTGGTTCTGGCGCGGATAGATGAACAGCTGGTCCACCGGAGGCAGCGAAGAGGCCGGAGGCGGCGTCTGGCTGACGTTCTCAGTCGGCTGATCAACGACCACATAGCCGTCCCCCCGGTTCACGTAATAGACGTTGTTGGCATAGTAGTAAGGCATGCCGCCGACCCAGAGCGTGGCGTAATAGGGGGGGAGGATCGGCACGAAAAGGCCGATCGGCGGTGCAACGACCACGAAGCGCGGCCCCTCGGGGCGATACCAGACGCCTCCGGAGAAATAGAATCGGGCGCCGCCGTGAACCACCACCCGGCGTTCGTGCGGCAGAGCCCTGACGACATGGCCGCGGGAAGGGTAGTAGCGGTCATGGTTATAACGGGTATCATGGAATTCGCGCTGGCGGGTAACACCACGCTCTACTCGTCTATCCTCGCGCGGCGCCGCCTGCGCCGACTGTGCAAATCCGAGCAGCATCAGTGCCGAAAACAGGACCAGCATCAAGCCGACAAGGCATTTGTTCATTTGGTGAACGTGTGTCATGACCATTACCTCCTTTATATACTGTGAATCTGTCGTATGAATCGTGCATTGATGACGGGTCCTCATCAGCGCACGCTGTAACCCCTTCCTTCCATGCAGGCGGTCATCGCCCGCCGGAAACCGTCGACCTTTGCGTCAAGCTGGGCGTCACGGGCCCTGTTTCTTGCGTTGTAGGCCTCCTCCTGCTGCCGCGCGGATTCCATCCTTGCCGAATCCGATGCGGCGCCCGCAATGGCGCCGCTCGATGCGCCGATCAGGGCGCCCTGCGCGGCGTGCCTCGGTCCGCCGATCAGCGCCCCCAGAACGGCGCCCGCGATCGCCAGGGTGGCGGTATCGTGGCCGGGCGGCGGCATCGGTACGACCCTGACACGCTGATTCTGCGGGATTTCCGACTGTCCCGGATCGAACCCGGTCTGCTGGACCGCCCAGTTGTAACACTCGTAGTGGTCGCGGGACTGCTGTTCGTTTGTCTGGCCTGACTTCGGGTAAAAATAGAGCTGGGTAAGGGGCGGCCTGGGGCTCTCGACAGCCGCTTCGGATTCGTATGGTGAATCCGTCCGATACGGCGCCGGATAGCATGCCGTCAATCCAAGAGTCACCGGAATGAGGACGAGCCAAACACAGAACCGCGATACTCGAGGTCCGCGACGGTGGTCGCCATTTTTCCCCTCTTCGTCCGACATCATGGTCTTTTCTCCTCCTTCAATGAACGCCTCCGGATCTGTCGATGCGTGATAGGCAGCCGACCAATGGCTTTTATAGCAAGGAATGTGCCTGCCTTCTCCCGGCACGGGGAATCATAAGGATTTCAAGAGGATTGATGGGGCCCTGCCGAGATCCCCTGTGGCCGCCGTAAGTCCGGGACATGGCTAATTTATATCCATTCATCGTGCTTGCATGGGAAGAAATTATCCATGTTGCAGTTTTGATGCCGTGTCTTTGCTCCCATACCAATCATGATCCCTTTGGCGACGGATGTCAATCGGGAACTTCCTCGGCTTCCTCGCAAAGGGTTTTACTTGACAATTTAAAATTAATCATATCTTTGTTGTGGCCGTGTTGCGGTAGACTGTGGATGGAAGGTCATCATGGAATCCCATATGGATTTGGCAATAATCATTCCGGCCTATAATGAAGAAAAACGGATCGAAAGGACCATCCGCTCGATCCAATCCTATCTCATTTACAAGAAGCTGTCGTATGAAATTCTGATCGTTTCAGACGGCTCTACCGATGGGACCGTTCAATTGATCAATGCCATGAAGGAAGAGATAAAGGAGATTCGACTCATCCATCATCCCGTCAATCACGGCAAGGGATGGATTGTGAGGAAGGGGATGCTGGACACAAAGGCGAGAATTCGTCTCTTCATGGATGCCGACAATGCGACCACCATCGAACACTTCGATTTGATGATCCCCTGTTTTTCGAAAGGATATCAAGTGGTGATAGGCTCGCGCCATCCAAAAGACGCACAGGGTGCGAGACAGGAGGTGCCTCAAAACTTTATTAAAAGGGCATTGGGACTGATAGGCAACTTCATGATACAAACGATGGCCGTCCCGGGGATATGGGATACGCAATGCGGCTTTAAGGCCTTTTCTGCGGCGGCCGCTGAAGATATCTTTTCTCGGGCGAGAATCGATCGTTGGGGGTTTGATATTGAATTGCTCTTATTGGCGCGATGGCTCCGGTATTCTATTGCCGCTATACCCGTTAAATGGATTAACGATATTCACAGCAAAGTGAAATTCAGCGCCTATGGGAAAACGTTTCTTGAATTGCTTCAGATCAAGTGGTGGCTTCTGACGGATGACTACAAGATTCACCGGAAGATCCCCTCAACCCAGTGAATTCCACTTGCAATCTTCGTCGGTTATTCAGCCGTTGAACCTGATGTCCGGCATGCTGTTCCACGACACAGCAGATACAACTTATTCCTGCCGAGAGGATAAACGGCATGGACATTGCCGATCTCTTCATTCTCAGTATAGCTCAATACAAATCCGTTGTCCCATTGTCGAGGCGGCCAGTGCACGTAAGGCCCAGGGTGTCTCATCGTATCCAGGTTTGCGGCGACGCTTAGGCCTGTTGACGAAACATCGGTCACATACAGGGGGAAGCCCTGCGTTGCGGCCGTGATTTGCTTGGCAGTTCCGGCATAATCCCCGCGGTGGTGTTTCTCATACCACGGAAAACCCCATAGCCCGAGGACGTAATTGACCGCGATGACGACCGCCAGCCATCGCAGGGTCATTGTTACCGGACGCATGCCGCAGCGCCAGATGAGTGCCGCGATCAAAAGCGATATCAAGGGGTAGAGCGGCATGATGTAACGGATATGGGTTCTGGGGCCCAGCCAGTAGGGGATATAGTTCACAATCAGAATCGCGACCAATATGCGCCAAGGGATCTTCACGCCGATATCGGAGACAGGGGCCCCGCGCAATTGCTTGTGATAGAATATGAGGATGAGGCTTGCCGGGGCAAAGCGCAGTACGGTTTCAATCGGGAATGACCACAGCTGGTTCAAATACTCGCCGATCTCGACGGTCAGCAGTTTATGTACGATATCGTCGATGGTGTTGCTCTGCAATCCATTGGTGAACATCGTATTCCACAGGATCAGGGCTGTGATGGCCAAGGCGTGCGCGACGACCGAATTCAAACCGAACAAAAAACGCGTTGTGTCACGATTCAGCAAAGCCGCAAATGCGACACCGTAGAATAGGAATGCGGTTTGGGCCTTGGTCATGAAACCGCACACCAGCATCAACGAAGAAACCCATAATAGTATGCCCTGCCGTCGCTGCACGCCGACCCAAAGACAGGCAATCGCACCGAATACAAAGAGCGTGAACAACGGATCAGAGTATGCAAGCCAGCCCCGATAGATCAACTCATCCCCATTCAGAAACACGACCGCGCTCAAGGCGGAGAGGCCGCGGTTCTGGGTGAGATTCAGAGTGAGCCACGCCAATATCAGCCCTGTCAAGATCGTTGCCACTGCCGCAACGAGACGAGAGGCAGCCAGCACATTTTCCCAGCCAAGCATGTTTGCGACCGGAATAACAATCCAGTTAAGAAGGGGGGAAAAGTTCCCCCGATAATGTAGACACCTCGGACTAACGGAGGTGTTATAATGGCAAAGATGATTGGACCGAGGAAGATACATAGTTACGGCCAGGAGTTCAAGGCAACGGCGGTAAAGCTCAG
>Ga0172371_10004421_pt1 | contig 21297 bp, 15 predicted proteins | sample Lak12m_FD_114543 | JGI IMG/M metagenome (GOLD analysis project Ga0172371, IMG submission 114543) | Freshwater microbial communities from Kabuno Bay, South-Kivu, Congo - kab_022012_12m | ecosystem: Environmental > Aquatic > Freshwater > Lake | place: Democratic Republic of the Congo: South-Kivu... | reverse complement strand
TCCGCCTTCGGCACCTCCCCCAAATGGGACATGTAAACTTTGCTTATTTTGAAGCGCTTCTATGTCCCATTTGGGGGAGGCAGGTGGGGGTCATTTTCCTTCCACAATCGCAATCTCATCCTCCGTCAACCCATACAACCCATACACCAACTGATCAATCTCCCGTTCCAGCGGACTCGTATCCGCCTGCGGATTGGCGCGCTTTGCCGCCAGGATTTTCGTGACGCGAGAAACAATTGGCTTTTGCTCGTTCAGCGAAAGTCTCTTTATAGGCACTTTATTAAGATAACAATCGTCCATAACACGTGATGTTTCTGTAATATCGCTGAAAAGAGCCTTTCCTAAATAAAATGATGTTAATTTTGAGTTTAGTAAACCTAAGACATAATATGGATTTAGTACCTCTGGATTAACAATTAAGTTCACAAGTTTTTCTGTGGTTAGTAATTCTTTAGTTGCATAAGCACAAGTCAAGCGTGAACCACGTAAAACCTTGACAATTATTCTGTCTCGCTGTAACCGTTTAATTATCTCACCATACTCAGATAAATATTCAGACAAATTTACTTTATAAACTTTTTCAATAACATACATAGAAACATCGGGCACTTTGTTAACGTATAAATATTTTCCTTTCCCAAGAATTTTTTCTTTTAGTTGGTCTGGAAGGTAAAGACCTCGAAACACCTCACGTTCATAGTTTTCAAGGAACTCCTTCGCATGTTGAATCTTTTTTATCGCTTCATATGCCAGGTCGGATATATCCGCAACAATTAATGCTGACGTCCTTAGCATCACATCTTGTTCAATAGGATGAAGTTCGACTAGAGTTTTAGTTGAATTAAATCTTTTCAGTGGTTCAAACTTGACCACTTTTACTAAGTTTGGAATGCGCGGCTTTTTATTTTGCACAATGAATATACTCGACTCCAGATTTACTTCTTCAAATGAAATACCAGCGTCGCCGAGACTTAAAATATTTTTACTTAATATAGCGTCACGAGAAACCGCCCAACTATTTGCAAAGATTATTGACTTTGGAACTACGAATGAAAGCACCGAGTTTTCGTCGAAAAACAATCTGAATGATTTAAGAATAAAATATTCAGAACTATCCAAAGATTTTCTGGTGTTCAGACTCTGTTTTACAGAAACCTCGTCATCAACATCCGCGCCCCACGGCGGATTACCAATCACCACATCAAAACCGCCTTCGATACCAAACATCCATTCGGGGTCGAAGAAATCGGCGTGGGCGTTCTGGTTGTACGGGTCCCAGCCTGCCAGTTGCTGGGCGGTTTCATCTGCAAGCGCGTGGTTCTTGCTCAACAGGTCGGCAATTTCAAGGCGCAGTTTTTTATCGAGGTCGCGGTACATGCGTTTGGTGGCAGGCGTGCGGGCTGAGAAGTGCTCGCGGCGCACGCGTTCCAGTTCCTTTTCCTTCTCTTCGATTTGCTGGTTACGCAAGACCATCGGGCTGGCTTTTGCCTCGCGCTTCACGGGCAGCAAGGCTTTGAGCGCGGCGGTGTCTTTGGCGGTGGTGAATATCCAATCAATACCCAGCGGTTGGAAGTCCCCGCCCATGCCCGCGTGGATCACGTCCGCAAATTCCTGCGCTTCCCGAATGTATTGGGCGCGTAAATTCTCGTTGCGCGATTTAAGATACTGCTCCAATTTACGAATCAGCCCTTCGCAAGCCGCATCCACTTCGGGCGAGGTTGAAGCGGGCGCGGATTCTTCCTGCTTCGAGTCGGGTCGCTGAATCCCGATCAACGTATTGGCGGCGACGAACTTCGTCTCCAAATTGGGCAGTTGAAGAATTCCCAAATTTGGCTTGTCCGCGTTCTTTTTTTGATCCACCACCAGCGAGATAAAGAAACGCAGTTTGGCAATTTGCACCGCAATCGGCTGAATATCCACGCCGTAAATGCAGTTCTCAATCAGGAACAGTTTGCGCCCGTAGTCGTTGTGATTATCAGTAAAAACTTCTTCAATGGAACGAACAGCCGCTTCGCGCGCCGCCGAATCTTGAATCTCGTTTGCCTTAGAGATTTGCTTCTGCTTCCAGCCTTCATTATCAGGGTCAAGTTTCGCCAGCAAAAAGACCAGTTTATGCAATACGCCCATTGGGAAAGCCCCCGACCCCGCCGCAGGGTCAAGCGCCTTCACATGGTCAATCGCCGCAATCAAGCGCGTTTTTTCATCCTCTGTAAAATCAGGCACAGTAGGATTGTAGGATAGCAAGTCGCGCAGCCGATTTTCCAATTCAGAATTCTGAATTTTGAATTCAGAATTTAAGTACGCCAGCAGCGCCTCATCCACCATGTAATTCACAATCTCGCGCGGGGTGTAGAACGAGCCCGTTTGTTTTCGCGCAGTTGTGCCTGTTTCGGGGTTATAGGCAGCCAGCAAATTTTCAAAGACCTTGCCGAGCAATTCGGGGTCGAGCGCAATTTCCTCTTCAATGGGCGTATTCTCTTCAATGGTGAACTTGTAGCTGTTAAAGATGTGAATCAACCCGCGCACCTTGTACTTCTTGTTCTTGGTATCATAAACCGCGTTCAGATCAATCTCTTTTTCCTTTTCCAGCAAGAACAGGTCGTCAGGCACGGTCAGCGGGTTATCGTCACGGTCAGAAAACCCGTCCACGCGGATGATTTTGCCCTTCTCAAATTCTTTATCCAAACACTCGAACAAACCGCCATTCAAAAAGGGAATCCCCGCAAAAAGTTTCAGCGCTTCATCGGGGTTCTCAAAATAGCGTTTATAGCGATAAAAGTTCGACATCAGATAATCGGGGTCTTGCCCCTTGGCGTTTTCGCGGCGGAACACGCGCCCTGCGCCCATCTCGGTATTAAGCGTGGCAAAGAACAGGTTTTGCAAAATGGCTTTGTAATAGGCGCTTTTCTTCGGGTCTTCATATTTCAACGCCGCATCCAGCCAGCGTTTATCAAACAGTTCTTCAGGAACCAGTCCCTTCTCTTTAATGAACCAAACAAAAATCAGCCGCGTAATCAAACGGATAACGCTGGTGGCATTCCGTATGGCTTCATCCTTCTCGGCATCTTTGGGGAATTTGACAGTTTTCACCGCCCAGAAATACCAATTGGCAATCTCCTTGTAGAACTTCTTGTTCAGTTCATTCAGGTCAAGCGTCTTCTCCCACGCCTTTTGAAGGTCCACAAAGTTGGCAATCTCATGGTCTTGCATCAGCTGCGTAATAGCAAGGTCATGCAAAATTTCAATTTGCGCCCTGTTGCCCGTAAAGCGAATATCTTTAATCAACGTCACTTTTTCGAGAACATCCTTGCTGCCATCGCGTTTGTTGATTCGCCGCGCAACAATCGCCAAACTCAAAACTTTATCATAGCGAAAGATGACCATCACAGGCATCGGGAATAATTTATTAATCTCGCGCGTAATCCCCGCTAGTTGCGCGCGGGTGTATTGCTCGCCGTTCAATTCCACCGCAAAGAACAAATACGAGCGAATGTCTTCATCATCCAACTTCTTGGAGGCGAACATATTTGCCATGTTGCCTACAGCCTGCTGAATTTCCGCATCCGTAATCTGGAATAATAAATCCACCGACTTCCAATCAGATATCAACGCGGCGTCAGGATTGAACGCTGCGCGCGCGGCAAACTCCGCCTGAAACTGGTCGGCGGTATTCGGGCGGATACTCAGCCGCCGCTCGCTTGTATAGCCCAAAGTCTGCAACAACCCCAGCGAGGCTTCTACCAGCGATTTTTGTTCAAAGGCAGTCAGCGCAATTTGGATGGCTGCTTTTAAGTCCTTGTTATCAGACATCTTCGTTTCTCCCTTATTGGATGACCAGCCATGTGATTAATTCAAAATCGGTTTTATCGGTCACTTGCTCTTCAAGTCCTGGCAAAACAGCGCCGCGCCCTTCCTGCAGTTTATTCACCGTCCGCTTACGATACGAAGATTCAATTGCAGTCAGAGACTTTTTCAACAGGTCGTTATACGCGCTCATATCTGCGCCGTTATCCGTCTGCTCATTAAATAACTTGCATAAATCCTCATACGGGAATTTTTTGCCCGAGCAAAATTTGCGGTAAATTTCGAGAATTTGTTTCGGGTGGGTAAAGTTGAAACGCGCCACGCCGTCATCTTGAATATAAACAAGAAAGTAAGGCTGGGTCGGGTTAACGGTATTGCCTGCAATATCCGCATTTTGTTTCAAACAATAAATCACGCCTGGGCGCACAGCAGGCTCGGCGGGGTCAGTGGGGACAACAGCGTACAAACCAAGCGGCGCGTCTTTCAAGACCTGTCGATTCGCCTCAATAAAGCGGTCTAACTCTGCGCGGAAATCATCCAGCGTGAAGTCAGTCAGGCTAATACTTTCATCAAAGTCTTCCAAGTTCAACACTTCTTCCCGCAATCGTTTTAGTTGGCGGTCACGGTAGCGCATGTCCTCGGCAATCAGCTCTTCAATCTCTTCAGTATTAAGCAGGTTATCATCCGCTGTCGCGGATAAATCCACCAATGCCATACGGGCTTCCACGCGAGTCTTAAGCGAAATATATTTATCCAAATCCTGCGTGGGCCAGAAGTTCACCAAATGCACTTTTTGATTCTGGCTGCCAATGCGGTCAATACGCCCAAAGCGTTGAATCACGCGCACGGGATTCCAGTGAATATCATAGTTCACCAGATAATCGCAGTCCTGCAAGTTCTGACCTTCGGAGATACAGTCGGTGGCAATCAGCAAATCAATCTCTTGGTCTTGCGGCATCCCATTCATCTTCTCGCGCATCTTGGCGATGGGCGAAAAATTAGTCAAAATCTGATTGAAATCGTTTCTGCCGAGCGTGGTTTGGTTTTCCGCCGCGCCGCCCGAAACCAGCGCAATATGAATCCCAAGTTCGTTTCTTGCCCATTCTTTGAGATTTTCGTAAAGGTAAGCAGCGGTATCCGCAAAAGCGCTAAAGACTAATACCTTGCGATTCTGCTTCCCATGTTTGTTTACAGTCGGATTCTTTGCCTTTGCCGCAATCAACTTCTTGAGTTCCAGCATCTTGGCGTCTCGGTCTGGGGTGACTTCACGCGCAAAAAGTTCAAGACCATGAAGTTTGTCGCGGTCTATCTTCAGCGCCTTGCGCCATTCATCCACGTTCAAGTGAGCCATCTTAATTTTTGCTTTGCTCACTTCAAAGGCATTCTGTAATTCTTCATCGTCCGCGTCTTCAATTTTCAAATCATCCCAATTCACATCGGGATTTTCTCTCTGAAATTCCTTAAAGCGGTCAATGCGTTTGATTAAATTGTCAATCTTACTAATGGTGCGCGTCAGCGTTAAGTCAAAAGAATGAACGGAACTTTCCAAACGCTTGAGAAAGTTGACCTTCATCATGCCAATCAGAAAGTTTTCACGGTTTTCCTGCGTAAAAGCGGCGACCTTCTTTGGCTCGTATTGCGCCTGAAATTCGGGCTTGATGTATGAAGAAGGCTTGAATAATGAAAGTTGATATTTGCTGATTTCATCATTCAACCCGTCATAAGACATAAACTCGCCTTTGGTATCCGTCTCCGGGTAGAGCGAAACAGGCTTCTCGCGTTTTGGGAAGCCCTCGGCAATATTCCCCGCGTAATAGGTTGTCACATGCTTGCGCGAACGGGCAATGGTCAGGGCGTCTAGTAGTTTGAAAAATTCCGAGCCTAACGAGTCCAGCAACTGGCTGGTCTTTCTGTCGCGGCTCTGCTTTGCCCACGCATTAAAGTTAACCTGCGCCATACGCAAGGTTTCTTGAATGCTGCCAATCCCCAAAGATTCATCAAGCGCGGTATCCATCGTTTCTTTTTTACTGCCCGTAATGAAGTAAATCTGGTTACGCAAATCTTTCAAGGTATTGTTAACTGGCGTAGCAGAAAGCAAAAGGACTTTGGTCTTCACGCCGCTTTGAATAATATCTTCCATCAGTCGCTCATAGCGGCTACGAGTGATTACTTCGCCATTTTCATCTTTTCTCCCCGGCGTGTTATTGCGGAAGTTATGCGACTCGTCAATCACTACGAGGTCATAGTTGCCCCAATTGATATTCGCCAAGTCCACGTCCCCGGAGCAGCCGCCGTCACGGCTCAGGTCGGTGTGGCTAAGTACCGTATACGCAAAGCGGTCTTTGATAAAAGGGTTTAACTGACTGTTGTTCTGCGCCTGATACACCGTCCAATTATCGCGCAGTTTCTTCGGACAAAGCACAAGCGCGCGCGCGTTCTTTAATTCAAAATACTTAATCACCGCCAGCGCTTCATACGTTTTTCCCAAGCCCACGCTATCGGCAAGAATACAGCCGTTGTATGCTTCCAGTTTTTTTATCGCGCCTTTCACGCCATCCTTCTGGAACTCAAACAACGCCTTCCAAATTTCCGCATCCACCACCTGATTTTGCAAAACGGCAAGCCCGCCTTGGGATTCCTCGGAAAGATATTCTTCAAAAATATGATAAAGCGTCTTGAAATAAACAAACTCTGGAGCGTTATCCTGATATAGTTCTTTCAGATACTCCAAGACATCTGCTTTGACATCTTCTACTAGTTTCTCGTCTTCCCACAATGCGTCAAACCAGTTTTTGAGGTCAGCGCGGTCGCGGTTGCCATCTACAATTAAGTTCAATTCTATATTACTGGAACCTTCCGCCAGCCCCAAACCCCTGACTGTGAAGTTAGAACTGCCCAGCACGGCATCTTCCACGCCGCCATTGGCGATGTGATACATCTTGCCATGCAACAGGTTTGCCTTGCGAATTGACTTAATCTCAACCTTATTCTTAATCCACTCCGAACATTCCCGCGCCGCTTGGCGTTGCGCTAGGCGGTTAGACAGAGACAGCCCCTCGTCTTCAATCTTATATGATTTTTTATCCGTCTTGTTCGGATCCAAGGCTTTCACAAAACGCGGTTCGCCGAATAAAAACTGCAGCCCGCCAATCCCGTCTAATTTCTCTTTAAGGGCTTCGTAGGCGTAAATCGTAAAGTAAGCCGAGACTATAGAAAGTTTTGAGCCGGCTTGAATCCTTTCGCGCAGGTATGTCCCGACCTCCCTACCGCGCGAGTTGTTATCCAAAATATTAGATTGCCAAGAAGAAGAGTTGCTCAAGCGCTTTTCCTTATCAGTCGAATTTTTCTCTTGCCAAACAAAACCCGCCCATGCAACTCATATTTGCGCGGGCGGGTAGAATTTATAGCGTCATCTCCCTAACAACTGCGCGCCAGAATCGCATAGCACATTCCACAGCCTTGCGAACGCCAATCTGCGAATTAGGTTTCTTCAATTATAGGCGATGGGCAAAGATTTGAAAATGATAAACGTTAGGAGAATTAGAAGTACGCAAAATTGAACCCCGCCCCTAAAAAAAACAGCCCGCCCCTGCCCTAACAAGCCCAATTTTTTATCGGCTTACACAGTCGTCATAAAATCTTCTAAATTTGACATGGCAGGGGGATAAAAAATGTTGCGAAGGTTAAATCATTTAAAATTCAGTAAATGATTAACCTTCGCAAACACGTCATCAAAAGAGCGGTCCCGACGGGATTCGAACCCGCGATCTCGGCCTTGACAGGGCCGCATGTTAGGCCGCTACACCACGGGACCATCTAACAAGCGAGCGGTAGTTTATCACAGGGGAGTCTCCGTGTCAATGAATATCCAAAAAAATCTGTGATTGCCTACCCGTACAAAAAGCAGAGCCACCGGTCGGCTACGACCCGACGACCTGACGATTACGAATCGTCTGCTCTACCAGCTGAGCTACGGTGGCGCTTTTACAGCGGGCGGGATTATACAAGAAACCTTGTAAAGGCGCAAGTTTTTTGAGCCACGCAGCGTCTATATTTGCAATGAAAAAAATCGCCATGCTCTCTTATCACACCTGCCCGCTGGCAACGCTCGGCGGCAAAGACACCGGCGGCATGAACGTTTACGTCCGCGATGTAACGCGCGCGCTGGGCGCCATGGGCGTTCATGTGGATGTTTTTACGCGCTCACAAGACGAGCACGTGCCTCATATTTTACATGACCTCGGCTACGGCAACCGCGTAGTACACATCCCCGCCGGACCGGAAGAGCCTCAAAGTAAAAACGCCATCACAAACTACATTCCAGAATTTGTAGAGGGCATAAAAACCTTCGCCGCCGAAAAAAATATTCGCTACGACGCAATCCATAGCCATTATTGGATGTCTGGCTTGGCGGCGGAGCAATTGAGCGAAGCATGGGGCGGAACTCCTATTGTTCACATGTTTCATACCTTAGGCGAAATGAAAAACCGCGTGGCAAGGTCGGAAGATGAACGCGCCAGCGCCGAACGTCTAATGGGCGAGCGTCGCGTCTTAAAACGGGCAGACAGAATCCTCGCCGCTACCTTAGCCGAATTAACGCAGTTGCGCTTTCTTTATAAAGCCAAGCAAGATAAAGTGAGCGTCATTCCGCCCGGCGTAGATACCAGCCACTTTTACCCCATTCCGCCCGATGAAGCGAAGCGGTACATTGGATTAAATCCCGAAAGCCGCATGATTCTTTTTGTCGGTAGAATCGAACCCTTAAAAGGATTAGATACCCTCATCCGCGCAATGTCTTGCATTGATATTAGCGACCGGCGCTTGCCGGTGCATTTAGCCATCATTGGCGGCGAGCCAAACGCCGCGCCCGAAAAAATAAGCGAAGAGATGGCGCGCCTGCAAAAATTGTGCGATGATTTATGCGTGGGCAACATGGTGGCGTTTTTGGGCAAACGCGGGCAAGATACGCTGCCCTATTATTATTCCGCCGCCGAAGTAGTTGTAATGCCCTCGCTGTACGAATCTTTTGGCATGGTGGCGTTGGAGGCAATGGCTTGCGGCACGCCGGTGGTCGCCTCGGAAGTGGGCGGGCTTGGCTATTTGGTTCAAAATGGAATCACCGGTTACACCATTCCAGACAGCGACCCGGAAGCGCTATGTGAAAAACTATCATGGTTATTAAATGATTCTAGTTTACATAAACAGATGAGCGCCGCGGCGGCGGAGTACGCCAAAACCTACGCATGGGAACGCGTTGCCGAGCAAATTGCGCGCGTCTATGAGGAAATAAAAAAACGGCAGCCATAAAACGGCTGCCGTTTTTTACGCTTCAAAAAAAACTACTGTCCGCCTTTAACCTGCACCCAAATATCGTCATACAGCGGGGTTGCGTCTCCCACATCTGCAATGCGATGACCGTTCGCAATGGCATCCGCAGGAACGTTTGTAATGGGGGAAGCCATGTAGGTGTCGTAGAGTTCTTTTTCGTTGTTCTTGGCATATTCCAGCGCGGCAGCATTGGGGTTCGTGTACGGGAAGTCGCGCAGCATCATCCAGAAGATGTTGCCTTGCATGGTGTAGTTCATCCACGCATAGGCGGCATCGGCATGGGGCGCGCCGTTGAGCATTGTCCAGTTATCTTGCCAGAGAATTGCGCCTTCTGTCGGGTAAATGTATTGGATGGCGGGGTTTTCTTGCTGCGCCAACAGGGCTTCTGCCGTCCACGTCATGCCCAAATCTACATCTCCGGCAATGAGGGCGGTCTTGGGGCTGTCGCTGTCGAATAACTTAACATTCGGCACGAGTTCTTTGAGTTTTTCTTTTGCCGCATCTAATTGCGCGGGGTCAGTCGTGTTCACATCATAACCCAAGGTGAGCAGTGTAAAGCCAATGACGGCGCGGGAGTCGTCTAAGAACACCATGCGTCCCGCGTATTCGGCGTTCCACAAATCTGCCCAAGATTGCGGCACAGTCTTGACGGCATCGGTATTCACAACGATGGAGTCTGTTCCGGCTTGGTAAGGGATGGTGTATTTATTGCCGGGGTCAAATTCAAAGTTGAGATAGTTCGAGTCAAAGTTTTTCAGGGAAGGCAGTTTGGCATGGTCGAGTTCTTGCAGTAAGCCTTGACGCGCCATCAACGCGATGATGTAGTCGGTAGGCTGTACAAGGTCATAATTTGTACCGCCCGCAGAGACTTTGGCATACATTTCTTCGTTGCTGGAATACTCGTCTCGATTGACCTTCACGCCGTACACTAGCTCAAAACATTCAATCATTTCTACGGGGATGTATTCCGTCCACACAAAGATGTTGAGTTCTTTGGAGGTAACTTCGGACGGAAATTCCGCCGCGGGGCAGGCGTAGCCCGTGGAGGTGACTTTTTCGCCGCCAGATTGCGGGGCGGCGCTGCTTCCGCCGCCACAGGCGGCAAGCGCCATGCTTGCCATAACAAGAACAGCCAGCAGGTTGAACAAACTCTTCGATTTCATCTCTTTCTCCTTCTTTGAAAATAGAAAATTAGCGCGCCTCGTAATTATACAAGGCGGAATGCCCAAAAAATTTAAGCGTGGCGCGGTTTCGCGTCTCGGCTTTGTAAAATCTGAATTGCCATGACTGCAAAGAATACAATCAAAATCCAAACAGTGGAAAGCGCGTTCACCTGCGGGGTGATGATGCGCCGCAGCAAGCCATAGACATAAATAGGCAGCGTGGTGGAGCCGGGTCCATTTGTGAAAAAGGTGATGACAAAATCATCCAGCGAGAGGGTGAACGCCAGCAGCGCGCCGGAAAGCACGCCGGGTAAAAGCATGGGCAACGTCACGCGGCGAAAAGTCGTCCACTCATCCGCGCCTAAATCCATTGCCGCCTCTTCGTAAGATTTGTCAAAGCCTTGCAAACGCGCCTGCACTACTAAAGTGACAAAGGGAACCATAAACGCAATGTGACTCACGGTAACGGTGAAAATTCCCAACGAAAGACGCGCGTCCCCGCTTAATGCCAGCGCGTTATTAAGCCAGCCAAAAAATTGACTGAACAAGGTCAGCACGCCAATGCCCATGACGATTTCCGGAATCACAATGGGAATGTACAGCGCCAATTGCGAGAAGGGTTTTAATTTGAAGTCGTAGCGCTGCAAGGCAATGGCGGACATTGTGCCGATGATGGTGGAAATAATAGTGGCGGTAAAAGCGATGCTAAGCGTATTGCCCGCCGCTTCTAGCACGTCTCTATTTTTTGCAAGGTCACAGTACCAGTGAAACGCTCCGCACGGGGACGCGACCACCAAACTGCCATCCATCACCACGCGGTCGCTGGTTTGCGTGATGAAGCCTTGAAAAGTAACATTGGCGCGCGAAGCGTTGAAGGAATACAGAATCAGCCCGACAATGGGCGCGTATAAAAAGATGTAAACGAGCGTCGTAGCAATGATGACAAAGGGGGAGCGTTTGAAGGGATTCATGCGGCGACAATCTCCTCTCCAAAGCCAAATTTACGGGTGTAGAAATACGTCACGATAAGCGTCATCACCATCAAGATGAGCGAGGCGGCGGAGCCAAAGGTTGCGTCTCGCGCGTCTAAGAACTGGCGTTGAATCAAATTGCCAATGAGGATGACCTGCCGCCCGCCGAGAATATCCGACACGATGAACGTACCCATAACGGGGATGAAGACCAAAATCGTTCCGGCGACCACACCCGGCATCGAGAGCGGCAGCGTCACGCGCAAAAATGCGCGGATGGGATTCGCGCCCAAATCCGCCGCCGCTTCGTACAGCGAGTTGTCAATCTTTTCGAGCGAGGTGTAAATGGGCAAAATCATAAACGGCAAAAACTCATAGACCATGCCCACCAAAACCGCGCCCGGCGTGTAGAGCATTTCCAGCGGGACAAAGTCTATGCCCAGCCAATTTGCCACCGTGCCAAGAATGATATTGATTGCGCCTTCCTTGCGAAGCAACATCATCCATGCGTACACGCGGATGACGAAATTCGTCCACAAGGGAATTAGCACCATAAACAAGTAGGTGTTGCGTTTTTGCGGATGGGCGCGGGCAATGAAATACGCCAGCGGGTACGCCATTGAAATTACAATCACAGTGGTGTTGAACGCCAGCGTTAGAGAGCGCCAGAGAATTTGCACATAGAGCGGGTCAAAGCAAGCGGATTGACCATTGGCGCAATTTGTTTCATATCCAAATAGGCGAATGTAATTATCCAACGTAAAGGTATAGATGACGCCGCCATCTGGACTGCGTTTACCAAAACTGATAATCAGCGTTAGAAACAGGGGAATAATCAACAAGACAAACAACCACAACGTAGTCGGCAGCGCCAAAAACGTTCCCTGCAAGGCTTTATTTTCGCGGAGTTTTTTCAGCATGGCTAATCCTTCTTCAAGACCAGCGTATTTTCGGGCATGAGCATAACGCCCACTTCCTGCCCCACTTGATAAAACGAGTTGGGGTCCAGCCGCGAAATATGATTTTGCTCCAAAACCTTCAAGCGCTTGCCGCCCACGTCAATATAAATATGCGTATCTGAACCAATATAAACGGTATTCATCACTTTGGCGTGGAAGAGATTCATGGCGTTGGCGTTTTTATCGGTAATGCGAATCTTTTCAGGACGAATAGAGATGACGACTTGCTCGCCATTAACCAGATTGGGATTGATGGGAATGCCAACGAGCTCGCTATTGAGCGCAGGCACAAAGACCCGCGCTTCTTTTGCGTCCAGAGATTTAATTTCGCCTTCAAGAAAATTTGACTCGCCAATGAAATCCGCCACAAATTGATTGGCGGGGCGTTCGTACACTTCCACCGGAGTGCCCATTTGCTGCACCTGCCCACCGCTCATTACCGCAATGCGGTCGGACATAGTTAGCGCTTCTTCCTGGTCATGCGTCACATAGATGAAGGTGATGCCTAATTGCTGCTGCAAGGCTTTGAGTTCCAGTTGCATTTCTTTGCGAAGTTTCAAGTCGAGCGCGCCGAGCGGCTCATCTAGCAGCAGCACGTCTGGCGTTTTGACCAGCGCCCGCGCAACGGCTACACGCTGCTGCTGCCCGCCCGAAAGTTGTTTCGGCTTGCGGCGTTCCATGCCCGTCAGTTGAACCATCTCTAAGGCGCGTTTGACGCGCTTTTCAATTTCATCTGCGGAGGCTTTTTCCATTTCCAAACCAAAGGCAATGTTTTGAGCCACCGTCATGTGTTGAAACAGCGCATAACTTTGAAAGACCGTATTCACCTTGCGCTGAAACGGCGGCGTGTGTCCCATCGGTTTGCCTTCAATGTATACCTCGCCTTCGGTGGGCCATTCAAATCCCGCTATCATTCTTAAGGATGTAGTTTTACCGCAACCCGAAGAACCCAACATCGAGAAAAATTCGCCATTTTTTATTTGCATGGTGACGTGGTTTACCGCCGCCACTTCGCCGCCTTCTGGCGTGACAAAGCGTTTTACTACATCTCGCAATTCAACCGCAAATTCGCTATTAGCCATGTATCTTCTCCTAATACGAAGACCTGTTGAGTCTCCAAAAATAGTTTTTTATTAAGCGATTTCTTTTAGCGCATCTTTCAAACGATTTAGAAAAGCGTCCATTTGCTCTTGCGTCACCACGAGCGGCGGCTCCACGCGAATGGTCTGCGCGCTCGTCAATGTTCCAGCAACCAGCACGCCGCGTTTGAATAATCCCGAAGCAACCTTGTATCCTGTTTCTGGATTTTTGAAATGCATTCCAATGAGCAAACCTTTGCCCGTTATTTTCTCATAAAATTGCGAATACTGCGCCGCCATTTTATTTAATTCCGCCATGAGATATTCGCCCTTTTGCGCGGCTTGCTCCCAAAGTTTTTCTCGCAGCGTAACATGGATGGCGGCAATTGCCGCCGAGCAAGCCAATGCGCCGCCGCCGGTAGTGGTGGTGTGCATAAAGGGATTCGGATACATCATCGGCTTGAAGATTTCTTCGGTAGTCGTCACCGCGCTGATGGGCATTACCCCACCGCCCAACGATTTTGCTACGGTGAGAATATCCGGCACAACGTTCCAATGCTCCACGCCCCAAAGTTTGCCTGTGCGCCCCAAGCCTGTTTGCACTTCATCTGCGATAAGCAGAGTGTTATATTTTTTTGTGGCGGCGCGCACCCGAACCCAAAAATCATCCGGCGGAACAATGCCGCCCGCTTCGCCTTGAATGGGTTCAAACACTACCGCCGCCACGCCAATGCCGACCTTGTCGCAAATTTCCAATTGACGTTCCACCGCGTCCGCGTCTCCAAATGGGACGTGATAAATCTGTCCGGCGTATAAACTTCCCATCGGAGCGCGATAATCCGCCTTGCCCATCAGCGAGAGCGAACCCATTGTCTTGCCGTGAAAGGCTTTAACGGCGACAATGAACGCAGATTTTCCCGTGTAGAGTTTGGCAATTTTCATGGCAGCTTCGTTGGCTTCTGTGCCGCTTGCGCCAAACCAAGTGTATTTTAAGTCGCCGGGCGTAATCTCCGCCATCAATCTTGCCAACGCGCCGCGCAACGGGTCTAGTAATTCCTGCGAGGGCATGGGCGAGCGTTCTAATTGCGCCTTAACTGTTCCCACCACTTCGGGGTGACTCCAACCTAAATCCATCATGCCGTAGCCGCCAAGAAAGTCGAGGTACTCGCGCCCCAGCACGTCTTGAAAAACCGCGCCGCTGCCGCCCCATTCCACCGCCGCCCAGTCTCCCGCTTCGGTAACAGATTTTCGATATTCCAGCCAGTTGCGATTGTAGTATTCCGCAAAATTTGTTTTGGATTCTTCAATGAGGGCTTGCGCTTGTTCGCGCGTAGGAAATTGATTTTGGTGAATCACGTTCAGCCAACGGGAAGAATCGTCTAATGCGTTTTCGTAATCTTGTGTCATGATATATCCTTGTAGCGCAGGCTTAAGCCTGCGCTAAAATTTTCTTGTCCACTCTTTGGGCCATCTTTCCACCACGACCTTTTTCTGCGTGAAAAATTCCACCGCGTCCATGCTTTGTCCGTGCATGTCGCCAAAGAAGGAATCTTTCCAGCCGCTAAATGGGAAGAACGCCATTGGCGCGGCAACGCCGATGTTAATGCCAATGTTGCCCGCGTCCACTTCGTAACGAAAACGCCGCGCCGCGTTGCCGCTGCTGGTAAAGAGGCTGGCTTGGTTGCCGTACACGCCGCTGTTGGCAAGTTGAATTGCATCGTCAATGGTATTGACGTGCATGAGGCTTAAGACGGGTCCAAAAATTTCGGTTTTCCAAATTTCGCTGCCGGGCTGCACGTCCGTCAAAATAGTCGGGCGGACAAAACTTCCCTTTTCGTAGCCTTTGATTTTTGCTCCGCGCCCATCCACAGGAACGCCCGCGCCTTCTTTTGCGCCTACGCCAATCAAATGTTCCACGCGCTGCAAACTAGCAGGGTTAATGACCGGTCCCATTTGAATGCCAGAATCCAGCCCGTAGCCTACCGTGCGGGAAGACGCCGCATCGCAAATTAATTCGGTAAATTCATTTTTGGCTTCGCCCACTGTCACGGCGAGAGAAACTGCCAGGCAGCGCTGCCCCGCGCACCCGAAGGCGGAATCGGCGATGATTTTGGTCGCCATGTCCATATCCGCATCCGGCAAAATGATGACGGGATTCTTCGCTCCGCCTTGCGCTTGGACGCGCTTGCCATGCAACGCGGCGGTGGAGTAAATATATTTGGCGACATTGGTGGAGCCAACAAAGGTGATGGCGCGAATGATGGGGTGTTCCAAAATTCCATCTACCGCGTCTTTTGCGCCATTGACCATATTGACCACGCCTTTTGGAAAGCCAACCTGTTCAATGAGTTTGAAGATGTATTGCATGGTCATGGGAACTTTTTCGGAAGGCTTGACGATGTAGGTGTTGCCCGCCGCGAGCGCGTAAGGCAGATACCAGAAGATAATCATGCCGGGAAAGTTGAAGGGCGCAATGGTGGCGCAAACGCCTACGGGCTGGCGAATCATTTCCTCGTCAATGCCAGAGGCGATGTCCTCAACAAATTCGCCCTTGCCCATGTGAGGCATTCCGCAAGCCGTCTCTACGTTTTCTACGGCGCGCACCATCTCGGCGCGGGCTTCTTCAAAGGTCTTGCCGCATTCGTCCGTGATGAGTTTTGCAATGTCATCCAGATGGTCGCGCATGAGGTTGCGAAGTTTGAAGAGATATTGCACGCGGTCATTGACGGGGATGCGCCGCCACGCGGGGAAAGCGGCGCGCGCGGCTTGCGCCGCCGCATCCACGTCGGCTTTGCCGCCCAGCGGAGTCTTTGCCATGAGCGCGCCGGTGGCGGGGTTGATTACGTCAAAATATTCTTTGGCGGCGGGCTTTACCCATTCGCCGTTGATGTAGTTTAAGATTTCCATAGTTGCTCCAAAAAGAGGTTGAACGTTTGAACGTTGGAACGTTGGAACGTTTATCACTGAACCTGCGTATCCATCAATTTTGATAATCCCTCGTCAATCACCTTTAAGCCGTCTTCCAGTTGTTCTTGCGTAATGATGAGCGGCGGGACAATGAACAAAACGTTTTTGAAGTTGAAGACGTACACGCCGTTAGAAACGAGGAAGTTCTTAAGCGGGGTTAAATCCATGGGTTCTTTGGTTGCGCGGTTTTTGACGAGTTCTATGGCGGTGAACATGCCAATGTAGCGCGCGTCTCCAATGGAGGGATGATTCTTCTTCATCTCTTCCAGCCGCGCGCCAAGATGTTTGCCCACTGTTTTGGCGTTTTCAAAAATCTTTTCTTCCTCGTAAGTTTCGATGGTCGCCAGCGCGGCGGCGCAAGCCAGCGCATGACCGTTATACGTTAGACCCGCGGAGAGCATGTGACTATCAAAATATTTGGCAATTTTTTCGCTGACAATGACAGCGCCCAACGGCACATAGCCGCTGGTGATTCCTTTTGCGGTGGTGATGATGTCCGGGGTGACGTTCCAGTTATCCACGGCGAACCACTCGCCTGTCCGCCCCCAGCCGCTCATCACTTCATCGGAGATAAGCAAAATGCCGTACTTGTCGCAAATTTCGCGGATGCGGGGCCAGTAGTCATCGGGCGGAACAATGAGCCCGTTGGTGCCGGTGACGCCTTCCAAAATAAGCGCGGCGATTTGGTCGGGTCCTTCTAATTGGATAATTTCTTCTACATGGCTAATGCATTCGTGGTGACAGGTGTCTTTTGTCCATCCAAACGGGCAGCGGTAGCAATACGGGTCTAGGATGTGAACCACGCCGGGCATAGCGGGTTCGGAGGGAAAGCGGCGGTAGTCGCCGGTAAGGGCAATTGCGCCGTGGGTTGCGCCATGATAGGAGCGATAGCGCGCAAGAATTTTATGCCGTCCGCTATATTGACGGGCAATTTTGATGGCGTTTTCGTTGGCTTCCGCGCCGCCTAAGGCAAAGAAGGTTTTCTTTAAATCGCCGGGCGTAATCTCCGCCAATTTTTTTCCAAGCAAGCCACGCGGCTCGGTTGCCATGCCGGGCGAGACAAAAGTCATGGTAGCGGCTTGGTTTTGAATGGCTTTGATAACTTTGGGGTGTTGATGTCCAATATTTTCGTTGACCAATTGCGAGGCGAAATCGAGGTAGCGTTTTCCGTCTGCATCCCAAAAATATACGCCCTCCGATTTGACGACAGGGATGGGATTGACCTGTCCTTGATTGGACCACGAGAAAAAAGTGTATTCTTTGTTGAGTTCTACAATTTCTTTGCCGGTGAGTTTTGTCATGGGGTTCTCCTTTATTTTTTCGCTTCTTTTACGACATCCGCGTATACGCTCAACGTTTCGTCAATATCGGCTTCGCTGTGCGAGTAGCTCATAAACCAGGGTTCGCGCGCGTCTCGGTCTGGCATAACGCCGCGCGCAATGGCTTTGTCTGTAATTTTGATGTACATATCGTGGTCTGTTTTTGCCCAATCACGCTGGCAGGTGACTTTTTCCGCGCCGATGGAAAAAGAGAACATAGCGGGGTAGCCTGTGAAAGCGGCGGGAATATCGTTCTCTTCAAAGATTTCCTTCAAGCCGTCCATCAGCCGCTGACCGCGCTTTGCGATGGTTGCAAGAATAGGCTGCGATTTGAGCAAGTTCAACGTGGCATACGCGCCGGCTACGCCGGGTTTGTTGTTGGTGTAAGTTCCGCCTTGCGCCACGCCATGCCCAATGATGGACATAATTTCCCGTTTGCCGCCCAACGCGGCGGCGGGGTAGCCATTGCCCAGCGCTTTGGCGTAGGTCGCCATATCGGGCTTAATTCCGTAATATTCCTGCGCTCCGCCGTTTGCGATTCTGAATCCCGTTTTGACTTCGTCAAGAATAAAGACGCAGCCGTATTCTGCGGTCTTTTGGCGGATGAGTTGCAAAAAACCATCCTGCGGATTAATTGCCGCACAGTTCCCTTGACAGGGTTCAGTGATGACGGCGGCAATTTGCTCGCCGTAGGACTTCATCACGCGCTCAAAACCTTCAAAGTCATTGAAGGGCAGCGTGATGACAAAGTCGCGCATGGATTTTGGAATGCCAGAAGAGGCGGGAATGGCGATGGGGCTGCGGCGGTTGCCATAGGCTTCCACGGGCGCATAAGTGGACCATAAGGCATGGTCGTGCATTCCGTGATAATTGCCTTCAAATTTCAAAATGATGTCGCGCCCGGTAAAGGCGCGCGCCACGCGAATGGCGTGCATGGTGGCTTCTGTACCAGAGCAGGCAAGGCGAACCATCTCCATTGCCGGGTTCATCTCTGAAATCATTTCAGCAACGGCGACTTCCAACTCGCCCGTCATGGCAAAGAGAACGCCCTTTTGAATCTCTTCCACGACTTTGGAGTCCACCTCCTCGTAAGCGTGACCCAAAATGATAGGTCCAAACGCCATGCGGTAGTCAATGTAGCGATTGCCGTCCACGTCCCACAAATATGCCCCTTTGCCCCTTTCAACGTAAGGCGTAATGCCTTCTCCCCAAAAACGAAAATTGGAATTGACCCCCAGCGGTATCACTTTCTGCGCTCGCTTTTGCAAGTCTTGCGTTTTCGAGCCAAACATAAAGATACTCCTTAACTATTAAGGCGGATACGCCGCCCGCAGATTACGCGTTGTCTTTAATGTATTTGACTAATTTTTCAGGGACGCGCCATTGATTTACGTCTTTTAAGATCACTGGCACAATGGACGTGGTTGTTTTTCTTACGCCGGGAACTTTACGCACTACATCGGTGACAAAGTGATAAATTTCAGCGGTGTCTTTTGCCACTACTTGAATGCTGATGTCGTTTTGCCCAATGCCGCAAGCCACATAACGGACGTTTTCAAACGCCGCAATTTTTTTTGCAACGTCCATAATCATGTCCGATTCAACTTCCAGCCACACATCCGCGTTGATGGCAAAACCCAAAGCCTCTGGGCTGACAACCGCGCTAATTTGAATGACGCCTTCTTCCATCATTCGGTCTATGCGATAACGAACCGCGCGCTCGGAAATATTCCCCATGCGGCGGGCAATTTCAGAAGCGGACATGCGCCCATCTTCTAGGAGTAAATTGACTATTTTTACGTCAGTTTTGTCGAATTCATACAAAGAGTTCATTTTTTCCTTCCGAAAAGCACAACATCTGCGTAAATATACTCCAAAAGCAAAGAGAATGTCAAGCGAGAATCAAAAACGCCGCCCGAACGGGCGGCATTTTTTTGAGCCATACATATTTAAGCGCGATTTAATTGCGCGCTTGCGGAGGATTCAGCAGCGGGGTGATGAATTTTTCCAGCATGTCGTAACTAATTTCGCCCGTCCAAGCGAAGCGCGTCATTCCCGTCGCATCAATCACATAGGAATTGGGCAGGCTGCCATTTTTGAAGGCTTTCAACGCCTCTCCATTGGGGTCTAGCCAAACGTGGAAGGTCAGCCCAAACGAATTGACAAATTGAGCAACCTCGTCTTTTCCTTCGCCCGCTTCCACCGCCACAATGGTAAAGCCCTGCTCTTTGTGCGCCTCATAATATTTTTGAAGCGAGGGCATCTCCGCTTTGCAGGGCGGACACCATGTTGCCCAGTTGTTGACCAAGACCACATTGCCAAGAAAGTCTTGCAGCGACTCAGACTCGCCGTTGATGTTTTGTAGCGCGAGCGGCGGCGCCGGGTAAGAAACGGGCATAGGCACAACAGAATTTGTCTGCGCGGCAGAGACGCTCTCGGCGTTTTTTAGCGCCGCAAACAACGCCACGCCAAGAATAACCAGCCCCACGCCCAGCGCAACGGGCAGCCACGCGGGCGCGGCGTTCTTTTTCTTGCTACGATATTTCTGCTGTTTCTTCATAGAGAGACTCTCTTACGCGCCCATTGCGCGGCGAACTTCCGCCAACATTTGCGCTTCTGGATATGCGCCGACTACAATTCCGCCGCCGCTGTTAATGACGGTTTGCGGAACGCCCTGCACGCGGAATTGATTGGACAGTTCGGGAAATTCCATTGCGTCCAGAGCTTCAGCGCGCACCATCTTGGGGTTTTCCATTGCCATTTGGTGAGCGAGCGACACGGCTCGCGGGCAATGCGGTCAGGTAGGGGTTACAAAAACTTGCAACAATAACGGCTGAGTGAGGCTTTGCAAAAACTCACGCGCCTTATCGCCCAGTGAAGTCGTTTGCTTGGAGGCGAAGATAATATCGTTAATTAATGTGCTAAATTCGTAACCGGCGGGAATGCCGCAAAACTGCACGCCCAAGTCGGCGGGCGCGCCGTCTTTGACGGCGGCGACTACGATGGTGGGAAATTTATCCACGTGGAACTGCGCGGCAAGCGCCGCGTCCTCTTGAATATCGTGGATGGAGAGGCGAACGCGCTCATCCACTGCGCTAATTTCGCTCAACAAGGCTTGCGTCTCGGCGCAATATTCGCAATTCTCTTTTGAGCCAAAAAAGAGCAACTGCACGGGGTGAACCAGTTCGGCAAAGGCTTGCTTTAACTGCTCCACCACTTGGTCGTTCAGTAGTTTTTCCATAGAATCTCCCGAAAAAAGTATTTTTTGCTGTACGATTAGATGCACAACGCCGCCAAAAGTTGCGCGGCGGTACGCTATAATGAAAGCCGTCACTTTTTCAAACGCCAAACATCCAATGAATAAATCAACGCTACCCGAAATTTCGCTAGAAGCCCTACGCGCCGGAGACCGCGCCGAATTCGCCCGCATGGTGGACGCTTACTCTGCGCCTATCTATCGTTTAGGGCTAAGAATGCTCGGCAACCCGCAAGACGCGGAAGACGCGCTGCAAAATACTTTCATCAACGCGCTGACGCACCTCAAAGATTTTGAGGGGCGTTCCAGCCTCGCCACTTGGCTCTACCGCATCGCCTCCAACGAAGCGTTAATGACTCTGCGCCGCAAGAAACCCAGCTTCAATTTGGAAGACTTGCAAACGGAAGATTCAGAAGAAACACCGCCCGAAATTTTGATAGATTGGAGCGCG
>Ga0172371_10004420_pt1 | contig 21304 bp, 21 predicted proteins | sample Lak12m_FD_114543 | JGI IMG/M metagenome (GOLD analysis project Ga0172371, IMG submission 114543) | Freshwater microbial communities from Kabuno Bay, South-Kivu, Congo - kab_022012_12m | ecosystem: Environmental > Aquatic > Freshwater > Lake | place: Democratic Republic of the Congo: South-Kivu... | reverse complement strand
CAGATGGTATTTCAGGTCAAAGGTGGTATGGGAGGTTTTTCTATGCAATTGCATATTCCTAGCATACCATCTTAAAAGAATCGCCTAAAGGCGAGGGTTTTGCTCCCAAAGATAAGACAATAATCTTACCGTCCAGACATTCGTCCTCGTTCGCCTCGGAGTAGTTAACCATACTGGAGCCTTCGCAGCGGGAGACAGGACAGCTTCTTGATTCTAAAGGAATTTGGGAGCACGAGCAGCCTCGGTTACTGGAAAAATTATTTTTATCCACTTTCTCTTCCGGCGGAGTATTCGGGCAATGGTCGGAAGTGTCGATTATTCCATCACCGTCGCTATCTTCTTTGTCATAATCGCTACCTTGATAATTTGCTGGCGTATCGACACACTTTCCGTACTGTAAACAGCTCCCCTTAGGGCACAAACATCCTTCTGTCTCGCTCTGAATGTTAGAGCATGCAGTATTCTCTTCCCCGCATGCCGCTTGACGAGCGGCACATCCGTTCTTGAAAACGACCCACGTTCCATTGCTCGCTTCGCAGGAATCCTGATTACCAGAAGAATAATCCTCTTGTCCGGTACTGCTGTAAACATAAACGTCTTGGCCCTTGTTTTTCAACTGTTCCGTCATGTCTTTTAAATAGTTCTGAAAATCATTCATACTCGCTTCATCGGCGGTATCCACCGAAATTTTTTGGTTGCCGTCATCCGCGATAATTGTCCCTTCGCTATTTTTCTTGATTGTCAGTACTTTTTCGGTTGAGGAGCTTCCGACCATGCGATTGCCGGGAGAATCATCTTCTATTGTTTGACTGGAGAATCCTTGGCTTTCGTTTATGCCGTCCAGTACATCGTTAAAATTTTGATTTTTCTTCGAAACGATAAAATTTAATTCCTGACCGGTATTTAAATTAATGGAGTCGAGCAACAGGTTGTAAGGGTCGAAATTCGAGAGATTCAATTTAGTGACTTTTTGAGTGTCAGCTATGCTGGCGTAGACAGTGTTGCCGTTTACTACGGATAAATCGATATTCTTAATTTGAATCCGCTCAACGTTTTGGTTTTCGGATTTTACCGGTTCGCTTAGAGAACAGTCAATTCTAAACCAAGACTGTTTGTTATCGGCTCCCAAGATTAAGTATAAAGCGTTAAAGGCCAGGAAAGAAATCAAAACTATAATAAAACCGCCAACAGAATAAATCAAAAATCTTTTTGCCCGGACGAATAAATCCTTGTTTCCCCAATTAGCCAAGTAAATAAATCCTGCCACGACGACGCACAGGACAGCTAAAGCGGCAGAAATTCCCAACAGCCAGTCCAGTAAGTTTTGGATTGTTTTGAGCAATGAGCAAACCGAGCAATCGAATCCACCGCAAGTGACCATTTGTTTTTGTTTTATTCCAACTCGCAAATAGAATTTAACTTATCCTAAGCCAAAAATTTATTTAGCAGAAGATTATTTCGAATAACCGTTGATAAACTCACTGGGGTTTTTCCAAAATTCCGGTTTTGTCCGACCGGAGTTTTCTTGGTAATAGCCGGGTAAAACTGTACCGGTCCACGGTCCGATATAAATGGCAAAATGCAGATGGGTTGGCCACCAGCCATTTTGGGGCGTGTTAGCGGGGGCGACCAGGCTAATTTTTTGACCCATTTTTACTTTTTCACCTTTGCTTACCAGGGGAGCGCCAATGTGTCCATATAAAGAATAAAATTCTATTTTCGTTTTTGGTTTACGGTGCCCGATGATCACGATATTACCCCAATTGCCTTTAGTGGAGCTGCCTGGATGCAAGGCCGCGTAAACCACTTTCCCACTTCCGATGGATCGAACCTCGGTTCCGGCGGAAGCCCGGGCGTCTTCACCCAGATGGATTCCCAATATCCGGCCCGAGGTTACTTTATCAGAAAACCCCAAGCCGCTAATTTTGTATTTTGCCAGAGGAAAAATTAATTTCCGCGCGATCGGATACATATTAGAAAATTTTATCATGAGACATCTGTATTCACAATTTTAGGCAGATTCAATTAGTTGTGTTATCCTAATCCTGCAAACAAAAATGATAAATACAAAAGTCTTTTCTGACGCTAGACTGAATTTTTTCTTTTGACGAAGGATAGTTTTTATCATTAAATTAGGTAAAGTGGCCGATTCTCTCCAAGTGAAAAGAATTGGTTTTACCAATTATTACACCGCCGCGACTCAGCTTGCTCTTATTTTACTGGCTCTATACTGGACCAGCCTACACAACTACCTTCTTTTTCACGCGTTGGTGGAACTGACTGGAGTGGTAATTACCGGGGTTATCTTTTTAATCGTTTGGAATGCCCGCCGCTACATAGAAAACGGTTATTTTATATTTATCGGTATCGCCTTGTTGTTCGCGGGAGGGATATCCCTTCTTCATATTCTTGCGTACAAGGGAATGGGCGTTTTCCCTGAAGGTGGTTCGGATTTGCCGACCCAGCTTTGGATCGCGGGCCGCTATATGGTTGCCATTTCTTTCTTGTTAGCCCCCTTGTTTATCAAGAGAAAAATAGATGTCCCATTTACCGTTCTTTTGTATTTCGTAGCTTTTTCGCTTGTATTGTTAAGCATATTTTATTGGAAAAATTTTCCCGTGGCTTACATAGAAGGTTATGGTTTAACCCATTTTAAAAAAGATAGTGAGTATCTAATTTCGTTTTTATTGGTGGCGGCGGCAATAACCATTAATTCTCATACCAAGGTATTCAGTCGCAGGACTCGTCTGTTACTGATTCTTTCGCTGATAGCTTCGGTTATGTCCGAGATAGCCTTTACTGAGTATGTTAGTGTTTACGGCCCCGCCAACCTTGTCGGCCACCTTTTTCTGGTAACTTCTTTCTATCTCTTATATTTGGGTATAATCGAAATTGCTCTGCGTAAACCCAGCCATAATTTTTACCGTAATTTGGTGATGAGCCGCTTGATCATGAAAAAAAGCGAAGAGAAAATTCGCAGAATTAATGAAAGGTTGGAAGACGTGATTCGAGCGCGCACTTTTGATCTCAAAAAGACCAACGAGAAACTCAACGTGAGAAATCTCTTGCTTAAACTGTCCACTGTGACCAATTCTCGCAAGCAATATCTAAACGAACTGGTAAAATTGATAAAAGAATGGACCGGTTGTGGTTTTGTCGGTATCAGGATATTGAACGATACCGGAAGCATCCCCTACAACGCGCATTCCGGTTTCTCTCAACAATTTTGGAAATCGGAGAATTGGCTCTCCGTGAGAAAAGATGAATGTATCTGTACTAGAGTCTTCAGAGGTAAGTCTGAGCCCCAAGATTTGAAAATGATGACTGACGAGGGGTCCTTTTTCTGTAATGATACCCTTAAGTTCAATTCCGAATTGTCTCAGAAGGAAAAAAACAGATTCAGGGGAGTATGCACAAAGCAAGGGTTCGCTTCTTTGGGAGTGATTCCCATATGGTACGGAAAAGGCATTTTGGGAGTAATTCATATAGCTGACAAAGAGAAGGGAAAGTCGCTAGGTGAAAGAGTAGAATTTCTCGAATCTCTTTCACCGCTTATAGGGACCGCGATCCATAAGTATAATACTGTCGAGAGTTTAGATAAATCTAAAAGAGCCTTAGCGGTTTTGAGTAAAGGTAATCATATTCTAGTACATGCCAAAAACGAAAAAGAACTTTTGGACAATGTTACGAGCATGATTATAGATGAAGGAGGCTATTCCATCGCCTGGATTGGATATGTTGATAATGGTAAAAGCGAGGTTGCATCAACGGTGGCTCAAGCAGGCATTGACAGAGAGACGCTAACAAAAATGATAAAAAATTTTACCGCTCCGGGAAGAGCAAAAGGATCCAGTAAAGCGGTGATTGACACGGGAAAAACTCAAGTCAGGCAGAATATTCAAATCGATCCCAGATATTCGTATATGAAAAACAGCGCCATCAAGCATAAGTTTAAATCTTCCATATCCATACCGCTAAAAAACAATAACGTTCCTTTTGGCGTGCTGACAATTTACGCTAAAGAATCAGTAGCTTTTGATAAAAAGGAAATTAAATTATTAGAGGAGTTGGCCGGGGACATGGCTTACGGTATAAATACTTTGAGAATGCGCGAGGCCAAGGAGCGCTCAGAGAAACAATTGTTGGAATCCTATAACCACTTGGGCATGCTAAACCGAAAAATTTCGGTATTGCTCGACCTGGACAAGACTGCTAAGAGTAAGAGAAACACTGGGGGATATATTTTGGAAATGGCGGTAAATATCTCTCAGGCCGATGTAGGTTTACTTTATAAGTTTGATAATGACGGAAATTTTAGTTTACTCACTTCTCGAGGGGTAGGAAAAAGAATTAACGACGACCTTAGATTTTTTAGTAGCGAAACCTTTAAATTTCTGAACGTCTTGGTAAAAAAACAATCTATTATGGAAGTTCGGTCCGATGTCTACAATTTGGGCTGTCTCAACATAAACAATGAAATTCGCTGTTATTTGGTTATCCCTCTATTGAGAAGGAAGACCGGGGAACTAAAAGGAGTGATTTTTCTGGGTTATGCCAACGACAAAAAACTTTTCAGTCAAGAACTGGAATTTTACGATGTTTTTGAGCGGCACGCGTCGTCCGCCTTGTTTAACGCCAAGATCCTCTAATCGCGGACAATCCTCCTTCCATTTATTCGTCAGTGGTTTTGTAGCAATTTACTTCTGGCGCTTTTGACCGCGTCGCCGATACTAAAAAATCCAAAAGCGATGAATAAAAATCCGGATATCCATCCCAGATCAAGATTTCTGTAAAGCCCGAGAAAATTTTTGTACTCTTCGCGATAAATAGCGAAAAGAATGTCGGCGGCGAGAACCAAAAAGAATCCAAGCAAAATAAATAGCCAGGGGAAAAATAACTTCCCCTTCTGATAGCCGATAGCTACCATCAGTATATTAACAGCCAAGATTATCAAGACCAAGTCGCCTACGCCATACGATATAGCTATAACGTTGTTCAGTAAGCTTTCCGCGGAATCATAGGCTTTCATGATTCCAAAATAAAAGACCAGTATGCTAAAAAACAACGAAAGCAAAATACTGGCAATGACTTTGTAATACGTCCATTTCAGTTTGTTATTCTTCAATTCGTAGATAAGCCCTGTCAACAGAAGAGGATAAGCCAACAGGTAGAAATAGTCTGCAATCGAAGGAAAAGGATTCTTATTGAGGAAATATTCAAAAATAAACCAGATAAAATCACCCAAGAACCAGAAAAAAACTCCCAAAGCCATAAAAGCTATCGCTTTAGCGTGAGGATTGTTTATGCTATAGATTCTGACCGTCAAAACGCCGCACAGCGTCGCTAAAAAAGGAGGTGCCAAGTTCCAAAGTTGGTTAGCGAGACTCTCGTAGTCACCCGAGAGGTAACTTATTAGCACTGCCGCGAAAAAAACCAACAGAGTTGTTAATAAGAATTTTTTAGACATAATTTATTTATTCTTTGGTTTTTTATTACCGATTACTTCGTGTTATTGAATTTTTCTTTTATTTCTCTTAGCTGTTCTTTGGCGCTTTCCGGACCTACGAGTTCCTTTAAGGACTCTTCCAAAGATGACAGGATCTCGCTTTCGGCTTTATCTTTTAGTCCAGCTTTGTAAAGTTGGGCGGTTTGGTCACCAAAATTCAAGTATACTACTTTGCATGCCTCGTCTAGCAAGCTTTTTTTATCGTTAGGTTCGTTGGTATTATTCTCCATAGGTTTTTTACTTTTTGTTTTCTGGCGTGAGACTAGGAATAATCATATACCCGCATATTATAAAATATGTTCGGCTCGGTCAAATAATGTCGTTAAGTCTTTTACATTCTTTCTAATCTCTCTATGCCCAGCAGCCCCAAGCCGTTTTTCAAAACTTGAGCGGTGGCGGCAGTCAGTAGCAGTCTGAATTTAATTGACTCTGGTCCTTTCTTGCTTCGCACTATCGGACGCTTGTGGTAAAAAGTGTTAAATCTGCCAGCCAATTCAAACAAGAAGTTACAGAGCAAATTGGGCGCGTGTTGTTTGCCTGATTCCATAACGACTTCAGGAAAATGAATTATCCATCTCAGGACGCTGGTCTCTTCCTCGCTCAAGTGAAGTTCTTTAAGGCCTTCGGAGTATTGAGTACATTTTTTCGCTCGGGAAGCTTTCTTTAGCACACTCTGGCAGCGGGCGTAGGCGTATTGAAGGTAAGGCCCGGAGTTACCGTAAATATCCAGCGCTTTGTCGTTGGAAAACACGATGTCGCTATAAGGATTGTAAACAAGCATTAGATATTTGATGGCAGCGACGGCGATTTTTTCAGGTTGGGGCGCCTCATTGTGTTTTTGCTTCAGCTTTTTCTTGACCATGTCCAGTAAATCGTCCGCCAAGACGGCTATTCCCGCTCTTCCCGACATCGCGTATTGGCCCTTACCTTCCTCCACTGCCACCCCCAGCTCTTTAGCGGTTTTTGGCGCGAGAGAAACAATGCCGTAGCCAACGTGTTTCAGGTTATGGGCTGCTTTATCGTACCCCAAAACTTCCAGGCTGCTTTTTACTACCTGTTGAGGAAAACTTTGCCGAGCGTCGATAAAGTTGATGACCCGATCGGCATGGCCAAATTTCTGACCAGCTCTACCATTTTGGTCGGTGGTCCAAAGCGGTTTCTTCTGGACGGCGGATGGCCATTTTTTGTATTTAAAATCTTTTCCCAGTAGATTAAATTTCCAAAGGTGGTAGGCGATGTCTTTTCCGGTATAGGTAACCACGCCATTTGATTTGACGATGACCTTTTCTTTCTCGGAGACGTTTTTTAGAACCCAGCAACCTTTATTTTTGCCAGTTTTTGACTGGTAGAAGTTGGAGCTGAGCTTCAATATTTCAAAAGTCTTTTCCCAGAATTCGCTTTTCAGGATCTCGCTTTCCCAAATGAGGACATCGTAATCGATGTCGAACGTCCGGACGGTTTCCAAATTGGCTCGAATCACCTTTTCAACAAACTCCTTTAGAAATGCTAAATATCCCCCTTCTTGTTTGTCTAAATTGTCGATAATTTTATCCTTTTGCGCGGTCAGTTTCTTACTGTTCTCCAGTTTTTTCATGGCTTCAACGTAGGCTCTTCCCGCGTAATGGTCATACTTTTCATCGGAGCGTACTTCCAGACCCAATTCTTTTACTCCAAGGGCGGAAACTGCCACTTGAACACCCGTATCGTCAACATAATATTCCACTTCCACGTCATATCCTAAAAATTCCAGGATCTTTTCACAGGCGCTGCCCAAACAAGCGCTACGCAAGTGGCCGACATGGAGGGCTTTATTAGGATTAACGTTAGTGTGTTCCAAAATTATTTTGGTCCCCTTGCCATAGTCGGAAGATCCATATTGATCGGACAACCGCGTAATTTTATCCAAATTTTCAACCAGCGTTTCTTTTTTGAGATGGAAATTAATAAAACCCGGCTGTTCTATCTCGATTCTTCCTATAAAATCCAACTTGGGAAACTTAACGGCTATATCCTTAGCTATTTCCAGAGGGGCCTTTTTGAGCTTTTTGGCGAGAGTCATGGCGGCGTTTGTGGCGTAATCGCCAAACCTTTCATCTCCCGGTTTCTCAACGGTAAATTTGGCCTCTTGAACTCCGATTTTTTCAATAATGCCGTTTAACTCAGATTTTATTTGGGATTTATACATGACTTTTGACTTTTAACTTTTGACCTCATCCTACCATATCTATTGACAAATTCAAATTAGATGCTAAATTAACACGTTTCACCAGAATTAGTCTAATCTATCATTATGAAAAAGCTAATTGCGGGTTTTGCAGTTGTTTCTCTTTTGGGAATTGCCGCTCCGGTTTATTTGCCGACTGTTGGCAGTGATGGGCCTATTCTTGCCCAAGCCTATGCCAAAAGCAAGAAAAAGTCGAATAAAAAGAGCGAAAAAGAGAAAAACACTGACAGGCGATTAAAAAAGCTCAAAGAAGTGGGTGTTCCCAAATCGTTTTTCAAGTTTGGCGACGACCTGTCTCTTAGAGAAATGGGAACCATCATGGGAGCTTGGATAATGCAGGTGTTCAGTGAAACCGGTCAGCTGCCCGCCACGATTACCAATAACCCGCCGGATTGGTTGATGCTGAATATTAATGGGATTTGTATCTCAAATCCCGATACCTGTGATAGGTGGTCGGAAGATTAAATAAAAAAGCAATTTGAATCAGAGTACACAAAGCAGCAGAAATTCTTAATCGCTCCGCTTATTCATAGGCGGGGCGATTTTGATTATCACAAGGGAATATCTCCATGCTCCTGATTTATTTTTGGAATGAAAAGATAATTTACGAGCTTGCTTCGACTTTCTTCAACTGTTTAAACAAAAAATTAACAATGTCGGTGGCTACTTGCTGGGGCTTACCTGCTGTCGGGTAATGGTGGATGTCAATACCCGGACAATCATTCAGTTCTAATACATTCAATTTCCCCGTCGGCTTATCGTAAATGATGTCTACCCCGGTTATCGCCATGCCCACGGCTTCGGCTGCTCGAATAGCAGCTTTTTTTAACTTGTTATCAACCTCGCTAGTAACATCCCGTCCAATTCCACCGGTACTAATATTGGCGTTTTGTCTCAAAAAAAACATTTCGTTTTTTCTAGGAATATAGGTCATTTTCTTACCCTGTTTTTTTAGGTTTCTTTTTGCTTCCCCATTAAGTTTTATCCGGCATAACGGTTTCTCGTATTTTTTTCCGACCAGAGGATTTTTATTAAATTGATTGGTAAGTTGCCGAAGGTTACTTATCCCATCGCCTACGACATGGGCAGGGAGTCTTTCCATGACTGCCGAAATCTTTTTTCCGACTACCAGCAAGCGATAGTCTTTGCCTTTTACAAATTCCTCAAGTAAAACATTTTTTTCTCCCGGCTCAGTAAAGACCAAGGGCAAGGTTTCGTTAAATTCTTCCAATGATTCTATATTGGCAAAGACTTTTTCCCCGTGCCCGCCTTTAATTGGCTTCAGGACACAAGGAAATAAATTCTTTGATAAAACCATTTCTCTTGCTTTAGCGGGAGTTCTCACGAGCCAGCTTCTTGGGCTCGGGATATTGTGGGACCGCAATACTCTTTTGGTTAGAAATTTATTGTTGGCGATAAAACAAGCTGGTTGAGAATTGACCGGGAAGGATGTCCCTTTGATAAAGATCTCTTTTCCCTTGTAAGAAATTTTTAGAAGATTGAATCTGCGGGAGATAATTTTGGCTTCCAGACGCTTTTTCATAGCCGCGTCAAAAATAAGCTGAGCACTATTGGTACTAAGTTTCATCGCGTTCATTAATAATCTAGCTAATGGTTTTAGTTCAATAGGTCAGCATTCTTTGCGAGAATGATGTAAACAAAAAAAGCCAATAAAACGTTGTTCAATGCCTAGTTACCTTAAACTTAGCACGTTAATTGATTTTTGGATACAAAAATTTCAAATTTGATTCTAATTTGCACGGCATAGTCAAAAACAGCCTGTCCGCCTCTGGCGGATTAGAACTATTCTACAGAATACAAAGGAGTATATGTATATTCCGAATTTATCACTGGAAGCAAATGAATAATTTATTTGAGAACTTTATTCTTGAATTTCTTCGCTTCCCTTATAAAAAAATCCTGCCATACGCTTGAATTCAACCTTATAGTCATTTTGGGGTAGTCTTTGACTTTTTTCGCCAGTAAAAACTTGCTTCCCAATTCCAAATAATCAATGTGCCAGTCAAATTTTGCTTTCGCTTTCTTTATTAAATCTTCTATCTTCCAATTAGTTTCTTTGAGAATTAAATAAAGATCGATGAGATCCCGGGAACGAGGTTTTTGATATATGGTGAAAATTTTATTTGTCGCGATATCGATAAGACTGTCAATAAATAAGCATCCTTTTTTTGTTTTCTTTTCGATCCTCGGGAATGGAAAATAAGTAAATTCTGTTTTAATAACTTCTTGATTATTCAAATAAAGAAAAAACAAATTGCGATTGAAACTGCTTTGAAAATCAATTCTCTTTATTCCGATCTTAGTCTGGTTCTTTTTAAAAAACACAAAAATAGCTTGAGGGTTAAATTCTTGTTCGGTAAAAAAATCCAAATCTTCAGATAAGCGGTGATTCATATAATATTCCGCCAAGGCCGTTCCGCCGGTCAAATAAAAATTTCGGCAGATATCTTTATCTTGGCTGATGATATCCAGAACATTTTTTTGGTTTTGGGTTAAAATAGTTTTCACTATTTTGGCCATAGGAGCATTTTTAAGAAGTTTTTTTTGGAGGGATCTAGGCTTAACTTATTCCAATTTTCCCTGAGTTCTTTGGCGTTTATTTTTTCTTTGCCCAAGCCAAAATTCACCATTTGTTCCAACCGCCAAATGGTGTAAGCCTTCTTGTTCTTTTTGAGTTGAGTAGTGTCTGTTGACCAATTGTACATTAGACTGAACAATTTCTTATATAGCAATTATAGAGCATTAATTCACTGTTGAAAAGAGAAATTTAATGATGTTGGGTGTTTGCAAGAACTTCTTTTAGGAGTTCATTTACTGGCTTTTTTGTGTCAACAAATATTTTCTTTTCTGGCATATTGTTGTAGTCGAAGTCACTTGTAATACTAGAGTGAAGAATTGCAAGACGCTTTTCGTCGTGATGACATTTATCTCTTTTATCTAACCTATTTCTGCATCTTTTTAGTCTAGTTTTCTCATCTAAAGAACAAATCACGCAATAAAAATCCAGTTTGTACTTTTTTATCCAATTTTTGAATTGTTCCAGACTTTCAGCGTGATTAAAAGGGCTTTCGATTATCAAATCGACCCCGTTCTCAATCTGGTCTTCGGCAACATTCAGTAATGTCATTATAAAACAATAACCGCTTTTGAAGCTATCCTTAAAAGTCTTACAGCTCATATGCTTATAAATCGGCTCTTTGAATGAGTCTTTGTGCAGACAGGGAATATGTAGTTTTTTCGACAATTTGTTAGCGAGAGTAGTTTTTCCTGTTCCCGAATAACCACAAAAAACAATTAATTTACCCATGATCATGATCAAAAATTTGGCACGGGTGGAGGGAATCGAACCCCCGATAGCGGTTTTGGAGACCGCTGTTATACCACTTAACTACACCCGCATTATATTATTTGAAGCCTAATCTTTTCAGTAAAGCCATATAGGCGGAACCAAAAACTTTCAAACAATTTTCTCTTTTACTGGCTGTTTGCTTATAATTATAAGCCTCATAATAAACTAATTGTAAAGGCACTCTGTGTTTAGTTGAAGTAACCAACCCCTTATTGTGCTTAGCAAATCTAACTTTCAGATCTTTTGAACGACCAATGTAAAATCCTTTATCTTTCTTGCTTCTCAACAAATAAACATAATACATTAAATTGCGATTTGAATTAGAGTGGAGGGAATCACCCCTCCCTTCGCGAAGGGAGGGGTTGGAGACCGCTGTTACCCCGCCGCTCACGAACAGCGGGGCAGGTATCACTTAACTACACCCGCCTACGCTAAGACTACGGCGGGCAAGGCCCGCTACTGCGCTAAGACTGTGAAAGCGACCCGCTACTTGACTTATAGCAGATAACTTATACCATACATATTAGAAAGGTGGCTATCCACCATATCATATTTATTAAACGATTAATTCGAATAAAACAATAACCTCGGATCGCAATTATTTGTTATAACTTCTTCCCATGCGAAAATCGGAAAAAATATTAATCGCTTTTTTGACCACCGGTATTTTAAGCTTAAGCACTCTAATCGTTTGGAAGCTGGCGGTACAACCGGTCAACAAGCCACAAGCGGCTTCCCAGAGCCAGTCTGTGACCGATACGTCTGCTTCAAACACTGGGACTAAAGGCAACTCAATTCCCGTTTCTTCCGAACCTTATTATGGGGTGGGAGTGGTCGGTCAAAAGCCGCAGGGTCTTCAAAGTCCTAACGACAATAGTGTCGAAAAAGCTCCTGTTAGTGAGGATGACAGCAGCCGCTCTCAACAAAATGAAAATAGTTCGGACGAAAACAATTTAAACACTAATGCGGTTGACACTCTTGTGGAGGAAACTGGTATTATGGGCTCCGCGAACCCTCCTCCCGTTATTAACAAAAATAGCAATAATAATAGCAATAGCAACAATAATGATTCCGATTCGAATATTAACCCCAACGTAAACACTAATACTAATGAAAACAGTTCTAGCGGTTTCAGTTTCGCGGTAATCGGAGACTCACAAGCTTTTAACGCCAGTGACAGCAACGACAGTCTCAGGAAAGCCGTTGCCAATATCGCCAAGGCTAACGTTAACGTGGTTCTTTCAGTGGGCGATCTGATTTCCAGTTGTGATGGGGGAGACTCCTGCGCGAAAAAGTACGAAAGCTGGAAACAAATCATGCAACCGATCCTGGGAATTACCAAGGAAGTACAGGGGAATCATGACAGAACCGGTAAAGAAAATGCTGACAAAATATGGCAAACTGAATTTGATCTGCCCACCAATGGTCCCGCGGGATACTCCGAACTGACCTATTCTTTCGACTACGGCAACACCCACTTTGTGGCTTTGGACAGTGAAAAACCGAAAGAAAGTACTATTGGACAAGACCAAAGGGAGTGGCTGGAGAACGACCTGAGCGCCAATAAAAAAGAGAACACCTTTGTCTTTTATCACGAGCCGGCTTATCCGGTCAGTTCCAAAATTGACGAGAGTCTGGATGTTCATAAAGAAGATCGCGACGCGCTATGGAGTATTTTTAAAAACCATAATGTGACAGCGGTGTTTTCCGGCCACGAGCATATCATGAGTCGGAAGAGTATTGACGGATTATATCAATTTGTGATTGGCAACACCGACATGTCCGACCATGACGCGCCCAAGCCCGGCATGGCCGAATATTCCTACGTCGGACACCATTACGCGATTGTATCCGTAAAAGGCAAAGAAATTATCGTGAAAATCTATACAGTTGACGGCAATTTACTAAATTCATTTACGTTGCCGAGATAAGTTCTGGGTCTTAAACAGGCTCTTTAGAGTAAGAACCGGTAAAAATATTTTTCTTTCCGCACGTTGGTTTTCTCACCGTGGCCGGAATAAATTGTCGTCTCATCCGGCAATGACAATATCTCAAGGATAGATTCCTTGAGTTTTTTGGCGTCGCCGCCGGCCAGATCGGTTCTACCATAATTGCCGTCAGCAAAGATCGTGTCGCCGCTAAATAAAATATTATCCTCGGAACGATAAAAACAAACACTGCCCGGGGTGTGGCCGGGCGTATGAATTATTTCCAAGGATAAATTGCCAACTTTTATTTTTTTGTTTGGAACCAGGGGTTTGTCTATCTTGGGTGCCGGATCGGTTTCAAGGTTAGTCCAATATTTAGCCGTCGACTTCATCCGGCTGACAATGGCGGCGTCCCCGCGGTGAGCGTAGAAAGGAACGTTGTAGGCTAATTGCAGTTCGGTAACCGCCAAAATATGATCAAAATGTCCGTGGGTGGCCAGAACCGCTTTCGGGTTTAAACTTAGGTCGGAAATTTTATTCATAACATACTCCGCGTCGTCGCCCGGATCAATGATGACAGCTTCCTTATTGCCGGAATCATAGAATAAATAACAATTAGTCTTTAACTGTCCCACAATCAAAGTTTCCACTGACATGGTCGTTTTTGGCGCTTACGATGTTATTTTAATCTTCCAACTCATTCATTTTCTCTCGGTATTCTTTCTTGTCTATTTCTCCTTTGGCGTACCTCTCTTTCAGGATGGCAATAGCGTTGTCTTCTTTTTTCATCATTTTTACTTTCTTGGCCATCCACATCTTTTTGTCTCCGGTATGGCCGTAATCATGGTAATAATTACCTCCGTGAACAAAATGCTTAATAAGATAAATTATACCTGTGATTATCAATACCCAGAATACCAGAACCAATAAAAGCCATAACCAGCCTAAAGCGTGCATTCCCCATGGTCCCACCGAATTTCCCATCATATCTCTCATGAATCCGCCCATGCCGTGATATCTATCGTAATCATATCCCTGCTGTCCCGCCCCCTGACTATAAGGACAATTGCCACCTGAACAAACCGGGTAATTATCGTTGGTTTGCGCCCAAGCTAAATACGGAACAAATGCGGTGAAAAGCGGCGCGAAAAATAAGGTTAACTTGTTCATTTCTGTTATTTAAATATCTCCCTTTCATTGTCATTATAGCACTAAAAGGGTGAAAAGTTAAGAAAGCTATCGACTTGGAGACATGGGGAAATTGTTTATAATAATTTTCGAAATTTCTGGACACAATAAAACTTGGCTTTAAAATATAAACGTAATTTGGTTGCGATACTTATAAAATAAATATAAATCATGCTAGCTGACACAAAGGAAATCTTGAGATCAGCCCAAAGAGGCAAATACGCAGTAGGGGCTTTCAACGCTTCCAATATGGAGACGTTGCAGGGAATAGTTATGGCAGCCGTGCAGCGCAAATCACCGATGATTATTCAGCTGACGGAATCCGCCATGAAGTACGCGGGGGCGCGGGAAATAGCCGAAATTGCCAAGATAGTAATAAAAGATCGGTCAGAGAATGTCCCGATCGGGCTTAACCTGGATCACGGCAAGACTTTTGAAATAATTAGAAAAGCGGTTGACTTGGGATTTACCGAGGTGATGATTGATGGGTCGCGACTTTCTTTCGAGGACAACAAAAATCTCACCAAGCGGGTGGTAAATTTTGCTCATTCTAAAGGCTTGTCCGTCCAAGCCGAGTTGGGTATCGTTCCCTATTTAGGGGAGATAGATATCTCCGAAGTTAATTGGGAAAGCCTGATGACGGATCCGGATAGGGCTAAAGACTTCGTGGAATCCACCAAGGTGGATTTTTTAGCGGTAGCAATCGGGAATGCCCATGGCTTCTTTAGGGAACCGGAAAGGTGCGATTGGGAAAGACTGAAGCGGATAAGAAAAAAAGTGACTATTCCTTTAGTGCTTCACGGTGCTTCAGATTGGTCAAAAGATAAAATTGATATGGCTATTAACGGTGGAGTAAGTTGCTTTAACGTGGACACGGACATTCGACTGGCTTTCATGCATCAGTTGTGCAAGTTGGTAGACGATAAATGCACTATTACCGATCCGCGCAAAGTCATGGAACCGATTAGGGAAGCAATCAAAAATAAAGTGATAGAAAAGATCAATATCTTTGGCAGCGCGATGAAGGCATAAATCATGGAACATGTAACCATGTGATCATGTGATCATGTGATCATGTGATCATGTGATCATGTGATCATGTGATCATGTGATCATGTGATCATGTCGTCATGATTAAATGATTCGCATGATATGCATGATCCTAATTTTTCCGCTTAAATCTTTTTTGACTTTCGTTTTTAGATTGTAGTTTTGTCTGGCCAGATGTTTTTTTATTTGAGGGTAAACTGTAGGCGAGATTTCCAGGAACATTTCAAAGCGGTTGTCGCTGGCGATTGTTTGGTCGATTAGCTTACAGATTATTTCGTGGCCATTTTTGCCGCCCACCAGGGCGCTTTTAGGTTCATATTTTTTAACTTCCGGGCTTAGGTTTTGATATTCTTTTTCTGACAGATAAGGAAGATTGGCCACAATCACCCATCTTGTAGGAACATGGTATGCTATATTCCTACTTAGTAGGGGACTGTTAACGAAATTTACTTTGTATTTAGCGCCAAAATGTTTTTTAATATTTTCTTTGGCTATAGCAATAGCCGGTTTGCTTATTTCCACCGCGTAAATTTTTGAAAGAGTGGTGTTTTTTGGAAGATTTTTTAATATGGCGGTAAGAATGCAACCTGATCCGGTCCCAACATCGATTAGCGTCGCATTATCTTTGATGTGCTGCAATACGTATTCTATCAGCTCCTCCGTCTCCGGTCGGGGGATCAGGGTGTTTTTGTTTATCTTGAAGTCCAGATTGTAAAACTTTTGCTTGCCGATTATATGAGCAAGCGGGACACTTTTCAGGCGTTGATTCAAAAAGTTATCGAGCTTTTTTTGATCTTGTTTAGATATACTTGCATTTTCTTTTAAAATTAGTCTTTCGGGCGGCCAGTGTTTAAATTCTTCAACAAACAGCTCTATTTCCCGCCAGGCGATTCGGCGGATTTCGCTAACGGGTATACGGAAGTACTGGATGTCTTTTCTTAGATATTCAGCGAGCTCCGCTGAAATTTGATTCAAGTATTTTTTCCAGAGCATGATTATATTGTCGACAAGGAGGAAAGGTTTAATTATTATTTATTATACTCTATTTATGTTTATGACTATAAAAAAGCAAAAAGTCGCGGTGGCTATGTCCGGCGGAGTGGATTCGTCAGTAACGGCCCATTTATTAAAAAAAGCCGGTTATAACGTCGAAGGATTTTTTCTTCGTCTAAAATTTCCCCATTGTCTGCTTGCCAATTGGCGTGAAGCGGAAGGAAGAGCCTATTTAGCCGCGAAAATATTGGATATCCCTCTTCACGTTCTGGACGCCGGCCGAGATTTCCAAGAAAAAGTATGGGAGCCGCTCTGGGACAATTATTTACGCGGCTTAACTTCCAACCCTTGTCCTGCTTGTAATCCTCAGATTAAATTTGGCCTACTTTACCGTAAGGTCAGATCTTTAGGGTTTGATTATCTGGCCACCGGCCATTACGTTAGGTTGGTAAAGGAAAAAAGAGTTTGGAAACTCAAGAGGGGCAAGGACAAAACAAAAGATCAAAGTTATTTTCTCTATCGATTGGACAAAAATATCCTGCCTTATCTTTCATTCCCTCTAGGGGAATATAAAAAAACAGAAGTGAAAAAAATCGCGCAAGGAATATTTCCCACCCGTCTCTATCGTGTTCCTGAAAGCCAAGGGCTATGCTTTGCGCAAGGAGAAGATTTTCGTAATTTCATGAAGAAAGTATTGCCTCAAAAAGAGGGCAATATTGTTGATGAGCGGAATCGGGTTTTAGGAAAGCATCGCGGTGTTTGGTTTTACACTGAAGGCCAGCGCAGCGGTATCGGAGATATCAAAACGGACAATAAATCAATTTACGTGATTAGGAAAATCACCGAAGACAACAAGTTAGTTGTCACCAGCAGTTCAGATTCGCTTTATTCGAAATCATGTTTCGTAAACAATCTGCATTGGATTGAAAAGCCTAAGAACAAAAATTTTAAAACAAAAGTCCAATTACGTTATGGGTCAAAGCCGATCAGTGTAGAGACGCATTGCAATGCGTCTCTACAAAAGTGCAATATTAAATTGCGTGAACCTCAACGTGCCGTTACTCCTGGCCAATCGGCAGTTTTTTATAACGGCGATACCGTTATTGGTGGAGGAGAAATAGCGGAGAGGCAGATACAGAAACAGAATAGAAAGGGAATAGATGCAAAATAGACACAAAATAGAGAAATAGAAATTCTATTCTTTCTATTCCTCTTCTATTCCCTTTCTATTTTCCCTCTATTCCCCTTCTATTTTCTTTCTCGCCATAAGTAACGTATTCAATACTACGCTCACCGAGGAGAACGCCATGGCAGCGGCTCCGACAGGAGGGCTTAGCAACCAGCCGGTAAAAGGATACAGCACGCCGGCGGCTAACGGAATAGTGATGACATTGTAGAAAAACGCCCAAAAAAGATTTTGTTTGATTTTTTGGGAAATATATCTACTGAGCTTGATCGCTTTTATTACATCTCTCAAATCATCTTTAACGAGAACGATATTGCCTGTTTCCATGGCGATATCCGTGCCGCTTCCCAATGCGATGCCGATGTCGGCTTGGGCCAAGGCCGGAGCGTCATTAATGCCGTCCCCGATCATTGCCACCACGTTTCCCTGCTCCTGCAGTTTTTTGATTTCCGCTGATTTTTCTTGAGGAAGAACCTCGGCTAAAACATTGTCCGCGTTAACTTCTTTAGCGGTAGCTTTTCCGACTCGTTCATTGTCACCGGTAATAATGAAAACTTTTTTACCGAGTCCATGGAGCGATTCTATCACCTCCTTGGCGTAATCCTTTAAGGTGTCCGCGATAGCGAGGATGCCTATGATTTCTTTGCCATAGGCAAGTATGATAGTTGTCTTTCCTTCTTTTTCAAACGCTTTTATTTTTTCTTCCCACGCGCTAACTTCGATATTTTTTTCTTTCATCAGTTTACGTGTGCCGAGACAGGCTTCTTTGCCATTGATTTGGCCTACAATACCTTGTCCGGGCAGGTCTTTAAACCGGCTGACTTTTTCTATCTTGATAGACATTCCCTCCGCTTTTTTTACCACCGCTTGCGCCAAAGGATGGTTCGAATTTTTTTCCAGAGAAGCGGCAATTCTTAAAACATCCAGACCTTCGACTTTGGACTTTGGACTTTCGACTATATCAGTAACTGCCGGCTGGCCTTTAGTCAGAGTTCCGGTTTTGTCGAATACTACGATATTTAGGCCTCGAGCTTTTTCCAGGGCGTTAGCGCTTTTAATCAAAACCCCTTGTTTGGCGGCCAAACCCGTCCCCATGACAATCGCAGTGGGAGTGGCCAAGCCCAGAGCGCACGGACAGGCAATAATTAAAACCGTAACCAAGATAGAAATCGCAGTCGCCAGCGGCTGACCAAAGGCAAGCCAAACCACAAAAGAAATCAAGGCCACCAAAATCACGAATGGCACAAAGTAGTAAGCGATTTTGTCGGCTAAAATCTGAAATTTTGCTTTTGATCCCAAAGATTCTTCCACCACCTCTATTATCTGGGAAAGCATAGTATCTTTGCCGATTTTTTCGGCTTTAAACTGCAAGACGCCGGTTTTATTAATGGTAGCGCCGATCACCAAATCACCTTTTTTCTTTTCTGCCGGTACGCTTTCGCCGGTAATGGCTTTTTCATCAACTCCGGAATAACCTTCAACCACTGTTCCATCCACCGGAATTTTTTCTCCCGGTTTTACCAAAATGACGTCACCAATCTTTACTTCGGCAATCGGGATTTTTATTTCCTTACCGTTTTTTATTATCACCGCTTCCTTGGCTTCCAGCCCAATTAATTTCTTTATGGCTTCGCTGGTCCGGCCCTTAGTGAGGGTTTCCAAGTATCTACCAAGTAGGATAAAAATCAGGATAAAAGCCGCACTATCATAATACAAATAGTTGGACATTCCGATATTAAGGCTAAACAGTAAGGTCAAAGAAATGAAAATGCTGTAGAAATATGCTACGGCCGTGCCCAGGAAAATCAATGAATCCATACCGGGATTGAAGCTGATTAATTCCCTTATGCCATTTTTCCAGAGGTTGCGGCCGACGTAAATAACCAGGGTCGAAAGAAGAAATTGAATTAACGGGGAATAACCCCCTAATACTTTTGGTACCGGGATTTTAAGCACCTCGCTTACGGCGAAATATAACAGCGGTAATCCAAACATCAAAGCAGTCCAGAATTTTTTCTTGGCGCTCAAAGTTTCTTGGTTGCTCTTACTTAGGTTGGGAGCGCCGTGGTTATGATGGTGGTCCGTGCCATAGTCCGTGTAATCTTCTTCGTCAACTTCATAGCCAATTTCTTTGATTTTTTCTTTAATTTTCTCAAGTCCTACTTTTTGAGGATCGAACTCGACTGTTAGAGTGCTCAACGCGAAGTTCACGCCAGCCGAAATGACTCCTGGCTCTTTCCGTAAGGCCTTTTCAATCTTCAACACGCACGAAGCGCAATGGATGCCAGAAACCCGGAGCGATACCCTCTTTATCTTGTTTACCATATAATTTGAAATTTGAAATTTAAAATTTTGAATTTTAGATTATTCAGTTACCACGAATTTCCCCCATACCATCCGCATTCCGCAGCTGAATTTATAAGTACCGGCCACTTTAGGCGTAAATTCAATTATATTCTCGCCGGACTTTAACTGTCTAGCTATATTATAGGCCGGCAGCAGAATCTCGCTAGTGCAGCCGGATATCTCTTGGACATTAATTACCCATCGAACCGGAATACCTTTTTTGACCGTTAGAGTATTAGGTGAATAACCTTGGTTTGTCAAACTCATCTTGACGGTTTGGTAACTTTCGTTTTGAACAGGGCTGTTGTTTGGTGCAGACTGCGTCTTTCGAGAGGTATCGGAAACGTTGGCGTCATGGCCATCATTGCCCTCTGTTTTACTGAAGGGAAAGCCGTTAACACCGCGGCTGAGAGTTAAAAACCCAAGAATTATCACGATAACTCCCGAAACTTTCATGATTTGTTTTAAGCGGGATTGGGTGAATAGGGAAATTATATTGCCAAAACCCAGCATCAATGGCGCCGTTCCCAGTCCAAAAGCGGCCATCGAAATTCCTCCTCGCAGAGCCGAACCGGAAGTCAAAGCATAGATTTGTAAAGCTTGAAGCGGCCCGCAAGGCATAAAACCATTCAAAAAACCTATAATAAAAGGGGTTCTGGGCTTGGCGGCATGTAGTTGAGAGGAAAACAGACGAACAAAAGATACGGGTAAAATTCCGGTAATTTTGTCTAAAAATGGGACTCTAATTAGCAACGACAAACCCACCGCGATCATAAAAAGTCCGGCTAAAAGGGTAATCGTGCCAGCAAATATTTTGTTTATGGCGAAGAACGATCCAATCCCTCCCAGTAAAAATCCCGTTATAGTATAAGAAAGTATTCTTCCTAAATTATAATTGATGTGAGGCAAGTTGATGTTTTTGTTTCCTTTAACTGAAACGCAAAATCTGGAAGTATAGGCTATCACTATCCCTCCACACATCCCGATACAGTGAAAACTGGCCAGTAGTCCGATAATAAAAATTAGAGGGTAGCTTAAATTGGGTTCATCTAATCTTCCCAGCAGCTCGAAAGCGCCTGACAGAGAAGCGGCGTAATACATTGTTCCAATGATGAGCAACAGAACGCCGCCGATCAAAAATTTTTTTAGCGATATACCGTTTTTATTTAAGTTGCCGGTTGAGGATTTTTCCTCTTTGTCTTCGACTTTAATTATTCTGGCGCCATAATTCAGCGCCTCGATCTCTTTAACAATTTCTTCTTGCGTGGCTTTTTCACTATCAAACTCGACTTCAGCAGTGCTGTTTTTCGCGTTGACCGCTATGTTTTTCACACCCGAGAGCAATCCCACTTCACTCTCGATAATTTCTTTGCAGCTCTTGCAGTGAATTCCCTCGATTTTTAATTTAATTCTCCGCATTTTTCAAATTACAATTTACCGATTGTTATTTATTCGCTATTTTGCTTACCTTAAGTATTTCCCCAATCATCTCTTTTTTTCTCTTCAGATTGTT
>Ga0172371_10004417_pt1 | contig 21309 bp, 15 predicted proteins | sample Lak12m_FD_114543 | JGI IMG/M metagenome (GOLD analysis project Ga0172371, IMG submission 114543) | Freshwater microbial communities from Kabuno Bay, South-Kivu, Congo - kab_022012_12m | ecosystem: Environmental > Aquatic > Freshwater > Lake | place: Democratic Republic of the Congo: South-Kivu... | reverse complement strand
CCAAGGCTGCCGCCGCCCACGTGCCCGGCCCGCCAGTCCGCGGGTACGCCGCCCCGCGGACCGCGATCTTGAAACAGCCCTGCCCGGGTACCAGGGCTTCCGAGACGCCGCCAGCCGGCTCTGGCTGTAGGGCCGGAATCCGTCCGGTCCCAGGGGTCCCCATCGGAGTGGGGACCTACAGATGCAGGCACAGGTACGCCGCCCTGCGAGCCGCGATCCTGAACCAGCCCCGGGGTAGAGGCACCCGTCAGCACTTCCCCACTGGCGAATCGCCTGGCGGGCCCTATGGTGTACCGGATCGGGGTACTCCGCGCCAGGCCGGGCGACGCCACGCTGTCGGGTGGGGGTCGGCGGTCTGGCAGCGCATCCTCAGCAGCTATGAATATCGTCATCGCGGGGGCCGGCGAAGTCGGCCGGGAACTGGCGTGGTCCTTCTGGGACCGCCGCAACAACGTCACCGTCATCGACCGTTCGGGCGCGCTCCTGGAGCGTCTGCGGGACCGCCTCGACGTGCTGACCGTGCCGGGCGACTGCGCCGTTGTGGGCACGCTCCGGACGGCCCAGATCGAGAAGGCGGACCTGCTCATTGCTGCCACCGGTGACGATGCCTCGAACGCCCTGGCCTGCGCTATTGCCCGGCACCACCACGTCCCCATGACGATCTGTCGTCTGGCGTGCTCTACCTTCTTCGGCGGCGGGGGGAGCTGGAACCAGGCTGCCTTGGGCATCGACCACCTGATCTTCCCGGAGGACGAGTGCGTGGCGCAGGTCCTTGCGGCTGTGGAGCACCAGGCGGTGGTGGAACGCATGGTGCTCCTGAGCTACCGGGACGCCGAGTGCACGGCCCTGCGGCTCAGCCCCGAGTCGGCCCTGGCGGGCTGCCGGGTGCAGGACTTCCCGGACCCCGAGTTGCTCAGCCGCGTCCGTTTCTGCGCCATCGTGCGCCAGCAGCAGTTGGTGATGCCACGGGGCGAGACCGAGTTCCTGCCGGGCGACGAGGTCTATGTGGCCGGCCCACACGCGGCGGTGGCGCAGCTCTACGACCGTTTCTGGCCGGAGAGCGACACGACCGGGCCGGTCATCGTGGCCGGGGCCAACCGCCTCTCGCTGAGTCTGGTCCTGAAGCTGTGCGATCTGGGCCTGGAGGTCCGCGTGATCGAGCGCGACGAGGGTCCTGCCAACCACTTCCTCGACGCGCTCGGCCGGCGCGTCATGCTCCTGCGGGGCGAGGGGACCGACGCCGACGTGCTGGAGGAGGCGGGGGTGAACCAGTGCCGGGCCTTCATCAGCATCCTGCAGGATGACGAGGACAACATCCTGGGCAGCATCCTGGCCAAACAGCAGGGCGCCCGCAAGGTGATTGCGGTGACCAACAAGGCGGAGTACATGGACATCGTGCCGGCTCTCGCCGCCATCGATGCCGGCTTCAGCCCTCGCCTCGCGGCCGCCAACTCCGTGCTCAATCTGATCACCACCGAGGATGTGCGGGTCCAGGCCATCCTCAGTCGCGTGCGAGCCTACGTCTACGAGCTGCGGGTCCATCCCGGGGCGCCCCTGTGCGGCCAGAGCCTGGCCAGCAGCCGCCTGCCGGAGTCTGCCGTGTTCGCCCTGGTCATCCGGCGAGGAGAGACCCTGGCCGCCACCGGCAGAACCGTCGTCGAGGAGGGCGACCGACTGGTGGCCGTGGCCACCCCGGACAGTGTCCGCAGATTCGAGAAACTGCTGACCCAGCGCAAGCTCCTGTGACCCGGGGGGGAGGTGAGATGAACTCGCGCGCCGTACTCCACGCGGTGGCCTCCGTGGTGTTGATGGTGGGCGTGACCATGCTGACCGCCGTGCCCGTCGGCATGCTCATGGGCGACGCCCCGGCACAGAGCCGGGACCTGCTGCTCTGCGCCCTGATCACCACCGCCTTCGGTGTCCTGGCCGTAGTCCGGGGCCGGCGCCGGGTGGTCTTCGGCTTCCGCGAGGGCTTTGCCATCGTCTCCCTGGGCTGGGTCGCCGCCAGCGCGTTCGGGGCGGTCCCCTTCGTGGTGGTCGGCCGGATGTACTGGTACGATGCCCTGTTCGAGACCCTGTCGGGGTTCACGACGACAGGCGCCAGCGTGCTGGAGAAGGGGCTGCCGCTGGCTGCTGGCGGGGCCCTGTCCCAGGGGATCGCCGACCTCTCGTATGGGCTGATCTACTGGCGCAGCATGACGCACTGGCTCGGGGGCATGGGGATCGTGGTCCTGTCCATGGCGATCCTGCCCTGGCTGGGTCTCGGCGCCCAGCAGCTCTACCGGGCGGAGGTCCCCGGGCCGACCAGCGACCGAATGACGCCCCGGATTGCGGACTCCGCCCGCATCCTTTGGGGGGTCTACGTGGTGCTCTCGCTGGTGCAGACGCTGCTGCTGAAGCTCGGCGGCATGTCCCTCTTTGATGCCTGGTGCCACACCTGCGGCACCATGGCCACCGGCGGCTTCTCCACTCGGCAGGAGAGTCTGGCTTTCTACCACAGCGCCTACATCGACGGGGTCGTGACCGTCTTCATGTTCCTCGCCGGGGCCAACTTCACGCTGCACTTCCGGGCCCTGAAGGGGGACTGGCGCTGCCTCTGGCGCGACGAGGAGTTCACCTTCTTCCTGGCGGTCTGCCTGTTGGCGTCGCTCAGCGTCGCTTTCATGCTGGTGGGCCGGGATATCGTCACCACCGCCGGCACCCGGCTGCCGGAGGTGAGTTTCCCCACCGCCTTTCGCTATGCCGCCTTCCAGGTGGTATCTCAGGTCACGACCACGGGCTATGTCACGGCCGACTTCAGCCTCTGGCCGGCCTACTGCGGGGCCGTGCTGGTGTTGCTGATGTTCCTGGGCGGCTGTTCCGGCTCCACGGCCGGCGCCATGAAGCAGTCACGGGTCCTGCTGCTGTTGCGCTACAGCGTTCTGCAGGTGGAGCGCTGTGTCTTTCGCCGGACCGTGTCGAACGTGCGTCTCAATGGTCAGCGGGTGGAGCCAGCCATGCTGCACAAGGCCCTGGACTTCTTCTTCCTCTTCATGGTCATCTACACGGTCCTGACGCTGCTGCTCTGCCTGGCGGGCGTGGATGACCTGGTGACGGCAGGGACCGCCTCCATCGCCTGTCTGGGGAACGTGGGACCGGGCCTGGGCAAGGTCGGCGCCGTCTGCACCTATGCCTGGATGACGCCAGCCGCCAAGCTCATGCTCTCGCTGGGGATGCTGCTCGGGAGGCTGGAGCTCTACACGGTGCTGGTGCTGTTTCTGCCGTCGTTCTACCGCTGACTCACTCCGGGTCTGGCGGATCGAAGACGTAGCGGCAGAGCCTCACCATGCTGACCACGGGCCGTTCGGCATCGAACTGGGCCCGCAGTTCCTCTGCCAGTCCGGCGCTTTCGCCGCGGGCCAGGGCATAGCGCAGCACAGCCAGGCCCATGAGCAGACTGAAGGCCAGGCAGAGGCCCGCGTAGGCAGGGTCCCCAAGGCGCTGCACGACGAGGCCGACCAGGACACTGGAGGCCCCCGTGGCCACGGAGGTGACGCTCTGCCAGACGGCGCTGTACCCCGAGCGCAGTGCCGGGCGCATGCGCTGCAGCATGCCACGGCTGGCCGCCACGACGAAGCCCGAGTAGCTCACCACGCAGCCGGCCGACATGGTCACCACCAGGCCCAGGAGACTGCCCTGGTGCAGCAGCGCGAAGCCGCCCAGGGCGGCAGCCATCATGGCCCCTGCCAGCACCTGCACCGGGCCACTGCCATGACGGTCCGCCAGGCGGCCCCACCAAGGCCCCACGACCATCGCCGTCGCGCTGCCCACCGCCGTCGTGAACATGATCAGTCCCGGCGTGATCCGCAGGTGGTCGCGCAGGTCCAACACGATCAGCGTGCTCTGCCCAGCCGTGACGAACAGGCCGAGGCTGGTCCAGAGGGTGTAGGACATGAAGGGGCCGTCGCGCAGCACCAGGCGCAGGTCCACCAGGGGTCCCCGGCGACGGCTGCGCGGGCCGCAGGGGCCGCCGCCCGGGATGCGGCGCATGAGGCTGATGCTGGCCAGCCCGGCGGCAATGCCGACGGCCGACAGCGCGCCGAACTTCCAGAGGGCTGGACGGCTCCCGAGGAAGACGAAGGCGGCCAGCCCGATGCCGACATTGACCACCTGCACCAGGATCATCTCCATGCTGAAGTAACGCCCGCGTTCGCCGTCCGGCACGATCTCATGGAGCCAGGAGAACCAGCCGGCGCAAGACAGGGAGCGCATGGTGCAGAAACACAGCACGCCGGCCACCACGGCCAGGCCCGCGGCCCGGCTGCCCCAGCGCCCGTAGATCCAGGGCGTGAGCACCAGCGGGAAGGCCAGCAGGTTGCGGGCCGTCCAGCCCGCCATCATCATCTGGCGCGCCCCGATCCGGTCCACCCACGACGAGACCGCCAGCGACAGCACCAGAGTGAACGGCATGATGGCCACCAGCAGCCCCACCACCGCCGGCGGCACCCCCAAGGCCCGTGCGTGCAGCACCAGCACCGAGCCAACCAGCATCTGCCAGGAGACCGTATTGAGGAACGAAAAGGCAAGGAAGCGCCGGGCACCAAGCCCCAACACTTTGAAGGAATCGCGCGTTGCAGCAAACGGGTTCAAGGGCCACATTTCCGGCCGGGGCTTGTGGCCCTGCGGGTCCGACAGTCTACCACGCGTCGGACCGGATGCAACACCGACGGAGTTCCGGGCATGCTGCCCTTTTTTGCGCCCTACCTGACTGCGTTCTGGGGTCCTTTCCGCCTCTTCGGCTCCAACCTGGTCCTGATTGGCCTGGGCACGCTGGTTGCCGCCCTCGTCACCTGGTGGCTGCTGCCGTGGTGCTTTGCCCGTCTGCCGCGGGACCAGGGCAGGCCCTTCGTCAGGGAGGGTGAGGAGGCCAAGGGCAAGCCGACCGGTGCGGGGGTCGTCTTCAGCCTGGTCTTCGTGGCGGTCGTGGCCCTGGTGCTTCCTCCGTCGCTACCGATGTGGGAACTGACCGTGTGCCTGGTTCTGTGCATGCTGACGGGGTTTGGCGACGACTGCGCCTACCCGCACTGGGGCGAGATGCGCAAGGGCCTGCTGGACCTGGGGGTCGCCCTGCTGGCCAGCCTGGCGCTCTGCCAGGGCCGGGACGTGCCCCTCTGGTGGCCTCTGATCAAAGGGGCGGCGCACGACGGCAGCTTCCTCATGCCGGTCTGGGCCTACGTGCCGCTGGCGACCGTACTGCTCTGGTGGAGCATCAATGCCACGAACTGCACGGACGGGGTCGACGGCCTGGCGGGGTCGCTCACCCTCCTGTCGCTCTTCTACCTGGGCGGCTTCCTCTACGGTATTGTCGGGCACGTGGAGGTCTCCAAGTACCTGCTGCTGCCACACCGGGCCGATGGGGCCCGGTGGGCCATACTGGTGTTCACCGCGGCCGGGGGGCTGGCGGGCTACGTCTGGCATAATGCCAAGCCCAGTGCCGTGCTCATGGGCGATGCCGGGTCGCGGTTCCTCGGGCTGCTGGTGGGACTCGCGGTCCTGGCGGCCGGGAACCCATTCCTGGTGCTGGTGGTGGCGCCGGTGGTCCTGGTGAACGGCGGCACCGGGCTGGTGAAGCTGATTCTGCTGCGGCTGTTCGGCCAGCTCGGCCTGGATGTCCGCCCGCCCGCCGGCAACCTCGTCAATGCCACCGCCCTGAACGTGGCCACGGCTGAGGAGGCGGCCCGACAGTCGCTGCCCGTACGGCTGCTGCACCGGTACCGCTTCCCCCTGCACGACCACTGCCGGAAGCGGCTGGCATGGTCGGACCCGCAGGTGCTGGTGCGCTTCATGCTGTTGCAGGCCCTGCTCACGCCCATCCTCTTCGGCCTCCTGGTGAAGCTGCGGTGACGCGGTGCCAATGCGCGGCTACAGTACCTGGAACGTCAGCGGCACGGCTCGATCCGGTGGCTCGCGCGGGCCCCTCGGGGACCCCAGCGCAAGCCACGGGCTCAGAGCATGGGCGCTGACTGCATCGGCGGTATGAGAAGGGCCTTCCCTGTGTTCCAGCGGCGATTCCTGGCGCGAACGGCGTGTGTCCTCCTGGCAGCGTTGGCCTGTGGCTGCACCACCCACTACCGGGTGCGCCAGCTCGAGAAGCGGGTCCGAGGCTACCTCGATTCGGCGCAACTCCAGGCCACTCCTGACCTGCCCCTCGAGCCGCTCGACCTGGCCGCCTACCAGCCGGGGCCGGTCCTCACCGGCGCCGAGGCCCCGGTCGTCGACCTGCGCCGGGCCCTCGCCCTGGCGGCCCGCCACAGCCGCGAGTACCAGGCCCTGCGCGAGACGCTCTACAACAGCGCCATCAGTCTCTGGGTCGAGAACCACCGCTGGGAGTGGAACCCGACCAACAACCTCGAAGGCGTTCTGCGACGCGACCTGCAGGCACAGGAAACGACGTTGGGCGGCAATGGCCAGGCGTCGATCAGCCACCAACTGGCCTCCGGCGGCCGCCTGAGCCTGTCCCTGGCGGTCAACTGTCTGAAGTTCATGACGGGCGAGCATGGCGTCGATATCTACACCACGGCAGGGGTCACGCTGCAACAACCACTCCTGGCGGGCGCCGGGCCGCTGGTGGCGCGCGAAGGACTCACCCAGGCCGAGCGCAACCTGGTCTACGCCCTGCGCGGCTACGTGCGCCAGCGTAAGCAACTACTGCTGCGTGTCGCCGACGGCTACTACAACGTGGTCAGCGCTCAGGATGCGCTCGAAAACGCCCAGCGCAAGAACGACAGCGTCAAGTCCGCCCGCGAGCGCGCCGAGTTCATGTCCAAGGCCGGCCGGCAACAGGAGTTCCAGACCGATCAGGCCCGCCAGAACGAGCTCTCGGCCCGGGCTTCGGTGCTGGCCCGCCAACAGTCCCTGGACGCCAGCCGCGACTCGCTCAAGCAACTCCTGGGGCTGCCGCTCTCGGCGGCTCTGGACGTCGATCGCCAGGACCTGGCCCGCCTCGCCGCCGCCGAGCTGCCCCGGCCACCCCTGGAGCTCGATGCCGCCATCGAGCAGGCCCTGGCGGCGCGCCTGGACTGCGCCACCGCCCGGCAGGAGGTCGAGGACGCCGAGCGCGCCGTGCGCATCGCGGCCAATGGCATGCTGCCCAAACTCGACTTCACCGCCAAAGCCGACGCCACCAGCCCCGTGACCAGTCACCTGCGCGGCATGGAATGGGACCGGGGCAGCTACTCCGCCGCCCTGCAGACCGAGCTGCCCCTCGATAAGACCAGCGAGACCGCCACCTACCGCCGCGCGCAGATCGCCCTGGACCGCCGCCGGCGCGAGCTCGACGAGAAGCGCGACCAGGTGACGTCCGAGATCCGGGCCGACTGGCGGGACCTGCAGACCGCCGAGGAGAACTACCGCATCCAGCAGATGAGCCGTGACCTGGCCCGGCGCCGGGTCGAGAGCACCGAGCTGTTGCTGCAGGCGGGTCGTGCCAACATGCGCGACGTCCTCGATGCCCGCGACGACCAGACCCAGGCCGAGAACGCGGTCACCCAGGCGCTGGTCGCCCACCGGCTGAGCTGGCTGCGCCTGCTGCTGGACCTGGAGCAGTTGCCGACTGAACCCGATACGCTCTGGTCGCCGGCCCTGGAACTGGCGGCGACCAGCGCCACCAAGGAAACGGTCCCCTGATGAAGCGACGCTGTCCGTCAACGCTTGCCGGTCCTGTCCTCGGTGCCCTGGCGCTGTCGCTGGCGATGGTGCCGGGCCCGGGCTGCCGCGGACGCCAGTCTGCGGCCAAACCCGAGGTGTTCACGGTCCAGAACGGTGCCCTGAACATCACCGTCACCGAGAGCGGCAGCCTGAAGGCGTCCGAGTCTCAGAGCATCAAGAGCGAAGTCAAGCGCATGACGCGCATCCTGGAGATCGTGGACGAAGGCCTCACGATCACCGAGGACGACGTCAAGAACGGCAAGGTCCTCGTGCTCCTGGACGCCACCGAGCTGCAGGAGTCACTGCGCCAGAAGGAAAGCAGCGCCGCCAATGCCAGCGCCCAGCTCACCGTGGCCGACGAGGAACTGGCGATCACCAAGAGCACCAACGACAGCGCCATACGCACCGCCGAGCTGAACGTCACCTACGCCCTGAACGACCTGCGGAAGCTCGTCGGCGACAAGCTCGCCGAGCGCTACGCCGGCGATGCACCGAAGGACATCACCGCGCTGCTGGATGACCCGGACCTGGGCGGCCAGAGCCTTCAGGACCTGAACACGTACCGCAGCGATATCGAGATGGCCAAGGAGGAGTGTACCCGCGCCGAGACCAAGCTCAACTGGTCCGAGCAGTTGCTGGCGCGCGGCTACGTCACTGCCAACGAGAAGGAAGGAGATGCCCTGGAACGCCGCCGCCGCCAGCTCGCCACCGAGAGCGCCCAGGTCAAGCTCGATATCTTCAGACGCTACGAGTTCGTCAAGAACTTCCAGAAACAGTGGACCGACGTGCTCGAGGCCCGGGCCAAGCTGGACCGTGAGAAGGCGCAGGCCCGTTCGAAGCTGGCCCAGTCCCAGGCCCGGCAAGCGTCCGCCGCCGCCCAGGACCGGCTCGAATCCGACCAGCTCGACCGGCTCAAGAAGGAGGTCGAGTCGTGTACCATCAAGGCGCAGAAACCGGGCCTGGTGGTCTTCCGGCAGCCGCCGCCCTGGCAGAACGAGGGGCCTCTCAAGGTGGGTAGCCAGGTGCAGCCCAACCAGGTGATCTTCGAGATGCCTGACATCAGCGTCATGGTGGTCAAGGTCGAGATCCAGGAGGCCGTCATCGACCTGGTCAAGGTGGGCCAGACCGCCTCCATCACCGTCGATGCCGTGCCCGGGAGCACGTTCACCGGCACCATCACCAAGAAGGCGGTGCTGCCCAGCTCGCAGCAGAACTGGCTGAACCCGGACCTGAAGGTCTACGAGACCGAGGTCACGATCGCGGGCAAGAACGACGCGCTGCGGCCCGGGATGACGGCCACCGTCGAGGTCGTCTGCGAGAAGCTCGAGAGTGTCGTCCATGTGCCCATCCAGGCGGTGTCCACCGACGACAGGGGCGACCACTACTGCTACCGCGCCGACGGGGCGAAGGTGCCGGTGAAGATCGGCAAGCGCAACCAGATCTTTGTGGTGATCGAGGACGGCCTGAAGGCGGGCGAGGTGATCCTGATGTCGCCCCCGGAACTGACGAAGAATGGATGAGTGTATGGCCGCAGCGTCCGTCGACGCCGTGATCCGGGTCGAGGGCCTGACCAAGGACTACCCGATGGGGCAGGACACGGTCCAGGCCCTGCGGGGTCTCAGTTTCCAGGTCCAACCCGGCGAGTACCTGGCCATCATGGGCCACTCCGGCTCGGGCAAGTCGACCCTGCTCAACCTCCTCGGCTGCCTGGATACCCCCAGCGGCGGCGCCTACCACCTGGATGGCGAGGATGTGGCGAACATGGATGACCGTGAGCTCAGCCGCGTCCGCCGGGAGAAGATCGGCTTTGTCTTCCAGTCGTTCAACCTGATCCCCCAGATCACGATCTGCGAGAATATCGAGGTGCCGCTTTTCTACAAGGGCTGGCACGAGCGCCAGAGCCGGAGCCGGTCCCGGGAACTGGCCGAGCTGGTCGGGCTTGGCGACCGGCTGCGGCACCGGCCCACCGAGCTCTCCGGCGGCCAGCGCCAGCGCGTCGCCATCGCGCGAGCCCTGGCCAACGACCCCAAGATCATCCTCGCTGACGAACCCACGGGCAATCTCGACTCGAAGACCGGTGACGAGATCATGACCATCCTGGACGGCCTCGTGGCCCAGGGCCGCACCGTCGTGCTGGTCACTCACGAACACGACATCGCCGCGCATGCACGCCGGGTCCTGTGGCTGGCCGACGGCCGGGTGCTGCGCGACGAGAGGCCGACGCCATGACACTGACCCTCTTCAAGGCCGAACGCATCACGCGCCTCGGCTCGCGCAGCCTGCTCGACCACAAGCTACGAAGCTTCCTGACCGCCCTCGGCATCATCTTCGGCGTCGGCAGCGTCATCGCGATGCTCGCCATCGGCGAAGGCGCCAGTTTCGAGGCCCGTGAACAGATCCGCCGCCTGGGCAGCAACAATATCATCATCAACGCGGTGAAGCCGCCTGAGCAGGCCACGGGCAGCTCCGCCGAGACCAAGCGCATGAGCGTCTACGGGCTGACCTACGAAGACGCCCATCGCATCCAGGTCCTCTTCCCGGACGTGCGGGTGATGGTCCCGGCCCGTGTCGTCCCGGCCCGCCTGCGCGTCGGCGACATCCGCCTGCCGGGCCGCGCGGTCGGCACCGTGCCCTGGTTCCTGAGCGGCACGACCATGCGCCTGCGGGCCGGGCGCTTCCTGACCGACGCCGATGTCCAGTCCGCGGAGAATGTCTGCGTTCTCGGTCCCGCGGTCGCCAAGGCCCTGTACCCCCTGGACTGGCCTTTGGGGAAGGCCCTGTACGTTGGGCGCGGCAGCTACACCGTCGTCGGCATCGTGGAAGGGCTCCCGGGCCTCGGCCCCGATCGCAAGCAGAAGGACCAGTATGAGATCTACGTGCCGCTGTCCACGGCCCGCAAGCGCTTCGGCGAAGCGGTCATGAAGCGGGAGACGGGCACCTTCGAGGTGGAGAAGGTGGAACTGCACCAACTGACCCTGACGGCCCCGTCGCCGGAGGCCGTCGTGCCCGTGGCGAACTCGGTGCGGACCATGCTCCGGCACTTCCACAAACAGAACGACTTCGAGATCACCGTTCCGCTGGAGCTGCTGAAGCAGGCCGAGGCCACCAAACGCATCTTCAACATCGTGCTGGGCAGCATTGCCGCCATCAGCCTGCTGGTGGGCGGCATCGGGATCATGAATATCATGCTCGCCAGTGTCACCGAACGGACCCGTGAGATCGGCATCCGCCGGGCCCTCGGCGCGACTCGCGAGGACATCGTGCTGCAGTTCCTCGCCGAGGCCCTGATCCTGTCCCTTGCCGGCGGCGTCATCGGCATTGGCATGGGTATCGGTATCCCGCGTCTGGTCACCGTGTTTGCCCACCTCAAGACGATCGTGACGCCGGAGTCTCTCACCCTGGCCTTCGCCATCTCGGTGGCGACGGGTCTGGTCTTCGGCATCTACCCTGCCATGCGTGCCGCCGCCATGTCGCCGATCGAGGCGCTCCGGCACGAGTGAGGGCAGGCCCTGCGGCCCTATCACCAGGTTCGCGAAGCCCTCGGCCCGCGAGTACATTAGACGGATTAGGCCTGCCGGCGGCGCGGTGCTGAGCCGGGCTTGGGCCGTACGGGAGATGCGTCTGATGACAGAGGCTCAGGATGGTCAGGCACAGCCCGGGGACCTGCGCGCCCAGCGCCTGGAGAAGCTGCACGCCCTGCAGGCGGCCGGCGTCGCCCCTTTCGGCAGTCGGGTCGACGGCGTCGTGTCGACGGCCGCGGCCAGGGCCGCCTACGGCCAGGACCCCGCTACCGAGACCCCGGTGACGCTGGCTGGCCGCCTCACGGCCAAACGGGTCATGGGCAAGTCGATGTTCATGGACCTCACCGATACCGAGGGCCGGCTGCAACTGTATGTCCAGCGGGATGCGGTCGGCGAGGGCCTCTACGAGCAGATCAGGGGCTTTGACATCGGCGATATCGCCACCGCCACGGGCGTCCTCTTCGTCACCCGGACCGGGGAAGTCAGCCAGCGCGTTGCCGCCTTCCGCCTGCTCGCCAAGTCGCTGCGGCCCCTGCCCGAGAAGTGGCACGGCCTCACGGACGTCGAGCAGCGCTACCGCCAGCGCTACCTGGACCTGATCTGCAACCCCGAGGTCCGGCGTGTCTTCCGCCAGCGCGTCGAGATCATCCGCAGCCTGCGCCGCTACCTGGACCAGCTCGGCTTCCTGGAGGTGGAGACGCCCATGATGCAGCCCCTGGCAGGGGGCGCTGCCGCGCGGCCCTTCAAGACGTTCCACCATGCCCTGAACTGCCCGATGTACCTGCGCATCGCGCCGGAGCTGTACCTCAAGCGCCTGCTGGTGGGGGGGTTCGATCGCATCTACGAGATCAACCGCAACTTCCGCAACGAGGGTCTCAGCCGCCGGCACAACCCCGAGTTCACCATGCTGGAGTTGTACCAGGCATACACCGATTGCCGTGGCATGATGGACCTGGTCGAGGGGCTCATCTCGACCGTCGCCCGGGAGGTGCTTGGCAACACCGTCGTCCAGCGCGCCGACAGCACGGCCATTGACCTGATGCCGCCCTGGCGACGGGTCGCCTATGCGGACCTGATCCGGGAACGGGCCGGGGCCGACTGGTATGCCCTCGCCCTGCCGCAACAGCGCGAGCGGGCCCGCGGTATGGGCCTGACGATCATGGACGACTGGAGCTCCGGGGAAGTCACCCACGAGATCTACGAGAAGGCCGTCGAGACCACCCTCGTCCAGCCGACCTTCGTGACCCGCCTGCCGGCCTTCCTGGTGCCGCTGGCCAAGCGCTGCGACGACGACCCGGACGTCGTCGACGTCTACGAGCTGGAGATCAACGGCCAGGAGATCAGCCCCGGCTACTCCGAGCTCAATGACCCGATCGAGCAGCGTGCCCGCTTCAGCCTGCAGCAGGTCGACAACCCCGATGCCGAGGGCGAGACGAACCGCATCGACGAGGACTTCCTCACGGCGCTGGAGTTCGGTATGCCGCCGGCGGGCGGGCTGGGACTGGGCGTCGACCGGCTGGTGATGCTCCTCACCGGCGCCGAGTCCATCCGGGACGTCATCCTCTTCCCACACATGCGCCATTCCGAGTGAGCGGCGGGAGGCCCATGACGCTGAACTTCGGCAGTGCGAGTGTAGGCCCCACGTCCGTTGGGACCCGCTGTGGGGAAGTCCCCGTCGGAGCTGGGACCTACAGGACCGTGTCGCGGCCATGCCTGAGGCGGGTATCTCCGCAGCCCAGGGGGCTGGCTGCCGGATGGCGACGGCGCCTCCGCGCCGTACGGGAGTCTTACGGATGCCCAAGCTGATCATCCAGGAGGGGTACCGGCTGGTGGGTGAGTTCACCATCCCCGTCGGCGAAACGACCGTCGGCCGGGGTGAGAACTGCGCCCTGGTGCTCACTCCGCAAGGGGTCTCCCGGGTCCACCTCAAGCTGCGGCGCGAGGACGACCACGTCCTCCTCGAAGACCAGGGCAGCCGCAATGGGACGTTCCTCAATGGGGTGCCGGTCACGGCCCCTGTCCAGCTCAAGCACATGGACGTCATCCAGCTTGGGGACGCCATGCTGCTATACAACGAGACCGATCCCGACGGCCGCGAGCACACCGTATCCAGTGCGGCCCCGGCGGCGGAGACGGTCCCCCCCGGCCAGGACCTGGCCTACCTGAAGCGTGTGGTGGACGCCATCCGGCAGAACGTGGCCACCGTGGTGAGGGGCAAGGATGACGTCATCCTCAAGGCCATCGTGGCCATGCTCAGCGACGGCCATGTGCTCATCGAGGACGTCCCGGGCGTCGGCAAGACCAAGCTGGCCCAGGCCCTGGCCCGATCCATCCGCAGCGGCTTCAAGCGCATCCAGTTTACCCCGGATATGCTCCCCTCGGATGTCACGGGGGTCAACGTCTACGATGAACAGGCTGGCCAGTTCACCTTCATCCCGGGCCCCATTTTCGCCAATGTGATCCTCGCCGACGAGATCAACCGCGGCACGCCGAGGGTCCAGTCGAGTCTGCTGGAGTGCATGAGCGAATCCATGGTGACCGTGGACGGCCGGACCCACGCGCTGCACAAGCCGTTCTTTGTGATGGCGACCCAGAACCCGGTGGAGTTCCACGGGACCTACCCGCTGCCCGAAGCCCAGCTCGACCGTTTCCTCATGCGCCTGCGCATGGGATACCCCGACGCGGCGGTGGAGCGCGACATCCTCGGCAGCCAGGTCTCCACGCACCCCATCCACAACGTCCATCACGTGGCCAGTGCCGCCGACGTCCTGCGCTGCCAGGCCCTGGCCAGGACCGTCCACGTCGCCGAAGCGGTCAAGGACTACATCGTCACCCTGGTGGGAGCCACCCGTCAGCACCCGGCCCTGAACTACGGCTGCAGCCCGCGCGCCTCACTGGCGCTGATGCACGCCGGGCAGTCCCTGGCCGCGACTCAGGGCCGGGACCATGTGCTGCCCCGGGATGTCCGGGACCTGGCCGTGGAGGTCCTCAGTCACCGCCTGCCCCTGAAGATGCAGGCGCGAGCCGAGTTCGGCGGCGCGGAACAGGTCATCCGCAGCCTCCTGGAACAGTTTCCCATCGAGCGCTGGGAAGACGATGGCAAGACGGCGGGGCGCTGATGCTGTCCTTCCGGCCCACAATGCGGGGGTGGGTGGTGGCGCTGGCGGCCGTAGCCTGGCTGCTGGCGGCCATCGTGAACCGCATGGTGTTCCCCTTCCTCATGGGCTGTGGGGCCCTGGCCCTCCTGGCGGTCAGCGCCGCCGTGGCGATGATGTCGCTCTGGGGGCTGCGGTTGCGGCGCGAGCCCTGCGGTGACGCGGCCTGTGGCCAGACGGTCAGTCTGCCTCTGACCATCGTCAACCTCCTCTCCCGCCGCCGGCAACCGGTGGTGCTGGTCGAGAAGGTCCCTTTCGCTGCCGAACTCTCCCTGCGCACCGTGGTCGCGCCCCTGCGGGCCGGGGAGGAACGCCTCGTCCAGCGCCGGGCCCTGGCCATGCGGCGCGGTGAGTATGCTCTGGCCCGTATCGTCCTGCGCGGTGGCGACCCGGCGGGGCTGTTCTGCCGGGAACGGCACGTGGACCTGCCCGCCACCATGCTGGTCTTTCCCGGGACCGAGCCCGTCCCTGACCTCATGCTGCACCAGAGCGAAGCCCTCAGCGCCGTGGCCGGCAGTCCCGTCAGTGCCGCAGGCATGAGCCAGGACTTCTACGGTGTGCGCGAGTACCACCCCGGAGACGGGCTGCGCTACATCCACTGGCGCAGTACGGCCCGCTCTGGCCGCCTGATGGTGCGCGAGTTCGAACGCAATGCGGTGGTGTCGGTGGCGGTGCTGGTGGATGCCAACGAGCACTTCGTCAGCAGCGCTGATCAGTGGTCCAACCTCGAGGTCCAGATCCGGGCCGCGGCCAGCATCTGCCGACACTGTGCGGACCTCTACTGCAGCGTGGCCCTGGCAGCGGCCGGCGAGACCGTCACCCTGGTGCGGCCCGCCCTGGCAGCGGCCGCCTCCGACGAGGCCCTCTACGCTCTCGCCCGACTCCGCCCCGGGTCCGCCTCCCTGGCCCAGGCCGCCTACGAACTGGGACGACTTCTGCCCCGCAACACGGTCGTCTTCTGCTTCAGCCTGGCGGCCCCGCACGATCTGACGGAGGCCCTCAACGTCCTCACCGAACAGGACATGGACGTCCGCTGGTACTGCGCCCGCCGGGACGCCTTCGCCGCGCGGCGGCGGGTCCTGCCGTTGGCCCCGGTGGCCAGCGTTGGTCGGGGCCTTGCCCCGACGGAGCTCCTTCCCGGTATGGGGCTGCAGGAAGCCCTGAAACTGCATCCTTTGCGACAGGCTTGAGGCGAGCATGGTTACCCGTGGCGGCAGAGGTCTGGGGCTGCGGCCGATGGCCCAGTTCTGCTACCTCCTTCTCTATGCCCTCGGCGTGCTCGCGGCCCTGGTTCAGCGCGGCCACCCGATGCTGGTGCTGGGCATCCTGGCGGCGCTGCTGCCGCTGGCGCTCCTGGCGCGGTTGCCGAGACGGTGGTTCCCGGGCTGGCTGCGGCAGGTGCTGCAGATCCTGATCGCCGGCTGCGGGGTGGCCTGGTGGCGCCTGCGTACCGGCGGCGCCCCGGTGGACACCACGGTGGTCGAGTCAGCCGCCCTCATCGGCTCCGCCCTGGCGCTGGGTGGCGTGCCGCGCGAGTACGGTCTCCTGGGCGTCATCTCCCTGATCCTCCTGGGCTACGGCGGACTGACGCCCGGCAGGGCCCTCTACCTGCCCGTTCTCTGTCTCTACCTGGCGGTCGGCATCGTGCTGATGTACGAGACCCGGACGGCGAACCTGGCCCAGGCCCCCGGCGCTGGCGAGGAGGGGGACCTGTCACCCCGCTACCGGGCCAACTGGGGCTATCGCCTGGCACACCTCGCCGCCGTCTGCGCGCTCACGCTCCTGCTGGTCGCCATGTTCCCCATGCCGCAGGGCCGCTCCGTCGGCCTGATCCCGGTCGGGTTCCCCACGACCCAGGACCTGGCCTTCCCCATGCTATGGCGGCAGTGGCTGCAGCCGGCCACCGGGCTCTTCGGTCGCGGGGAGACCTCTTCCAGGGCGAAGGCCACGGACCGCGGGGAAGGGGACTTGGAGCTCTCCCGCGACCCCACCGGGGCCCGGACGGTCCCGGCGGAGACGCCTGGCCCCTCGCTGGACGGACGGAATGGCAGCGGCACCAGCGCCGGCGTGGGCACAGACCTGGTCATGCGCGTGCGGTCCGCCGCCAAGCTCTACTGGCTGGTGCAGGCCTACGACCTCTACGATGGGGACTCCTGGCAGGTCTCCGCCATGCTCCGTGAGGGCCGCAACGCCTTGGACCGCGGCGTCACCAACGGCCCGCGCCGCCTGGAACAGGAGTTCAGCATCGTCAAGCCTGCCAGCCACCGACTCCCTGGCGCCTTCCGCCTGGTGCAGTGTGTCTGGGACGCCGAGGCGCCTACCGCGGCCGCCCTGGCCGATCGGCGGCCCCCGATCCGCGTCGACGGAGCCGGCGCCTGGATCGTCGGCGAGCGCCCCGCTCTGCCCTGGCAATACCGCGCGGTCTCCCAGGTCCCGACGCTGGACGCAAAGCCCCTCCCGGCGGCCGCTGTCCCGAGCGGCCGGGAGGGCGCGACGTACCGCCGACTGCCAGAAGGGCGCATCCCCGAGCGCGTGCGGCGCCTGGCGACCGGTCTGACCGAGGACTGCGAAACGCCCCTCGCCAAGGCGATGGCGCTTCAGGAACACCTGCGGCGCCACTACACCTACAGCCTCACGCCGCCACCGATTCCCTCGTCGGCAGAGCCGGTCGACTTCTTCCTCTTCGAGAGCCGGGAAGGCTACTGCCAGCACTTTGCTCAGGCTCTGACCGTCCTGGCCCGCTGCGTCGGTCTGCCGGCCCGGCTGGCTACCGGGTACTCACCGGGGAACCACAACCTGCTCAGCAACTGCTTCGAGGTGTACGAGTACCACGCCCATGCCTGGACCCAGATCGACATCGAACCGTACGGCTGGTTGACCTTCGACGGGGTCGCGCCGGCAAACCTGCGCATCGAGGCCGGACCGTCGCTGCTGCGGCCGCTGATGGACCCTTTCCCGGAGAGTTGGAGCGCCCATCCGCCCGAGCTGTCCGTCCCGACCGCCGCCGGCGGGCGGGCTGAGCTCCACACGTCGCCGCGCAATCCTGTCCGGGGCCCCATCGCCAGAGCCCTGGAGGACATCTACGGCCGGGCCATGCATGACGACCGCACCAAGCAGCCCTCGGGGCCGGCTCTGGTGCGCGCGGCCGGAGCCATGCTGTGGGAGTGGCTGGCCGCGCAGCGGCAGCGCCTGTCCGCTGCCCTGGCAGAATGGGCCTCGCATGCCGCGTCCGTAGCCTGGGCTGCGGCTCGCGCCGGCGGGCACCTTCTACGGGGTCTGAGTGTAGCGACGTACCTCGGTGTGGGCGCGGCCATCGTGCTGCTCGGGGTCCTCTGGGGCCGACGGCGGCTGGTTCTGGCCATGGGGGTCACCGCCTGCCAGCGGTGGCTCTGCCGGCGTCGGTGGCGCCAGTTGGACCGAGCGCGTCACGAGGGCGAACCGGTGGTGCTGGTGCGGGCCGGCTGCGAGCTCCTGCGACAGGCCATGGCCCTGGGTCGCTTTGCGCGCCCCACCAACCTGGATGCCGAGGAGTATGCGGGCTGGCTGCAGACGTCGGAACCCCGGATCGGGGCGGACTACCGTCAGGTGGCCCAGGTCATGCAGCGCATGGTCTTCCGCGACATCCCCCCCACGCGTACCGACGCCAACACGGTCCTGGATGCTGTCGGTCGCATCCGCCAGGAGATTGCGGATCGCCTGACCCTGGCCGGCACGCGTCGTCGGGCCGCTGCGGCCCAGCCGGAGGATAGCCAGGCGGCTGCCTCATCGCCGTAACGCCCGCAACACGCAGGGCCGGAGGACCTCCTCTGACGGGGCCCCCCGCGGATCTCAGCCACGTCGCTGGCTTGGCCCGGGACTGCCCGCCGCAGCGGCGACCGCCACCGCCGCGGCGAACTCCTCCAGACGGTCCACTTCCAGGTCGGCCACCTCGCTCCCGCGATGGCCGAAACCAAAGCGACAGAAGCAGCGCCGGATGCCGGCACGCCGACCCGCCTCCAGGTCTGTGGCGTTGTCCCCGATCATCCAGGACGCGGCCCCAGCGGCTCCCGTGGTCCCCAGGACCCGCAGCAGAGGCAGCGGGTCCGGCTTCATCCGCTCGCAGGCATCGCCCCCCAGGATCAGCGTGAAGAAGCTCCGGATGCCGAGGCCCTCGCAGATGCGGCAGGCCGGCTGCGTCGGTTTGTTGGTGACGATGGCCAGGTGGCAGGGCTGCCGAGCCAGGGCTTCCAGTCCGGCCCGGACCCCGGGGTAGAGGATCGTCTGGTCGAGAAGGTGAGCGCCGTAGTGTTCCCGCAGCAGGCCTATGGCGCGCTCCGTGTCAGCGCTCCCCTCCGGGGCGTCGCCCAGGGCGCGCTCGACCAGGCGTCGCAGGCCATCCCCCACGAAGCTCACGACCCGCTCCAGGGGCAACGGCGCCAGGCCCAGATCCTCGCGCATCAGGTTCACCCCTGTGGCCAGGTCATGGCGGGAGTCCACCAGGGTCCCATCCAGGTCGAAGATGAAGGCCGGCGCTGCCATGGTTCCGGGTCATACTCCAGGTCGGCGTGTGGCGGAACGCCGACAACCGGCTACAATAGCGGCGGCCTCGCGGGTTGCCAGTGTGCCCTGAAGGACCCGGTCCGGACCCGGCCCGGCCTGGCCCGAAGACGCCCCGCAGACCCGCGCACGCAGGAGCCCTGGACGCAGGCGACAGGTTGGAGCCATCGCAGTGACCCGTTTCCAAGATGAGCGCGAGCAGGTCGCCTACTTCATGCGCCGGCTCTACCGCCAAGGGCTGACGACCACCTCGGGCGGGAACCTGTCCTGCCGCGCCGGGCTCGAGCATCTGGTCCTGACGCCATCGGGAATCGACAAGGGCGAGATACGCGCCGACCAGGTCGCTATCCTTGGCCTCGACGGGACCAACTGTACCCCCGAGCTGAAACCCAGCATCGAGTCCGCCATGCATCTGGCCATCTACCGCCGGCATCCCGGCGTTCAGGCCATCGTCCACGCGCACCCTCCCACCGCCAGCCTCTTCTGCGCCACGGAGGAGTCCATCAACACGCACCTGACCGCCGAAGCCTACGCGATCCTCGGCGAGCCCATCCTGGCCCCCTACCGCCGCATGGGTACCGCAGACCTGGCCGAGAGTGCGGCTGCCGCGGTCGAGGCGGGCGTCGCGGTGCTCCTGCAGAACCATGGCATCATCGCCGTGGGCGATACGCTCCTGCAGGCCTTCGACCGGCTGGAAGTCCTTGACGTGGCGGCGCGGCAGACGCTGATGGCCATGTCGCTGGCCGGGGTGCGTCCGTTGACCCTCGAACAGCGCCGGGAGCTGGACCGTTTCATGGGCCGCCCGGCACCGGCTGCCCTCTGACCCAGGAGTGAGATCCGCGATGATCGAGGAACTGGTCCGGCAGATGCTCTGCGAGATCGGCGAGGACCCCGAACGCGAAGGCCTCCGCACGACCCCGGCGCGGGTCGCCGAGAGCCTCCGCTTCCTGACCAGTGGCTACACCCAGGAGCCGGACGCCATCATCGGCGATGCCGTGTTCTCGGAAGACTGCAACCATATGGTCATCGTCCGCGATATCGAGGTGTTCAGCCTCTGCGAACACCACCTGCTGCCGTTCTTCGGCCGCTGCCACATCGGCTACATCCCCCGCGGGCGTGTCTTCGGCGTCAGCAAGCTGGCTCGGCTGGTGGACTGCTTCGCCCGCCGGCTCCAACTCCAGGAACGGCTGACCCAGCAGGTCGCCCGCGTCGTCAAGGACGGCATCAACGCGGAGGGCGTCGGTGTCATCATCGAGGCTCGGCACCTGTGCATGATGATGCGGGGCGTGCAGAAGCAGAACTCCCGCATGGTCACCTCGGCAATGCTGGGCAGCTTCCATCACTCGGAAGCGACCCGCAACGAGTTCCTGCACCTGGTCCGTCCAGAGCATGACTGAGGTGACGCGGATGCCCGACCTGGAATCAGCGCCCTGGTCCCCTCGCAGCGCCGCTCCCGCCGCGGCCCGGGCTCCGGCCCTGGACGACCCCAGTCTCGCCCCCGGCAAGTGGACGATCATCTGTCTGGCCCTCTACCTGCTGCGCGTCACGTCCTGGGCCCTGGCCGAGCTCTGGCACGACGAGGTCATCACCCTCGGGGATTTCGTCATCGGTCCCGTCGGCGCGGGGCCCCTGCACGTGTTCCGCTCCTATCCGGTGGCCAACAACCACATGCTGTTCTCGGCGCTGGGCTGGTGGTGGGTCCGCCTCACCGGCTTCAGCAGCGACGAGTACGTGCTGCGCCTGCCGTGCATCCTCCTGGGTGGGGCGGCCATCGTGCTGGCGGTCTGGGGTTGGCGGCGCTGGCTCGGGCCCCAGTTGGCCGCCCTGGCTGGCCTGGCCCTGGCCATCAGTCCCGTCTTCACTGGCTTCGCTTCCGAGTTCCGCGGCTATGCCATGACCATGCTCCTGGCGGCGGTGGCGGTCCAGGGCCTGGCCGAGCTGACCGATGGCCGGGTGCGTCGCGGTCTGGCGCTCCAGCTCCCGGCTCTCATGCTGTTGCCGCTGGTCATCCCCTCGAATGTCTTCCTCGGCTTTGCCCACGGCCTCTTCGTGCTCCTGTGGCCCGGCCGGGCCATCTCCCGCCGCGCGCGGCTCGGCCTGGCCGTTGCTCTGGTTGGGGCTGCCGCCCTCGGACTGAGCTACTACCTGACCCTGTGGGACCAGTTCTCCAAGGCCCTCAGGGAGACCACCGGCTGGCCCTCCGGGTCGGCGGTGCTGGGGGCGGTTGCCATCGGTTTCTGTGCCCATCTGGGGTTGGCGCCCGCGTTGCTCGTTGCCTCGGCGTTCCGACCGGCCACCCCCTCGCTCAGCGACCGCGACCGCGGCTGGGGTGCGCTGTACGCCGGGTGCCTGGCGGTGCCGGTCCTGGGGACCCTGTTTGGGGACTACACCAACGCCCCGTTCCCCCGCGT
>Ga0172371_10004415_pt1 | contig 21317 bp, 21 predicted proteins | sample Lak12m_FD_114543 | JGI IMG/M metagenome (GOLD analysis project Ga0172371, IMG submission 114543) | Freshwater microbial communities from Kabuno Bay, South-Kivu, Congo - kab_022012_12m | ecosystem: Environmental > Aquatic > Freshwater > Lake | place: Democratic Republic of the Congo: South-Kivu... | reverse complement strand
AGGCAGCGGCAGAAGAGAGGTAAGGAGTTACCTACAAGTTTATGATACTACAGAACCAGACCCCCAAGAAAAGGGACATTTTCCCTCTGCAGTTATGAGGACATTTTGACTTTGCTATAACAGCAAAAAAGCTGAAGTTTCTTATTGTCTAGCTTGGCACAGCGGTAAGTTGACATTTATTGCCTATTGCCTTACCCTGCTCATAAAAATGGTTGTTCCCCAATAAAGGGCACATTGCCGAGCGAAGGGTTTGAAGGGACAAAGCGGTAAGATGAAATATGAAGGTTTGATAATCAGACCACCATCGGAAGCTAATAGCCTGCTTTTGCAGGTAACGGTTGGTTGTTCGCACAACCGTTGCTCTTTCTGCCCTACCTATAAGAACAAGAAGTTTCGCATAAAATCCTTTGCGGAAATTGCCGAAGATGTTCAGGAAGCACGGGAGCGTTACCGCGCCGTTCGCCGCGTCTTTCTATGTGATGGTGATGCGCTGATTATCCCCCACGAGAGGTTGTTGGAAATAGTAAAATTGCTCAGCACCCAGCTACCGACAATCGAGCGTATTTCTACCTATGCCAACGCCAAGAGCATCCTCAAAAAAACTCCAGAGCAACTTGCCGAGTTACAGAAGAACGGGCTAAAAATGGTTTATCTAGGGATAGAATCAGGCGACGAGGAGGTTTTACGGAGCATCGATAAGGGTGGTGATTTTGCTAAAATCGTTGCTGCTGGAAGGCGTATCAAGGAGGCTCGACTCATTCTATCCGTAACCGTCCTGTTAGGCATCGGTGGTATCGAGAGGAGCATCCCCCACGCCCTGGAAAGCGCCCGCATTCTAACGGCGATCGACCCCGATTTTGTCGGAGCGCTCACCTTGATGTTGGTGCCCGGAACACCGCTTTACGACGATTACCGGGCGGGAAAATTCGTTCTTCCCGATACCTTTGGGCTTCTGAGGGAGTTGGAATTGCTCATCGCCAACTCCGAATTCAGCGATTGTTTTTTTACATCCAACCATGCCTCCAACTATCTGCCCCTGCGTGTCCGTCTTCCCCAAGAAAAGGAGGCAACCCTTGCTCGGATTCGGGATATCATCGCCAAGCGCGATAAGACGCTACTGCGGCACGAAACGATGCGTGCTTTGTAGTATCAAAGTACGGCAAGCCAAGTGAATAATTCTAAGAAGTGAGATTTTCCGGTGTTTAAAAAGTTATGTTGGCAGAAGAGAGAGGACACTTTTATAAACTCGTCGCCAAAGATAAAGTATCTCGATTATCTGCTAGCCTTGCTTTCTGGTGCTCTCTATTTTCTATCTTTCCCCGTCCACGGGAGCTTTTGGTGTGCCTGGTTGTTCTTGCTGCCTCTCTTGTTCGCACTCGAAAATAAAACCAGCAAGGAAGCGGCACTCTTGGGTTTTGGCGCGGGGTTTCTAGGCAATATCGGTGTCATGTATTGGGTAACGCATTCGGTATATTTCTATGGCGGCGTTCCCCTGCCTTTGAGCCTCTTGGCAATGTTGCTTTTGGTTGCCTATTTAGCTTGCTATTTTGCCGCTTTTGCCAGTGTCGCTGCAATTTTTTTATCGAAGCGCTTGGGATTTTCACCCTGCGCTCTTGCTGCGCTTTGGGTTGCTCTGGAGTATGTAAGGGCAAATGTTCTAAGCGGTTTCCCCTGGGAAAATATTGGAAATTCCCAAGCAGCGGCTTTGCCTGTTGCCCAACTTGCCGATATTACGGGAGTATATGGAATCTCATTCCTCATCGTTTTTTTCAACACGGCGCTTTTCACATTCATTAAAACACCTAGATATAGCGTTAAGATAATTCATATTACGAGTGCCTGTTTGTTGCTTGCCGTTACGCTTGGCTATGGTTTTCAACGGCTCGGCGTTGTGGAAAGAGCCCTGGCAAATAGCACCGAGAGAGCCCTTCCCATAGCCTTGCTACAAGGGAACATCCCCCAGGACATCAAATGGACGCCTAGCTACCGCCTTGCCACCATCCAAAAGTATCGGGAGCTTGCTCGGCAACGGGAGCTAAAAAACGGGTTGATGATATTTCCCGAAGCAGCGATGCCGTTCTTTCTACAGGAGAAAGGGATTTATCGAACGCTGGCATTAGGGATAGTTCAAGAGGCAAAGGCTTGGGGACTTATGGGAGCGCTTGCCTATAATGACGACCTTAGGGTTACCAACAGCGCCTTCGTCGTTTCCCCTGACGGTGAGCTGAAGGCACGCTATGACAAGGTAAAGCTGGTTCCTTTTGGCGAATATGTGCCGCGCTATGTCCCTTTTTTTAGGAGCTTGGCAGCGCTTAGCGGCGATACCGAAAGTGGCAAGGGCTTTTCCCCCCTGCCTATCGGAGGTGTAAGTGCGGGAATCCTGATTTGCTACGAGGCGATCTTTCCCGAAATTGCCCGCGCTTACGCCCAGCAGGATGTCGATGTGCTCATCAATATCACCAACGACGGCTGGCTTGGACGCACCTCCGCCCCGTATCAGCATTTGGATATGGCGGTGATGCGGGCGATCGAAACACGCCGCTATTTATTGCGAGCGGCAAACACCGGGATAAGCGCGATAATCACACCGAGCGGGAGGATCAGCGCCCGAACGGGCATCTTTGTGGATGCCAGCCTTGCCGCTATGATTCGCCCATTCAAGATGGAAACATTCTATACGCGCTATGGTGAGTGGGTAGTTTATGCTTGCTTTGTTCTGCTTACCCTTTGCCTCGCCTGGATGTTCAAGAAAGGCTATGAGCGGTAAAAATGGAAAAATCTAATTTAGAGGAGAAAAACGATGGCGGATGTAACGATGCTAGAAACAATCAACGAACTTTGTGCGAAAATAACGCATCTTGGAGGGCGTCTTTGACATCGCTGGTAAAGAAAAGGAACTTCTAGAAATCACCAAGTTATCTCAAGAAGAAACCTTCTGGGATGACCAAAACCGAGCGCGGGAAGTCCTACTGCAAAAGTCTCGATTAGAGGAAATCATCACCAGATGGAGAAATAAATCACAAGCTGTTGCCGACACATTGGCGCTCACCCAGATGGCGTTTGCCGAGAATGACGAGGAAACTTTAGCGGATATCGCCAGGAGCCTGGCGGGGCTATCCCAGACGGTGCGTGATGAGGAGCTACGCCTGATGCTCAGTGCCCAAGAAGACAGCGCCAACGCAATTATGGCGATTAACGCTGGGGCAGGCGGCACCGAAGCTCAAGATTGGGTGGAAATGCTTTTGCGGATGTATTCCCGCTGGGCAGAAACGAGAGGCTTTAAGGTTGTCATTATCGATCAGTTGCCCGGTGACGAGGCGGGGATTAAAAATGTTACCATAACCATCTCGGGCACCTATGCCTACGGATATGCCAAAGCGGAGACGGGGATTCACCGCTTGGTGCGCATTTCCCCTTTCGATGCTAGTGGTAAAAGACACACTTCGTTTGCCTCGGTTTTTGTCTCGCCAGAGGTGGATGACAGTATCGTAATCGAAATCAGTGAAAACGATCTGCGCGTTGATACCTATCGCTCCACCGGAGCGGGGGGGCAGCATGTGAACAAAACCGATTCCGCCGTGCGCCTAACGCATCTGCCCACGGGGATTGTGGTGCAGTGTCAAAACGAGCGCTCCCAACATAAAAACAAAGCGATGGCGATGAAGTTGCTTCGCTCGCGCCTCTTCGAAATGAAAACAAGGGAACAAAGGGAAAAAAGTAAGGCAATCAACAAATCCAAAAAGGACATAGCTTGGGGCAGTCAAATCCGCTCTTATATCCTGCATCCCTATAAGTTGGTCAAAGACCATCGCAGCGGTTTGGAAATCGGCAACGCCCAGAAGGTACTCGACGGAGATATCGATGCCCTCATCGAGGCATATTTGTTAACGGCAAAGGAAGTGTGAAACCCCTTGCGCAGTAAAAAATAAAAAGCCCAGTTGTGCAAAGACGGCAAATGGGCGTTAAAGATGGCATGGGGTGGGGGAAGAGGCGCAAGAAGAGAGGAAGGGGAACTTCCTAAATCTGCGGGATTTTGTTTGGGCTAGGGGGGTGTTTTATCGACAATGTTTGCCGATATGGGTTGGGAAGGGGTTTTTTCGAAATCATCGACCAAATGTTCTCTCATCATTTCCGCGAAACGGTGTGCCTTTTCCAAAGTTTCTTCATCACCTTCGCAACCATTCTCCAAATTAGCCGTGATAATCAAGCGATGTCCCTGCTCGTCGAATATTTTGAACTCTCCTATTAGTTTGTTCCTTGTATAAAAAGCATGTTCCTTGATTCTGCCGTTGCGATGGTAGGCTATGTATTCACCTTCGCGTTTATCCTGTCTAAATGAACCTTTTTCCTTCAGCTGTCCTGATTTATAAAAAACCACATAATTACCGTCGAATTGTCCGTTCTCGAATTGTTCTTCTTCACGCAGCTGCCCATCGCGAAAATAACGGCGATATACCCCGGTGAGTTTTCCTCCTTTGTAAAACTCGTGTTCACGGATATTCCCGTTTTCATGATAAGACAGGTACTCACCGTCCAATAGGTCGTTTACAAAATTGCCCTTTTCCCGAGGCGAGCCATCGGGAAAGAAGGAAACGGCGGGACCGTGCTTCGAACCATTTTTGAAGTATAGCCGCAGCATCAAGTTGCCGTTGTTGTAATAGGATGTGTATTCGCCATCCAGCTTATCGCCCCAGAAGGTCTTCCTTTCTCGCAAAACCCCCTCTTCATCATAATTGCTGATTTCTTCTATTTTCTTCTTCATGAAAATTCCTCAAGAGACAAAAACGGCGACGGCGATTACGGTTGTGTATCCAGAGTTTTTGACAATTGCCGATTGGGTAATGTTACGCGTCGAGACTATCTTTCCGCTAATTTTGAATATTTCCTTTTTTTCGTCCCAGCCTTCATCGACATCGAAATCTATGCCCAATGTGGAGGCAAGCATCGCCGCTGCAAGATCCTCGGCGTAATCACCGGCGTGTTTTTCGTTTTGTCCAAAGGAGTGATGCTCGCTGATATAACCATACGCGTTCTTATCGGCGGGGATGGCGCAGCCAATAGAAGCAGCGAGAAGGCGTCTTGGTTCGTTGCTACAACAACGGGACATGACGCAAAAAACCATGGCGCCGGGTTTGAGTTGCTCAAGTCCGCTCTGACGGGAAATTACCTTGCAGCCGGGGGGAAAGATGCTGGAAACTTGTACTAGATTGAACTTCTCGATACCCGCATCACGCAGAGCCAATTCGAAAGAGTGCAGCTCTTCTCGGTGTGTCCCCACGCCTTTGGTGAAGAATATCTTACTGGGTACGAGCACATTGGAATTGTTTGGGGGTTGGTTTCTATTTTTCATCTTATTGCTCCTTTGCTCTTTTTTGTAGTCTCTCGCTAAGAAAAAATATCCGAGGCATTTTTCATCGGTATTTACTGATGAAACCCATCAACGAGTATATCAGTTTTGCTACTAGAAAATCCGGCGCAACGATTCCGGGCAGTGGCGCCAATTCTACCACATCGAATCCGACAACTCGGTGGTGGCGCGTTACCTCCTCCAGCAACGGAACTACATCGCGCCATAGCAACCCGTTGGGTTCGGGGGTTCCTGTCGAGGGCATTATGGACGGATCGAAAACATCCAAATCGATGGTAATATAAATATCCCCCTTCAGTAACGAAAGGACTTGTGCCTGCCAGTGGGGATGGGAATGGATGTGCTCGGCAAGGAATGTTTCGACCCGCTTGCAGCTCTTCATAAAGGCGGCATCTTCCGCACTGATACTTCTTACACCAACCTGCACAACGGAACACAACTCCGCCATGCGCCTTGCGACACTGGCGTGTGAGAAACAACTGTTTTGGTAGGAGTTTCGCAAATCGGCGTGGGCGTCGAAGTGTAAAACGGTAACTTCGGGATAGAAGTTGTATGCCGCCTGCACCGCCCCTAGGGAGATGGAGTGCTCGCCACCAAGGAGCACGGGCACCCTAGTTGCCGCCAAATGCTTTTTGATGTGGCTATACACCCTTTTTATCATTTGTTCAGGTCCACGGGCATCGATGGCTATCGCTTCATCGGTATGGATTCCTGCCAGATATGTTTCCTGCCCAAGGTGTTCGTCGTATAGCTCCATGTTGGCAGAGGCGTTTAGTATCGCGGCAGGTCCCAGGCGTGCTCCTGTGCCGTATGTGGAGGTGAGGTCATAGGGAACGGGGATGACGCTAAAGAGTGAAGTGCGGGGGTTGGTATATTCTTTTGCGATGCCGCCAAAGTTCATCTAGCGAGGTTCCTTTACCAGTATTCTCTTTTGGGACGAACACAATCGGTGTTCGTTAGTTTCGCTTTATTCACAATAATAACGATGGGCAGCATCTTTATATCCATTTGCAATAGACAAACTCTCTCTTTGATATGGCAGAGGCATTTTTTACAAGTTAATTTTTAATGGGGTAGGTAGGGGGGAAGTATTCGTTGCCCAGCGAAACCTTGCAGCCAGCCGAAGTATGCACCTGGATTTTTTAGGCGTAGGATTTCAGTTCGAAATTTCCGCTATTGTAAGAAAGGTAGCAGCTGTTGCCGTTCAACCAATCCCCTAGCGTAACGAACCATTTCCTCTTACCATCGACCAATTTTTCGGTAATGGAAGGAAAGTGAGAATGTCCCAAAATTACGACATCATAACCTTCGAAAAATTTTCCCTCCGCAAAAGGCTGCATTTGCTTGGCGATTTCGTTTCCCCCTTGGTTGCTGTAACGGCGACTAGAGCGGGAAATAAAGCTGGCGAGAGACCAAACTAGCTTTAGAGGCAGGACCGTTTTGATGATGTGTGCCAGCTCGCTCTTGAGAAACAACTTGGAAACCACAAAGATACGCGACACTTTGCAGTAGTCATCGCCGTGGGCGGCGAAGAAACGGAAGCCATCCATTTTAAAATCGAAATGTTCATCGGTGGTTTCTATTTCTAAAGTGGGTAAGAATTCCTCTGTGAAAAACTCGTGATTACCCTCGGCAAAATATATCGCCGCGCCGGAATTTCTCAAAGCAGTGAGTGCGGCGATGATTCTTTCATACCCGCTGTGTATGCGGGAGCCCTTTGCAAACCAGAAGTCGAAAAAATCTCCTAAGATATACAATCTATCGATTTTTTCCCGTGCCGTGCTCAGACTTCTGACGAAACGCTCTATAAGGTCATAGTTGGCATTACCTGCCGTTGTTAGATGGGTGTCGGATAGGAAAATTGCTTTCATATTTTTTCTCGTTTTTTGTTGGTTGTCCCGCCTATGTTATGGGTGTCTCGACAGTCAAGGAATTTTATAATCAGACAGCGCAGATAGACATTTGACTTGATTGGGGCTTCATGTTACCCGCGCCCCCGCTATGAAAAGGAAGATAAAGAAGGGTTATATAAGCTCCTTACTTCCGATGGCTTATGCCAGCACTATCGGAATCATTTTTGTTATAGCGATTTTGGGAAGCCTTTGGTTGGGTAATTATGTCGATAAGAAGCTGGACACAGGGAGTGTCTTTTCTCTTCTTTTTTTGTGTCTAGGGCTTATCGCTGGATTTAGAAATATGTACTTGATGATAAAAAGACATTTTCGTGATGAAGCGGAAGTTTTGAAGAGCGTAAAAAGTGAAGCACATAGAAAAAGACCCGCTCCAAGCAGGAATTGAGATTACCAATTGGCTTTTGCTGTTATTGCTTTTTGTTTTAGCGGTGTTGTTTTTTTCGTGGCGGGTTGCTGTAAGTATTCTTGTCGGTGGCTTTATCAGTATTGTCAATTTTCATTGGTTGTATCACGATTTATTCAAAATGTTCGGCAAAGTTAATTCAACAGGAAGTCTTCCCCGAGCTGGTTCGGCAATTTTGGGATTTTTCATTAGGTTTGGGGTAACTGCCATAATCCTATATTTGCTTTTCATCGCAGAGGCTTTTAATATACCAGGCTTGGTAGTAGGGCTTTCCGTGGTGGTTTTGAATTTATTACTAACCGCGGTCTGGCTTTTCTTTAAAAAAAAACGCTTTGAGGAGGCGTAACGGATATGAAAACACCTTTTCTCCTTTTTCACCTTCATATCTTCGATGTGATAAAGGAACAATACGGGGTCGATTTAACGATTGCCGTTTATTCGTGGTTCGTAATGGCACTCTTGGTGCTATTTGGTTATCTAGCTACTCGTAAATTATCCATAGTCCCCGGCTCTTTCCAAAATTTTTTCGAAGTTGTCGTTATGGGGCTCAACGATTTCTTGATCAACACGATGGGCGAAAAGGGCAGGAAATTCTTCCCCCTGATTGCCACCTTTGGTTTGTTCATTCTCTTTTCCAATTTGCTCGGGCTTGTGCCTGCCTTCGAAGCGCCGACGGCAAATATCAATAACAATTTTGCTCTGGCAGCGGTGGTCTTCCTCATGACCCATTTAGTGGGGTTAAAAGAGCATGGCTTGAAATACATCAAGCAGTTCACGGGACCGATTTGGTGGCTAACCCCCTTGATGCTTCCTATCGAGCTTATTTCCCATCTTTCGCGTCCTCTGTCGCTGACTATGCGTCTTTTTGGGAACATCCACGGTGGGCACATCGTTGTCGGCATTTTACTCCTCTTGGTGCCGTTTTTTATCCCGATTCCGATGTTCGTGCTGAAGATATTCGTCGCCGCCGTGCAAACGCTTGTCTTTATGCTTTTGGCAATGATGTATATCGCAGGGGCGATGGAAGAACATCACTAGTTCCTTCTGTCTAGTTTCTATCGAGAACATTATTCTGTGTGGTGTTGGGTAAAGAGCCATCTATTTTATGAAGTGTGTTATATTTAATAACTGAAATAAATTTAGGTGTGGATGACTCTTTACCCATTTTTTATGCGCTATTTCGTATCTTGGGGGCGAACAGGCAATTCTGATTTATCCTAAATTGGTTTATGGTTTGGGAATAGAATAAGAGCCTATTATCGCTATTGGTAAAAGGAGCTATGGGGAAGAAAAAGAGACAACAAGTGCCAAGTAGTCCTAAAGAGACACAAAGGGAAACCACGCCAATTGTTGTAGAACCGCCGCTGAGTTTCAAGAAACAAGTGTATATAACTCTTGTGGCGATTCTTATTTCCTATTCACTTGTCTTTATCGGCAGATATGTCCTGACGGGGGGGTGGGATTCTCCCCTGTTGCAGTTTTGTGGAGAGCCCAGCCCCGCGACCAACGATGCTTACTTTTTTCTAGCGGGTGCCGATGGTTTTGGGCGGGGTGTCTTCGAAAATTTTTCGCTACTAACTAATTTTTTCCACAGAATTTCCGGACTTTCTTATGGCACTTTGAGTATTTGGTTGCCGGTGGTACTCATACCCCTCGTTGCCATTCCGATTTGCTGGTTATTTACTCTTTTGGGACACCCCTTTGCCGGTGTCTTTGCTTCGGTTTTTATGCTCAGTACCCCAGCCTTTTTGGGACGCACCGCTCCTGGTTGTTATGACAACGATGTGCTCGATTTTTTCTTTCCCATCGCTTTTGGGACAGCGCTTCTTCTCGTTTTGTCTCATCTTATCCGTGATACCTGGTGGAAAAAAGGTGCCGAAAAGCCTCCCTCAGGAATAACGACATACAAACTCTGGTTGTTTGCTTCGTTGGCTGGGTTTATCGCCTCCTCTTATACCTGGTGTTATGCGGGAAGGCTGCCAGTGAACTTTGCCATGCTTCTTGCTGCTACGATTGGTGGTTTCTTTTGTTTGCGCAAGGGCGAAGCCTCTCGTTTTTGGGGGGCGATGGCGATTATTTATATGTTTGTTGTTACGCCTTGGGTAATGGCATTCCCCTTTGCCGCTACGGCGGTTTTTGCGGCGTTCTTGCGAGAGGCTGCTGTAAAATTTCCCCCACCATACCAAAAGTATCTAAGCAACGGTAAAGATAGAATTGGCTACTACCTGTTCGGTGGTTTTGTTCTGGCGGGATTACTATCTGGCGAATTTTTGCCGATATTGGATAAATTTGTTGACTACATAAAGTTTTTCGGGGCGAGTGGACAGTCCGTATCCTCAGTTCGCGTATCTCTTCCTATCCCTTCCTTTTCTTTGAGTGTTTCGGAAATACAGAGAATTCCTGTGGCACTTTTCGTTGCACTGAGCGCTTACAACATCCCCTTTTTTATTGTCTGTTTTTTAGGAATTTCGATGTTGTTAATTTTGGTGCCCGGCGCCATTTCCTTTCTCCCGATACTAATTCTAGGTTTATCCTCTTTATTTTTGGGCGTCCGTTTTGCGATTTTTGCCTCCCTAGTTTGGGGAATCGGCTTTGCCTTTCTGTTTGCCGAGGTGCTCCAACGCTTTATCAAGAAACGAAGCACACAGGCTATTATCTATGGTTTCGTTACCTTACTTTTCTTTGCCATCTACACCAGCCCCCAGTCTCTGAACAAAACGGTGGTGAACAGGGACTTTGCAGAAGCGCTTTGTAAACTAAAGGGGAATGTCGAGAAAGATGCCCAAGCTTGGTCATGGTGGGATTGGGGATATGCAATAGCCTATCATGCCCGAGTGCTTCCTTTTGTGGACGGTGGCATCAATGAGTTGGGTTGCTATTTGAGCGCCGTTGTTCATTCCACCAACTCTACCAAGACTGCGGCAAGTGTAATGAAATATGTGGCAACAACACAGGTCATCAACGCCATGAATAACCGAGAACGGGCGAGATGGGATAAAGAATTTGCCAAACGCTACGAGTTGTTGGGTTACAATTCTTTCCAGGCGATGGTGCCTATCCATCAGCTTAACAATCCCGATTTTCTCGACAACACCTTATCCAAGATACTTGCCAGTTTAGAGGAAAAGCCCCAAATGCCCCCGCAATATCTTGTTTTGAGCTGGGATAATATTAGGATTTCCTATTGGATAACCTATTTTGGAACTTGGGACACACATACTCTAAAACCTCGATTTTCTATTGGTTCGTTATTGTTGCCACAGGGCAGCTACTTGATCGATTGGGGGAAAGGGACATTGAAATTCCAAAATGTAACGGTGCTGCTCCATAGCGTAGATTTGCTAAATGCCGAGGGGTTACATAGGAAGAGGTTCCCCCACGATGGTGGCTATACCTTAGTTGGGAATGAAATAACGGGGGAGACCTATTTGCTACATAACAGTGTTTCTCAGACGATGATGTATCGGATGCTCGTCGAAGACCCGCGTATTTTTAACGAATACTTCGAGCTCGTGGTGGAAGCCTTTCCTATGGCGCGTATTTACAAACTCAAGAGTTAATATCTCTTAGAGGTGATACGATGAAAATTACCTTCAGCTCCCGAAAGGGAAGGGCATCTGTTCGCAAAACAGGTGATGGTTCCCGCCCGAAGAGCGAGATATCCATCGAGGAAACGCTACAAAAGATCAAGAACGGCAATCCTGAAGCACGGGAAAATTACCGTGAGCGTTCTCTTGCCCTACATGGTCTTATCTGTGCGAAGTGCGGGCGAGAATTCGAGGTGCACAACCGCCATCTTCTCACCGTTCACCACAAAGACGGCAACCATTCGAACAACCCTCCCGATGGCAGCAACTGGGAGAATCTCTGCATTTATTGCCATGAGGAGGAGCATTCTCGTGGTATGTTGGGGGATTATTTCGAGGATAGCGCCTCTCATCCTAAATCAGCCAATAGGGAAGGGCGGGTAGTCTTTAGTGATGATGATATAAAGGGAAATACGCTGGCGGTTCAATTGCAAAAGGCTTGGGAAAAGAGCGGAAAGAAGTGACAATAATTGACCAAATGTTTTCGCTTGGAACTGGTGCCGAAGCTGTTATTTGATAACAAGAAACCAATATGCCAATTTTATCCATTAGAAGAGGTACAAGAGGAGGAATATATCTGTGGAAGTGATGGAACAAGGGGTAGGAAAAATTTTTACCGATCCCAATCCCGATATAGCCAGGGATTTTTTTCGTAAGAAAAGCAGAAAGCTGGAATCCAAATTGATGTCCGTAAAGGAGGCGGTTGCCAAGTTCATCCATGATGGCGACTATTTGGTTTTGGGAGGATTCGGTGCTAACCGCATTCCTACCGCTGTAGCCCACGAAATTTTGCGTCAAGGCAGAAAGAATATGGGATTTGCGGGGCACACATCGACCCATGATTTTCAGATTCTCTGCGCTGGGGAGGTTTTTAACAAACTCGATGTGGCTTATGTCATTGGTTTAGAAGCACGGGGACTCTCCGCCAATGCCCGTCGGTATATGGAAAGTGGCAAGGTGGAGGTGAGTGAGTGGAGCAATTACTCGCTTTCGGTGCGTTTCAAAGCCGCCGCTGCTGGTGTTTCCTTTTATCCCTCCCGCAGCATATTGGGCACCGATACTTTCCGATACAGCGGCGCCAAGATCATCGAGTGTCCCTTTACTGGGATAAAATATGCGGCGCTGCCGGCGATTTTCCCCGATGTTTCCGCCATTCATGTGCATGAAGCCGATATTTATGGAAACTGTCGGGTTAGGGGAATAACCGTATCCGATTTCGATGTGGCAAGGGCTTCCAAGCGCCTCATCGTTACCTGTGAGCGTCTCATCACCAATGAGGAGATTCGCCGTGACCCCAGTTTGACTTTCATCCCCTATTGGCTGGTGGATGCGGTATGCGAGGTCCCTTATGGGAGTTACCCTGGCAATATGTATGGTGAATATTTTTCCGATGAAGAGCACATTAGAGAATGGCTAAAAGTGGAAGAAGATCCGGGTGCCTTTGCCAAATTTTTGGATAGGAACATCTACACCTGCAACGATCACTTCGATTATATCGAGAGAAACGGCGGCATGCGCAAAATGCAAGTTTTGAGAAACAAAGAATTTTTATTCCTCGAAGCGAGGGGATAGGAGAGGCGGATGGGCGATTACAATACGATGGAGCTGATGATTTGTACCGCTGCCCGCGAATTGGAAGATGGGGCATCGGTTGGTGTTGGCACGGGGGCACCTTGCGCCGCCGCGATGCTTGCGCAAAAAACGAGCGCACCGAATCTCGTCATATTCTTCGAAGCGGGCGGGGCGGCACCCCTAATACCAGAGATGCCCATTTCTGTCGGCGATTCTCGCACCACTTATAAAGCCCTTATGGCAAGCGGGATGTGTGAGGTGATGGAAACCGCTTGTCGAGGGATGCTGGATTATACATTTCTAGGCGGTGCGCAGATCGATATGTATGGTAACCTCAATTCCACTAGAATTGGCGATGATCATCAAAAACCGCGCGTTAGATTGCCCGGTTCGGGTGGTGCCAACGATTTCGCTTCTTTTTGCTGGCGGATGCTGGTCATGACTCCCCAGGACCCGCGGCGCTTTGTGGAAAAGATAAACTATATCACTAGCCCCGGTTGGCTCGCTGGCGGCACTTCTCGGGCACATTCGGGTTTGGCTCTGGCAACTGGTCCTTATAAGATAATAACCAATATGGCGGTTATGGATTTCGAAGAAACTAGCAAAAGGATGCGGATAATAGCCATAAACCCCGGCTACTCGGAGAAAGATGTGCAAGAGAATTGTGGCTTCGAGTTGTTGAGGGCGCCGAGAATAGTCGAGAATAAGCCACCCAGTGATAGCGAAATTGTCATTTTGCGGGAACAAATCGATCCTTACCGCTATATTATTGGACGCTGAGATATGTGATGGTGCTGCCCTTGTGGGAGGTGATACTCTATACGAGGTGGGACTAGGAGCCACCAACATCGAGGCGCAAAGATGGGCAAAGGGCATGGTATTAATTGGGTTGGATGGGCAAAAAAAATCGAAGATATACGAACATCTCCGATTTTTTGTTTTTATGGCGAGGCCGATGGGGCTCGAACCCACGACCTCCAGCGTGACAGGCTGGCGTTCTAACCAACTGAACTACGGCCCCGCTCATTTTATGTTTGCAAATGGTAGGCGGAACAGGGCTTGAACCTGCGACATCCACGGTGTAAGCGTGGCGCTCTCCCACTGAGCTATCCGCCTTTTGAACGGCGGCGCCCGCTAACAAAGGGGGTAAGGCATTGTCAAGGGGAAAAACCATTGGCATCGTGCGGCATGGCGCTTGCTTTTTCTTCGCGGAAAAGGTGGCAACTTTGGTTTGAAGTATGGCTAGCGGTGGAATTGTGTGTGAGATTGTCTGTTACAAAAAGTGGAAAAGGCGATAGAACAGCAAAAACGCTTCCCGTTATGGGGGGACGATATTACTCCAATAGGCGTTTGCCGATTGGGGGAAGATGGGTGTGATAGAGATGAAAAGAGTATTGACCATTTGGAAAGCGGGAAGCCTCAAAATCGAGGATAAAAATTTCTTGCGGGAAAAAGCCAAGGAGGTGCCCATTCCTCTGGGGGGACGGGATAAGGAAGATGTGGAGGTGTTGGTTTCTTCATTTTTGCGGCGCTATGATGCGTTGGGGCTTGCCGCACCGCAGATAGGCATCGGCAAGCGCATCATCGTTTTTCGGATGCGGGGCTTTAGAAATATCGAGGATTATCCGATTATAGAAAACTACGAGGTGCTCATTAATCCCGTCATTACAACGAGAGGCGGCGAAGAAATATCCGCTTGGGAGGGCTGCCTTTCCTGCCCGGAGATACAAGCGGAAAAGAGAAGAAGCGAGGAGATAAAAGTTACCGCTTTCAATAGAAACAACAAGATGGTGAGTAGGAAATACAAGGGTATTGTTGCGAGGATAGTCCAACACGAGATAGATCATCTAGACGGCGTCTTGATTATCGATGGCGGAGTTCGGCTACAGATTCCTCCCGGCAAGCATTTGCTCTTCGAAAGGCTTTTGAAGAGTTGCCAGTTGCCTGATTCGATAATTAGTTGATACTCCTCCTTTGGGAAGGTGGGGGCGGGGTTCCCCGTTAGCCAACGGGGCATTTCAGAGTGTGCTCGAAACGACATAAGGGGCGCTCGCAATGCTAAACATTTACAGGAATGACGAGAGAGGGCGAAATATGCGGGAAGCATCGGAAAGGATCTTTTGCCATGTTCGATTGCCGAATTAATAATAAGCGAGGAAGCTGATAACTCTAGCCGTAACGGGGAGGTGTTGTTGCAAGTTTCTGATCGTTGTTGTTCCTCGAGACACGATTTCTTGGATAGATACCAAATATGCCCAAATAGGCAAAGGAGGTTTTTAGCGTGATTAACAAAGTTATTCTTATCGGTAGGCTGGGGACGGATCCTGAAGTTCGCTATACTCAAGATGGCACGCAAATAACGAATTTTCGTCTTGCCACTAGCGAGTACTTTAGAGATAAAAACAACGAAAAGGTGGAACGTACCGAATGGCATCGGATCGTTGCTTTCGGCAAGGTGGCGGAGTTTTGTAGTAGCTACTGCGCCAAAGGTCGTCTTATCTATTGCGAGGGCAAGATACAGACACGCGAGTGGGAAGATAAAGAGGGTAATAAGCGATATACCACCTCCATCAATGTAGTGACTGTCCGCCTATTGGAAAGGCGGGAAGGGCAACCACGAAAAGTCGATGAAGAGCCGGCGTTTGTCGATGAGGGTGATAGCCTTTCTGGCGAAGAAGTCCCGTTTTAATAGCGGCAATTCCTTTTTCTCATACCACCAACCCCCTTATAGAGGGATGTTGTTATGTTTTTTCTCTAGGCGCGTTACCGCCTTGTTCTTGTAGGTGGCGAGCAAGAAGACAAGGCGGGCTCGCGTTTCTCTCGGTGCTATTATCTCGTCGATTATTCCCATGCTGGCGGCAAAGTAAGGGTTGTTGAATTGCTTTTCATAGGCACAAATCAATTCTTCGCGTTTGCCAAGAGGGTCTGCGGCCGCGGCAATTTCCTTGCGATAGATGATGTTGCAAGCGCCTTGGGCGCCCATCACGGCTATCTGGGCAGAGGGCCAAGCCATTACATAATCGGCGCCCAGATACTTGGAACACATCCCAATGTAGGCTCCCCCGTAATTCTTGCGAGTAACTACGGTTAATTTAGGAACCACTGCTTCGGCATAGGCATGGAGCAATTTTGCCCCATGCGAGATTATTCCCGACCACTCCTGTGCTGTGCCCGGCAGATAGCCCGGAACATCGGCGAAGGTAACGAGGGGGATATTAAAGGCATCGCAAAAACGGATAAAGCGGGAGGCTTTATCCGAGGCGTTGACATCGAGAACACCGGCGCGGAAACTAGGGTTGTTGGCAATAACACCAACTGGAGAGCCGTCGAGGCGAATGAAGGCGACGATGATGTTTTGTGCCCACAATTCATGGCATTCCCAAACAAAACCGTCATCGGCAATTGCCGCGATGAGTTTTCGCATATCGTAGGCGCGTGTTTCCCGATCAGGGATGATGAGATCCAGCTCGGGACACAAACGGGTGGGGCTATCAGATGTAGGTAAAAATGGTAGCGGGCTATGACAGCTATCGGGCAGGAAAGAAAGTAAGGTTTTGATCTTGTTCAAACAATCTTCATCGTTTTCGGCAACGAAATGGCAAACGCCGCTTTTGCTCGCATGTGTCATTGCCCCGCCTAACTCCTCATGGGTAACCTCTTCCCCAATGACGGCTTTGGTAACATCGGGACCCGTGATGTACATGTAGCTGCTACCTTTTACCATGAACACCCAATCCGTCAGGGCGGGGGAATAGACCGCTCCCCCCGCCGTTGGTCCCATAATCGCCGTTATCTGGGGGATGTAACCAGAAGCGAGTGTGTTTCGATAGAAAATCCCCCCGTAACCATCGAGTGCGGGAACGCCTTCCTGAATACGCGCCCCCCCCGAATCGTTTAGAGCGACAAAGGGTTTACGGGCATCGAGCGCCATATCCATAACTTTCCAGATTTTTTTGGCGTGCATCTCGCCTAGCGAACCGCCGGCGGCAGTAAAATCTTGGGCGGCAATAAAGACTTCCCTGTTGTTTACCTTGCCCAAGCCGGTGATGACGCCATCGGCTTTGATCTCTTTACCAGCGAGACCAAAAAGCGAGGAGCGGTGTTTTACAAAGAGCTGGATTTCCTGAAACGAGCCTTCATCGCAGAACTTATCTACACGCTCCCGCGCTGTGAGCTTGCCACTCTCGTGCTGTTTCTTGATTAATTCCGCGCCGCCCATTTCCCGGAGCGCTTTCTTTTTTGCTTCGAAATCTTCCAGCCTTTGTGCCGTTGCCCCTTTTGCCTTTGCTTCCATCTTTTCCCTTTCTTTTATTCTATTCTTTGGGTTTTCTCGAAAGAGTGGTGTTATCCCGCTTCTTGACCAAAGCGGTGGGGAAAGCTATAGTCAGCACAATAAGGAACTGCAACGAAAAACTTCCAGGAAGATAAGGGGGGGATATTAAGAAGTGCGCTATATCAACGAAGTGGAACTAACAAATAAGAGGGTTTTGTTTCGTCTCGATTTCAATGTCCCGATGGATAAGCTCGGCAATATAACCGATGACACCCGTATTGCCGCGGCGTTGCCGACGCTCAATTACGCGCTCGATGAAGGCGCGAAATTGATAATCATTTCTCATCTGGGGAGACCCAAAGGGAAAAGGGTGGAGACATTGACTCTGGCTCCCGTTGCCAAGCGTTTGGGGCGTATGCTCAAGCGTCCCGTCAAATTCATCGATGATTGTCTTGGCGCCAAGGTGGAAAGGGCTGCTGCCAATCTGGAAAACGGCGATGTGCTCTTCCTGGAGAATTTACGCTTTCACCCCGAAGAGACGGAAAACGATGAGGTATTTGCGCAGAAGCTCGCAAAAATTGCCGATGTCTATGTGGATGACGCCTTTGGAAACGCCCATCGTTGTCATGCTTCCAATGTGGCGATAACCAAATTTGCTCCCATTAGTGTGGCGGGTTTTTTGATCAAGAAGGAGCTCAGTTATTTTTTGGATGAATTGGAAAATCCCAAGCGCCCTTTTGTCGCCATCATCGGTGGTTCCAAGGTTTCCAGCAAATTGGGGGCGTTGCTCAATCTAGTCAAAAGGGTCGATAAAATCATCATCGGGGGGGCGATGGCATTTACCTTTTTGAAAGCGCAGGGCTACTACATCGGTTCTTCTTTGGTAGAGGATGCCCTCATCGACAAGGCGAAGGAGGTTATGGAGGCGGCACGCGAGAAAGATGTGAAGCTCTATCTCCCGGTCGATTGGGTTATCGCTAAAGGACCCGACGCCAAAGCCGATACGCTAATCGTCCCCAACCAAGAGATGCGCGAAGGCTATGCGGGCTATGATATCGGTCGCGCCACGGTGATACTCTTCGAAGAGGCGCTTGCCGATGCGGGAACGATAGTCTGGAATGGTCCATTGGGGGTTTTCGAGGTAGAATCGTTCAGCTATGGAACGATGCAGATTGCCCACTGTGTTGGCTCCTCGACGGCAATTAGCATTGTCGGCGGGGGCGACACCGATGTCGCCATCCATAGGGCGGGGGAGACTGAAAATATCAATTTTATCTCGACCGGCGGCGGTGCTTCCCTGGAATTGCTGGAAGGCAAGAAATTACCCGCAATAGCGGCTTTGGAAGAAGCCGCCTTGCGCTAATTGCCACCGCTGTCTAGTGGTTCGTGAGGGTAGGTGCTTTAACTCCGAAGCGAAGCGAAACAAACCCCTGCCGCTCCCGAGTCTCTTTTCTAGGCTCTCTTGGGCATTTCCATAATAATGATGCGCAACATAAAACTCACCATAGAGTATGACGGCACCAATTATTGTGGCTGGCAACGCCAGCGCAGCGGTCTTGCTATTCAAGAGGTGCTGGAAAACGCGATAGCTAAAATCACCCGCGAAGAAATAAAAATCGTCGCTTCGGGAAGGACGGATGCCGGGGTTCACGCCTATGCGCAAACGGCTAACTTTCGTTCGCAAACACGCCTTAGCCCGCATCGATTACTGGCGGGCATCAACAGTATCCTGCCCAGTGATATCGTGATAAAATCTCTAGAGGATGTTGCCCTCTCTTTCCATTCTCGGCGTGATGCCCAAAGCAAAGAATACCTTTATTTTATAGCCAATGGCACCGTGCGGCAGGCTCTACTGCGTAATTATGTATGGCAGGTAGCAGGAGGGCTGGATATCGAGGCAATGAGGGAAGCGGCACTTCTTTTCATTGGCAGACACGATTTTCGTTCCTTTTGCAGCTCCCGAACCGATGTTTTGGATTTCGAGCGCGAGGTTTTTTCATTAACTATAAAGGAAAAATGGGAAAACATTCTAATGATGAGTGTGGAGGCAAACGGTTTCTTACGCCATATGGTCAGAACAATGGTGGGAACGCTCGTGGCGGTTGGTAGGGGGAAGATCGAGCCCGACATTATCCCCAGCCTGCTTGCCGCCTGCGATAGAAGCAAAGGCGGCGCCACCGCCCCACCGCAAGGGTTATTTTTGAAAGCGGTGCGCTATCCCCCTTCCTGCTTCTCGAACGAAGGAGTGTAAGAAATTGTATAGACAACAATGCGGATTGTTCGGTTTGTCTGCCCCGTAGTTCTTGCGGCGGGGCAGCTCATTAATAATGGGGTAAAGGGAGGTGCTTTATGACGGATGCGACAATAAAGGCATTGAGCGGTCTTCGAGATGTAACGATGCTCAAGTGGTATGTGATTCCGCTTCTTTCCATAGTCTTTTACATTTATGTTACCGAGATAAAGAAAGCGAGGGAAAGCGGTAACTGGGAGGTTGTTTTGTCAGGTGTTACCCTTTTCGGCATGGATTTTCTCAATGAAACAGGGAACGGCTGGGTTATGGCTTTAACCCAACACTCCGCCTTCTGGACGGCTCCCGGAGAGACCGCTCTCCGCACGATGGTGGGATGGAATATCGAGATAATGTTCATGTTCGCCATAGCGGGCATAATATACTATCACACCCTCTCCAGGGAGCAGAATCTCAAGATCCTTGGCATTCCGGAAAAATGGTTCTGGGCAATTGGCTATGCCATTTTCTGCGTGTTCGTGGAATGCGTGCTAAACTATGGCGGACACCTAATCTGGGAATACCCCTGGTGGGAGCGTTCCTTTGCCGGAATATGGTTGATATTTCTTTTCGGGTACTTACACTTTTACGCGGCAGTAATTTTCATGCTCTGGCTTAAAACAACCGCCAAGAGGATTATTTTCATCTCCAGCATTTACGGTGTTGCCGTTATCATGAACATAATCGGTTTGGGAATCATGGGCTTCGTGTACTAAAATTGAGTGCCGAGCTTGTTCGGCATGTGTAAAGTAAAGCGGTTGCCTAGAAAACCGTTTTTAGAGAATGTTACCACCCCGTCATATCTCGATAAAAATCGGTAAGAAAAATTACTATGACACACCAGGAAAAGCTGGCTATTGAGGGGAGGGAGGGGAGGATAGGAGGGGGATAATCTTCCCCTCCCCCTCGGTATAGAGGGCATCTATTTCTCTCTGCAATTCTATGGTTTTTCCCAGTGCGGTTACTATCCGACAATAAGTGCGGATATCGTCGAGTTCGAGGCGATGTCCTTTCCTATCTTTGAGCCACTTCTCACAAACCTGATAGCCGCCCAAGTGATAAGTCCAGATGGCTTGTGGAACGGGGGCAAAGTATTGCGAGGTGTTGATATATACCCGCTGCTTGCCGATGTCGTAGCGCAAGCCCGTCTTCCTGTCTTTACCAAAGCGGCAGTCGCCATCGCCTTCGAAACGGCAAGCCGGTGGATCGAGAGCGGGGGATTGCAGAAGGTGCAGCGCCACTAGCTTCTCGCCAAATGCGGAAAGTTGGGCAAACAATTTGGTATCCGCCGTAAAGGGGATACGCGGAAAGTCCATCTTCAAAAATTCGGCGTATTTACTGCGGTAACTCGGCGCAGAGAGGATGGCGTAAATATAGTAAAAAAGCCTCTCCGGTGTAAGCCTGAACGATACTCCCTCATCAGTCTTGCCGGGAAAATAAGCATCCTCCAGCGCCGCCAGCAGCGAGGGGGCGATGTTGGCAGTTTTTATCTCGTAATCCGCTCGTGTTTCGGAAAGGGGTAGCTCACTTTGATGGGAAAACGGCAACATATGGGTAGTGAACCTCTCGATTGTGGTTGCATAACGGGTAGTGTCAGATTTGCCAGATTGCAGTTTCTTGTTTTTTGCTTGTTTTGGGGGAGGTGAATAGTTTCTCTTTCTAATATAAAGAGGGAATAGGTAGGAACTGGATGCCGTATTTGCCGCCAGCAAAGCACCATCAGTTATCATTTGACTAGCGAAGGCATGTTGAAAACCAACCCCTTTGATAATCCTAGAGGTTATCAACCCCAGATTATCCCCGGCGAGCATCTGGTGCATCACCTTTTTGACGGTGCGCCAGACCAAAGAATCGTGATAGAAAATCCAACGCACATCGAAGGGGCGATACAAGACAGGCTTAAGGAATTGGGCT
>Ga0172371_10004410_pt1 | contig 21334 bp, 14 predicted proteins | sample Lak12m_FD_114543 | JGI IMG/M metagenome (GOLD analysis project Ga0172371, IMG submission 114543) | Freshwater microbial communities from Kabuno Bay, South-Kivu, Congo - kab_022012_12m | ecosystem: Environmental > Aquatic > Freshwater > Lake | place: Democratic Republic of the Congo: South-Kivu... | reverse complement strand
TTGCGGATTATGTAAATTGGTTTAACAATTTTCGGATCCATAGTTCCTTGGGCTACCTTAGCCCCAAGGAATTTAAAGGACAGAACCTATAATTTCTGTACGAAAAAGTGTTGCCATACCAAAAACATCATCGTCGTAACATGGAAGTCCATAAAATATAAGTTTACCAATATCCATCAGAGGACTAAAACATAATTTATTTAAAGGGCGAGACCGTGACAATATAAGTTTACCAATATCCATCAGAGGACTAAAACTTGTTGCCGATGACGAAGAAGCGGAATCGATATAAGTTTACCAATATCCATCAGAGGACTAAAACCGTATTCAACGTCACAGGATCTGTTTGCAGATATAAGTTTACCAATATCCATCAGAGGACTAAAACGTACGAAAGACGAACAATGTGGATTTCACATATAAGTTTACCAATATCCATCAGAGGACTAAAACGGAAAAACAGCCAATAAAATCATAGGGCAGATATAAGTTTACCAATATCCATCAGAGGACTAAAACTTCTTTTAATGCGTCATGTCCATGTTTTCAATATAAGTTTACCAATATCCATCAGAGGACTAAAACCATCTGTTTGGTGGGAAGGCAAGAGGTACATATAAGTTTACCAATATCCATCAGAGGACTAAAACAGAGCGTCCACGATGTCGCCAAATGCCTTGATATAAGTTTACCAATATCCATCAGAGGACTAAAACCTCAAAATTTAATATAGCATGATTCTAATCATATTTCAATGATTTCATTTGTACCCAACATCCCCTCACTGTCAGTCAAATCACCAACAAGGACAAGCATGGATGCGTATTGTTTTTCGGTTACGGTCAGTGCCCGGACTGATCCTTGCTTTGGTAAGTTGTTTTTGATTTTCAGTAAATATTTGGCTGCGTCATCATGGTTTCTTGTCACCTTGCTGTAAACCGAAAATTGCAGCATATCAAAACCCAATTTTATCAAAAGCATTCTGAATTTTATATATTCTTTTTTCAACTTGCGCGTTGTCACCGGAAGGTCAAACAATACTAAAATCCTCATAAACCGATTGTTCATCTCCTGTATCTCCACATTGATATTTTAATTGAGAAATAATAGGGATTTTTAGAAGTTTATAATCCATTTTTTGGACAGCTGCCGAAAAACTGCCTATATACCGGTCAATTGCAAAACGTATGGCCGTTTTTTTCTGGTCCCACTCTATTTTGTCATTCATAATATTAATGATTTCTCTTCTGTTTTCTTTTGTTAATTCGTTGAGTAAACTTTCGTGGTTTCTATCTGCCCAATAATCTATAACTGGCCTTAAGGGTTCCATTAAATCATCCGCTAAATTAAATGGATTGTTTTTATTAATATGGTGAACGCCCAAAACGCAATTGAAGCCATAGGAGGCTAAGGACTTGCTGACTGCGCTTCGCAGAATAGCATAGCCATAATTTAATGCTGAATTGATTGCATCGTCTTGCATGCGTATAAAAGCGCTTCCAAATAAGGCCCGGAAATAAACTTTTGCCGCCAATCCTTCACGGTTTGTTATATCTCCCGCTGAGACTCCGTCTATATATTCCTTTAAAAGACCTATCGTCTTCCTGTGAACTCCCGCTTTTTGTAAAACTACTGCTTGATTATAAATCTTTTTTCGTATGATTTTTTTCCAAATCAAGTCTTTAGTCTCTTGGCCTAAAGCAAGTTGTCTTTCAATAACGTCTAATGGTCGGTAATGAGTATTTAATGGCAAAACAACACTGACCGGCATATGCTTCTCATTGCATAATAAAATATGGACTCCACTATCTGTTAATGCTGTAATGGCAGGCATGGAAAGCAAAGCGGCTCGATTATCAATGACCACTGAATAAATATCCTCTATGGGAATTTTGTTCTCACTTTCGCCTGTAACAAGCAGCCAATTGTCTTTTACCTTTATCAGCTCTCCTTGATTGACGATAACGGAACGGAACATTTTATTTCACCGCCTTTTTTTCCCAAAACATCTATTGCATATTTTTTGAGGGTATCGCTCTGTGCAATGCTTACAGCCTGCGCCGCGGGTTTATTGATTTCCTTCATCCAAAGAACTCCATTGTTAATGTTTTTCACGGAACAATAGTTGCCCGCAAATTTTGTGTCGCCGTTAGGCTTGCTTATTTCGATATATTCGTTCTTGAATAGATACATAATGTGTTCTTCGTAATCTTCCGGATAAAGGGATTTTAAATAGAGCCTTTTTTCTTCTTTTGTTATATCGGTGTATTTGATTCCCCGGGCTGCCGTCTTATTGCCTTTTGTCTTATAAATTTCTATGCAATAATATTTACGCACGTCAAGTATGGTGTTGTTTTTATCGTTTATCTGCTTAACAAAAACGTCATTGGCTTTCTTAACCTTTATTTTCAGCTTATGGATAGCTTGACGGCCATTTGGAGAAAATTCCTTCAGCCCTGTTTCGTCCATATAATCTCCCAAAGTATATTCAGTATCTTGCCTTTTATCAAATATCTCATGAAGCTTTTTTAAAAGCAAACCGTCATCTGAATAAATGTTATCCAGGTCTTTTTTGCTTATGTTGCGTATCGGTTTGGAGCTTATCTGCCATAATTCTCCTTCTATTTTTTTGATGCCGATCGCATTTTGCGCGGAAATTTCTCCCCTGTATTTCCTTTCGGTTTTATAGGAGGTGATTGGCGCGTTTTCTTCATTTAGAAGGGCGTCCACTTCATATCTTAAATTCGGAACAAAAGATGGGATTCTTCCCCGCTTGGTGAGTGTCGATTCCGTATAATACGGGTTGAATCCGTAGTATTTCTGCATCTTATCCAGGCATTTTTTCAGATAATCCCTGTAGGCCTCTCCGTCCCCCTGCCTTTTATATATTTCGCGCAGCTTTAAAGCGTCAGAACCTATTTCAACATAAGGCCTCGTAAGATTCGCAATCACAATTGCGTCCGCTGCATGGTGCAATGTGGTTTCCTCCCTGCTTTTGTCTTTGTCAGGCTTGCCCCATGTTTCGCGGTCCAGCCATAGTCTGCGGAATTGGGATGTTATCCCTCCCTTTATTCCATATATGGGCTGTGGTTTGTCTGTACTGAATTGAAGGTTGTTTTTTATATATCCGATGATATATTTTGTAACATACCTCGTATCGTTGATATTCCTGCTCTTCCATTCATCCAATAGCCCTTCGTTTTGCAGGTTCTCAGTCATGCAGTATTGGTATTTCTTTAAAGTAATCTTCTTGTGTTTTAGCATGTCTTTTACGGTTTCAATATATTTTTCCCTTTTCTCACCGTGGAGGTATTCAAGGGGGGCCCTTTGTTTTTTGTATTGGTTCTCGCTCGAAAGGACTAAAGCCTTGTTATTAAGAGTGTTGTCCAATATTAAAGAAAAGGGAATAATGTGGTCTGCTTCATAATCATCGGTATTGATGCGTTCAAGCATGATTTCCCGGTTGGAATAAAGGCACTTCCCGCCTTGGCTTTCATAAAGCTTATATTTATCCGTCAAGACAGGAGTGACTTCTTTTTCCTCTAGTCCAAAAAGCTCCATCAGCGTGTTTCGTACCCGCTCGTTTTCCTTCTGTTTCTTTCTTTGGTCCCGCATGATTTCTAGCCTTTGCTCAAAGCTTCTGCTGACATCGCTTGCGACCTCTACTACGATGGTTTCAGGTGATCCATGTTTGGCTATGATTGCGTTTAAAACTTTTCGCGTTTCGCAGAGCGCGCGATGTACTACCGGATTTTTTATGATATCTTCATCACAGATTTGAGGCAAATACTTATTCTTTGTCCTTTCCCCCTGCTTATCAAACATTTGTGCCTGAAAGTTGCCGTAAGTCTCCCCCCGTTTGAATGCTTCAATTGCGTCAATCATATATTCATAGCTTACATTGGACGTACCGCTGAATTTTTTGCTTCCAAAAAGCTTTATTGCCTTTTCGTTTAAAAAATCCAGCTTTCTAAGCTCTTTTTCTTTTCTCTCCGGTGTCTGGTATGAAGAAAGAATCTTTCCCAATAAATGCAGTCTGGATGGATTGCTTATATCAAACTGCTCTTCGTTGATAAAATCAGTCCAGTCAAATCCCGAATCTTCTAAAATAGATTTTGTGTGTCGCAGATATTTAATCGCGTTAGGCAAAGCTTTGTTGTCAAGATTGACTCCTGAGCTGAGCGTCAGCCCATCTTCTTTTATCAATTTTTTTAATTCCGTTAGGTTGATGTTTCCGGAGTGCAGGATATGGTTTATAATTTTATTTGCGGTTTCGCTTTTAAGCTCAATCGCGCCTGTTTCGGTATTGATGAACATATATTGTGAGATAGCGTTGGTTGCGGCATATAAGTCCGCTAAAACGGTATTGCGGCATCCGCGTTTTTTATCTTTATAATATATACAATATCCAATAGTATCCAAAAAGCCCTTGTATTTTCTGTTTGGGTCGTCTGGATTTCCCGGTCCGGTTTCAAAATCCCTTTGAGAAAAAACAATGTCCAGTGTTATTTTAATTGCATCTTCGGTTAAGCAGGGATAAAACCTGGATTGTTTTTTAAGTATGCTCTCGGTTTCCTGTTTAAGTAGCTTGCGGGGGACCAATAATCGTTGTTCGCTTGTAGCCTTGTTTCGTATATGGCTTAGCCCCTTGTGTTTAAAGAAAAACTCACCCGGGGTTCTGAATGATGTTGTTTTATATAAATTATTAAACCCTTCAATCGCTTCGTTTTCTTTTTGGGCCTCCTCTTTCTCTTCTTTAGTAGCATCATCCTCCTGCAATTCATAAAAATCCCTGTATCCTCTGTGGTTGCATATATGAATAAGGCTGGCTGTAATTTCCTCGGGCTTTATTTTAGCGTCAAGCGCATTGCAACGGAGTTCATATGGATTCGGATTGTTTTTTTCATACCATTCCTGTAAGGTAGCAACGCTTATCAATCCGATGTTTTCCAAATGTTTCTTGAGCCGTTCTCTTCTGTGATGCCTTCTTCGGATAAGCCTTCTGCCTGCTCTCGCCCTTCTTCTTTCTTGATTGTTGTTCTCTCTGTCCCGGATATTTTCGCTGCTGTCGAATAGCCTGACGCCACAGTCTTCAACCTTTTGGGTTTCAGCGTCATCCGAAAGAACTGCCCAGCCAATTGACCCTATACCGATGTCTAACCCTATCCGTATTTTCTTATCCATCTTGATTCTCCTTATATTGACATATAGAAAATATAATGATATATTGAAAATGAACTTGGAATGATGATGTAATGATGTAAGTTTACCAATATCCATCAATATTGAAAGCTTAGAATATAAGTTTACCAGTATCCATCAGAGTTCTAAGATAAGACATTATGTCGAAGGGTATGGCGGTAACCCAAATGATCCGCCTTTTTTATTGCTTAATAATATTTAAGCTTGTTTGGTTGTATTTGTCAAATTATTTATATTTTTGTCAATTCTAGATATTATTTTACTATGTTGCTTGTACAAAAAAACGACACACAATTGGACGGCCTTCTTGTGTGCTTCTGGAATTTATATTACTGACGTGCGTTCAACTTCACTTGTCCCCTGCCATTAATAGCGCTCTTTTCTTTCGGGCAGGGCACCCCACTTCACTGCGGTTTCGCCCATCGCGTCAATATTCCTTTCATGCCTTGCCCTCGTGCTTATCTCGCGTTCAGTGAACTTCCGCCTCGCTCCCCCACGCTTTGGCGTGCGCTCGGCTCAGTTCTCCCAAGCTTTCGGACGGCGGTTGGCCCTTCCGGCAAGTCTACCCTGTAATCTTTCTCTGTTCCCCCATTTGGCCCCCGGCGCCTTCCCCGTTTTCGTCCTCCTGCCCGTCCGCCTAAAAGGTTCGGTTTGTCCCCCTTTTTTTCTTTTCATTTTTTCTTTATTTTTCCATATTTCCCGTTTCCCGGTCTACTTCAATCCCCTCCTTTTTTCAAGGTAAAGTATGCCCGCATCCTATCAGGGCACAAACAAAAAATCCCGAAGAACTACCCAAATAATAAAGGCCCAAACGCCGCCCCGAATAAATCACATGGGAAATCAAAAAGAAGCCCAAACGCCGCCCCAGATGAATCACACGGGGAATCAAAAAAGCGACCCAATCGCCGCAGCTGATAAAATAAATTCAAAGTCTCACTATAAATTAAAAACCCAATCGCCGCCCCAAAAACAGTAACTCAAAAACTCACTTCGTGTGCATTCTCAAAAAAGCCCAGTCGCCGCCCCGCGATTCTCACCCAAACGCCTCAACCAAAAATGCCATCTTAAACATCACCCGATCGCCGCCCCGAGTCCCATACTCTTTTTCTTATAATATCTTCCTGCCCAACACGCACGAGTCATTCAAACTTGAATAACCCAGCCGTCCCGGATATCAAAAAAGAACCGCCATAATCGAAAAGCGATTGTGATTAACATACACCAAAAACCCGGTCGCCGCCCCAATATAACTACTCAAGAAATCAAAATGCAACCCATTCGCCGCCCCGCTACACTGCCCCATATCTCAATGACCCCAGCGCCGCCCCGTGATTCTGACCCAAACCCCTCAACCATAGACGCTATCTTATACATCACCCAATCGCCGCCTCTGTAGCACAACCTATGATAACAGATGTAACCCAATCGCCGCCACCAATTAATAACCGGACCCACTCTAACGAATCCCATTCGCCGCCCCGGATGAATCACACATGTAATATTAAGGAGACCCTGTCGCCGTCCCGAATAAATCACTTGGGGAACCAAAAAGGTAACCCGGTCGCCGCCCCGCTACACTGCCCCATATCTTAATGACCCCATCGCCGCCCCAATATAACTACTCAAGAAATCAAAATGCAACCCATTCGCCGCCCAAAGAATCCAACCCGTGATTCTTAAAAAAGGCCCAATCGCCGCCCCAAGAATCTAACCAGTAATTCTTAAAAAAACCCGGACGCCGCCCCGGATTAATCACTTGGGGAATCAAAAAGAAGCCCAATCGCCGCCCCGAATAAATCACACGGGGAATCAAAAAAGCGACCCAATCGCCGCCCCGCTACACTGCCCCATATCTCAATGACCCCAGCGCCGCCCCAATATAACTACTCAATAAATCAAAATGCAACCCATTCGCCGCCCAAAGAATCCAACCCGTGATTCTTAAAAAAGGCCCAATCGCCGTCCCAAGAATCTAGCCAGTAATTCTTAAAAAAACCCGGACGCCGCCCCAAGAAACCAGCTTATCATCTTTAAAGACCCTATCGCCGCCCCAAGAGTTCGCCCGGAAAATTATCATTTAAAAACTTTCGCTGCCTTGCTTAATACTGCCCAATCGCCGCCCCTGTCCAATAGCTTAAATAACTTTATGATACCCATGCGCCGCCTAAATTTTAACACGCTAAATCTCACTCTGAAAAAATACCATGCCAAATAAAAAGGGGCTGGGCCCCCCAAAAACCGGGGCGGCCTTCCCCATAAAATCGCCCTTTCATCCCCTGTAAACATGCTGGGCGCGCTTACGCGCTCACCCATGTATATGTGCCTTCCCCGGCCTTTTCGATCATCTTGAGCGCCGCCAGCTCCTCCTTCGGCCAATTTTTCAGGAAAGCCGCGTCGTACAGTTTTTTCATCTCGGCAAGGGTAAACGTCCTGCCCAGAATCCCGTAGGCAAAGTCGCTGCATAGCAGCCTTTCCTTCAGTTTTTCATAGGTGTCTATGATACAGTGCGCATGGTCGAACGCCAGGTCGGAATCGTCGGCAATCTCCGTTTGCACGCACTTGCTCTTTCCGTAGCACACGGTCTGCTTAACCTGCGGCGCCAGTACCGTCTCCCCTTCCAGTATGATCTTTTTTGTCCGCACCACTTTTTCGTTTTCAAAGTAGTCCCGCTTTTCAATAAAATGGGTGATGGCAAACCACTTTGCGGCACGGGCGTCGTCCCCGGCCCGAACCCGCGCCTGCCCCTTTAGGATCAGCGCCATATGCAGCGCGGTGATGGTGCGGTCCCGCGGGTCCCTGCCCGGCTTTCCCCATACCGAAACCGGCTCCAGGTAGAAATCCTGGAGGCCTGTTTCCTCCTGCAGTTCGCGCCCCGCGGCCTCGGGAAGGTCCTCATCCATGTTCACGAAACCCCCGGGCAGCGCCCAGTTCCCCTTATACGGATAGTTCCCCCGCTCAACAAGAAGCAGGTGCAGCCGCCCCTCCCCGTAAGCGAATACCGCTATGTCCGCGGCCACCGCCGGCTTGGGCCAGTCGTCCGGGTTGTATTGCGCAAGGTAGCGCCTCTCGTCCTCGCTCCTCGGTATGTACGTCATTTCTGCTCTCCTCCCTAACCGCATGCATCTATATTAGTCTGTTCCGCTTCTTCAGTGGGATTTTTTCCTTTTGTTTGCCCGTTCCCGGCTGCCCTATTAGTCCGCCCCGCCTCTTCTGCAGGTTTTCTTCTCGTCTGCCTGTTCCCGGCTCCCCTATTAGTCCGCCCCGCCTCTTCTGCAGGGTCTTCCTTCCCGTCTGCCCGTTCTTGGTTCCCCTATTAATCAGCCCCGCCTATTCCGAAGGGTTTCCCTTCCCGTCCGTCCGTTCCCGGCGCTCCGCCGCCTGGCTGCCTTTGCCCGGCCGTATCCCGGCGGGTTTTCCTTAGCCCCAACCAACAGCTGAAGCCCAGCGGCATGTCCGGAAACGCCATCCCGCCGCTCTTCCGTCTTTACCCGGCCGCATCCCGGCGGGTTTTCCTTAGCCTCAACCAATGTCTGATACCCGGCGTCATAACCGCACATCAAACACCATCCGGCACTCCGGCAAGATAAGCCCCGCCTATGCTCACGCCTGCGCTCCGGCAGCATACGCAACATTCATGAATGCATACCCGCGTCCGCTCTCCGCGGCACATTATACGGCAACTCCCTACACCCTCAATCCGGCAGTAAATGTGTCTTGTAAGTTTATTGTCTACCATTATTTCCCTATTCAGGTTATCGCCTCTTCGATCACCCCGCCCCCCAGACAGATATCTCCGTCATATAAAACGCAATACTGCCCGGGCGTGATCGCCCGCTGCTTTTCAAAAAATTCCACCAGATACCCCTCATTTTCCGCAACCACATTTACGCGCTGATCCGGCTGCCTGTACCTAAATTTTGCTCCGCACTCGAATTGCTTTGCCGGGCGTTCACCCGAAATGAAATTGAACTCCTTCATTCTCAGCGCGCCCGAATACAGGGCCGGATGCTCGGAGCCTTGCTCCACATATAATATATTATTCTCTAAATCTTTTTTTACAGCAAACCATCTTTCGCCCGTTCCTCTGCCTCCGATATTCAAACCGCGCCTTTGTCCTATCGTATAGTACATTAATCCTTCGTGTTTGCCTATATATTCTCCCTCCTGCGTACGCATTTCCCCCGGGCATGCAGGTAAATAATTCGTTAGAAATTGTTTGAACTTTCTCTCCCCAATAAAACAGATTCCGGTTGAATCTTTCTTTTTTGCAACACTTAGGCCCTGCTGTTCTGCTATTTTTCGAACCTCTGCTTTTTTTAGGCTTCCAACAGGAAATAATACATTTTCTATTTGCTCTTTTCCAAGCATACATAAAAAATATGTCTGGTCCTTCGTAGTATCTACTGCTTTTTTTAGGCAAACGCCGTCAGGCGACCTTTCAATCCTCGCATAATGGCCAGTTGCCAAAAAATCCGTTCCCATCTTTTGAGCAAAATCCCAGAATGCGGCGAACTTTATTTTCTGATTACAAAGGATGTCCGGGTTTGGGGTTCTACCTAATTTATACTCTGTTAAAAAAAAAGAAAAAACTTGATCCCAGTATTCTTTTTCAAAATTTACTGTATAGTAAGGTATGTTAAGCCGGTTGCAAATATCCCGCACATCTTCATAATCCTCCGCGGCTAAACATTCTCCATCCTTTTGTTCATCCCAATTTTTCATGAAAACGCCAATCACATCATATCCATCCTGTTTCAGCAGGTAGGCGCTTACTGCGGAATCAACCCCGCCCGACATTCCGACAATTACCTTATCCATATAAGACTCCTTATTTAATGGATTTATTATACCACATCCATTATGATTGTTATATAATGTTAATCAATGGAGGAATGTTCATGTACCGCAGGAAGAAAAGGATTCCCTTTTTAAAATATATTCTATTATTAGTATTCATCGTAATAATATGTATTGTTTTTTACAATACTAATATTGACTATATTCTCAATGATAGTTTTGAGAGTAATGCATCTTCCCATTTTATTCCGAATAATTCGGAAAAGCTATTTTTTTATGTTATGAGTACAGGGAATTCAGACTGTGTATTAATTATTGATCCTAATGGATATACGATGCTAGTTGATGCAGCAGACGATGAGGATTTTTATATAATAAAAAACACACTGGATAAGTATAAAGTATCGAAAATTAATATGCTTGTTGCCACGCACTCACACGCAGACCATATTGGCGCCATGGATGATATCATTAAATCCTACGAGGTTGATAGCGTCTATATTACAGAAGATTTTTTAGATGATTCAAAAAGTGTTGAAGATATGTTAGGGGCCATTGAAAGCAGCGGCATTCCAATCGTACATGCGGATTCCGGAATGAAGTTTGCGCTTGGCGATGCATCGGTCAATATTCTTGGGCCGAATGAGGGAAATTTAAACGATGATGCAAACAATAAGAGTATTGTCCTGATGGTTTCATACAACCAGATGGATTTTTTGCTCACCGGGGACATGGAAGAAGAAGAATCGCGAGAGATTTTAGATAAATGGGGTAAAAACGTGGATTGTGAAGTTTTAAAAGTTGCCCATCACGGCAGCGAAACAGGCACTACAAGGGCGTTTTTAGAAGCAGCCTCCCCGCAAATCGCGGTTATTTCATGTGGAAAAAACAACCCGTACGGTCATCCCTCCGAGGAAACACTCAGCCTTTTGGATGAATTCGGCGCAAAGACGCTGCGCACCGACCTGATGGGCGACATTGCCATATTGACCGACGGTATGGAAATCGAAGTGTATGAGGAGTATAAAATTTCCTGATGATAGAAACTTAAGCAATAAAAAAGAGGGCCTTATGGGCCCTCTTTACAATTCAGCGCTTCAGCTGGATTTTCCGTTTGTAGGATAGGTGGTTCCATCCGTATAGGCCGTCACAATATTTTTGGAATCTGGCTGAATCTCGATCCAGGTATTGCCGGGTTTTAAAACAAGTTCCGACCCGTCATCCAGCGTATAAATTGTGCCTTCCGTCATTGAATCCTTTTCCCAAGTGCCAGTCATATGCTTGCCGCCGACAAAAAATTCGGCTTTTCCGCTGCCGATCATGCCCAGCACGATCCTGCCACCTTCATTGGGCAGCGGATCATCCGTCACATACTGGACGATAATATTCTGTACGGTGATGGCCTCTTTTGTTTCGGCATCAATAAACGGGTCTCCATAAAAATACCGGACAAATTTATCGCTTGCGCTGTCATAACGGTATTCGACATGATCCAGGGAAGAAACGAAAGGTATATTGACCTTTTCCACATCGGGATATGCCGACAGGTCCACTGCTGCGTCAAATACAAACATCGGGTCGCGTTCGGTGCGCTCATAGTTATATTTGTCTTCCGCCGCCTGTACATTTGCATACGCGATGCTGGGCGTCACATGCCAGAAAATATTTTCATCCGCCACCTTGGCGCCGTCCACACGGGCTTTCATTTTTCCGCCGTTTTCATCCGAATAAATATATGACCGGTCAAAACCCGCAACATACGGACCGCCATCATGGATAAAGATGGAGTCCCATTCATTCTGGATCATCTGGAAGTATACCCTGGCCGAACGGACCGGCCCCACTTTTTCCGGAAGCGTATCGTTGAATATGGCCGATAACCGGGTGTCCAGGCCTTCGATCATTGCTTCATAAACAATATCGGCAGCCTGAATACCGTATTGCGGCCGGCCGGTTGACTCATTGTCAATCTGAACCTGCACGGGCCTGTATTCTCCATTGCCCGGAAGACCGGTTGTGGGAGACAGCGGGCCTGTAGCAGTAGATGCGGAAGGCTGTGTGGTGGTGATTTCCGCCGAACCGCCTACAGCGCCTTCCTGAGAGGCAGACTGCGATGTTTCCGCCGGTGCGCTGCTGCATGCCAATACCGAGAACACAAGTGCCGCAACCAAAGCTATTATCAGTAATTTTTTCATATTTTATCCCCTTTTTAACAAACAAAAATATTGATTATTATACCATATTTCAGGTAAAGAATGTAAATATTTTATAACTTTTTTATAAGACGGCCATAAATAACCTCTTTTTTCAGCCAATTCCGTCAACTGGATTCTCCGTTTTTCGGATAGGTGGTTCCGTCTTTATATGTTGTAACAATATTTTTTGTATCCGGCTGCAATTCAATCCAGGTGTTGCCCGGTTTAAGAACAAGCTCGGAACCGTCGTCAAGTTTGTAAACCGTACCCGCATGCCTGTCGTCCTTTTCCCAGGTTCCGGTCATATGCTTGCCGCCAACAAAAAACTCCGCTTCACCACTGCCCACCAAATCGATTTTTATTCTGCCTTTTTCCGCCGAGGACAGCATTGTATCCGTCACATACTGAACAATGATGTTCTGCACAGTAACCGCTTCATTCGTTTCCGCATCCAGGAACGGTTCGCCGTAAAAATAACGTACGAATTTATCGCTTGCGCTGTCATAACGGTATTCGACATGATCCAGGGAAGAGATGAACGGAATGTTTACCTTTTCCACATCCGAATATGCACTCAGATCCACATTTGCGTCGAAAACAAAAAGCGGATCGCGCTCAGTGCGTTCATAGTTGTATTTATCCTCCGCGGCCTGAACATTGGCATAGGCAATCCCGACCGATTGATGCCAGAAAATATCGTCCTCCGCGCGCCTGGTCCCGTCAATGCGCTCCTTCATATCCCCGCCGTTCTCATCCGAATAAATATAGGATTCGTCAAAACCGGCAACATACGGGCCGCCGTCATGGATAAAAATTGAATCCCATTCATTCTGGATAATTTGGAAATAAACCCTGGCCGAACGGACCGGGCCAACTTTTTGCGGAAGCGTATCGTTGAAAATGGCCGACAGACGTGTGTCCGAGCCCTCAATCATGGCTTCATAAACAATATCAGCGGCTTGAATACCAAACTGCGGCCTGCCGGTTGATTCATTATCAATCTGAACCTGGACCGGCCTGTATTCTCCGTTGCCCGGAAGACCGGTTGTGGGAGAAAGAGGGCCCGTGGCCACGGAAGCGGACGGCTGTTCGGTTGCAATTTCTGCCGAACCACCCACAGCGCCTTCCTGCGATGCGGATCCAGACGTTTCTGCCGGCGAACTGCTGCATGCAAATGCCGATAACACAAGTGCCGCAATCAATGCAATAATCAGAAACTTTTTCATATTGATTCCCCTTTTTAGTGAAATACAAAAATATTATATCACAATTTACCAAAAAACAAGTGAAAAATGCATGAATTTTAGTATACTAAAAACCGTATTTGAGGTGCGCAATAAAAAACCGGGGAATGCTCGTGATTTAACAAGCTTTTCAAAAAGTTGTCAAACCGAGAAAAATATGATATGTTTCTTCTGACGGACGATACTTGATCCATCCGGACAAGGGAGGCGTTTTCTTGGCCAATAAAACGATGAATCATAAAAAAATCAAGCTGCTTATCTTGCTGGGGGTGGGCATTTATGCCGCGATTACCTTCTTCAACCAACAGGCTATTATGAACGGCCAGCTTGAAAAGCAGAACGACCTGCTGGCCCGGGAGGCCGAACTCCAACAGGAAGTGCAGTATAACCAAAACCTTTTAAACTACATCGGCAGCGACGCCTATGTGATTAAAGAGGCGCGCGAACGGCTGGGATGGCTATTTGAGGACGAAACCAAATATGTGGAGGTTCCGGCCGGGCAGACGGACGGCAACGGCACGGATAGCGCAGACCAATAAGGTTTTAATATAAGCGCTTTTTAGGCGGCCGGTTTTTCTTCGGGATTGCAATATGCAAATCCTTTCATGCAACCGAAAATGGTATTGACACTTACCTTCCGTTATATTATAATTAAATTCCGTCCGAGGCTGGAATATACGACGCGGGGTAGAGCAGTTTGGTAGCTCGTCGGGCTCATAACCCGGAGGCCGGAGGTTCAAATCCTCCCCCCGCAACCATTTTTTAAAAGGTCTTTTTTTATGTGAAAGACTTTTTTATACGTTAAGGCGGCATGGCTCAGTTGGCTAGAGCAATCGGTTCATACCCGATAGGTCGGTGGTTCGAGTCCACCTGCCGCTACCAAAAGACACAGCGCAAGCTGTGTCTTTTATTTTTTGAATTATAATAGCAAATAAAAGATGTACCCCATTAATGGTGCCTTAAATGGCAGCCGTTTCTTTAAATACTTTAAAGCCTCCGGCTGATTTTATCTTTGTACATCAGCTGGTCAGTGATTTTAAGCAGCTCTTCCACCTTATATTTTTTTAAGTGATCCACATACAACAGCCCGTAACTCAGAGTAGTCAAATAAGGTTTATTAGACGAATATTCCGACAATACCTGATCGATTCTTTTTATATAGGAACAACCAATATCTTTTGTAGATTCAAGAATTACAAAGAATTCATCTCCTCCAAGCCGGCAGACAAAATCCTCAAAATTCGCACTGGAGAGAAGGATTCTGGCAACATCCTTCAGCACCTTGTCTCCAATGGTGTGACCATAAATATCGTTAATATTTTTAAAATCGTTCACGTCGATCATAATGGCAGTAAATGGTTCCTTTGATTTTAATTTGTATCGAAGACGGTTTTCCATTTGCACACGCGAGTTCAACAGGGTCAGCGGATCTTTTAGCAGTTCATTCCTTTCCATAAGAAGAAAACTGATAAAGATAGCAAGTGTATACGCCGGAATGCTTAATGATAATCCAAGAAACAGCATTTGAAGGATGACCCCTGCGACAGGAAGCAAGGTCAGGATTAATATGACCTGGGTGATTCGTCCCGTAATCATCTGTTTGTTTCGGTAGAATCCCAGGATAATGATTGCTACAAACAGAAAAGTAAATCCATTCCCGATATAGGCCGCAATCCCCCGATGATACTCATTGGCAGCGTCAACGTTAAAAAGAAAACCGTTAAAAAATATATTGCAAATCACAAACCCGATATTGAGATATACCGGCGTCAGATAGAGAAATAATTTCTTTTTATTCTTTTCCTTGGAAACAGATATGATATAGTCCAGATAGCGAAGGCCGAATGCCGCGGGCAAAATATTGCAGGAGAAGAAAAGAGCGTTGCTCAAATAATGAAAAGGTATTAAGGCATCATTATCAGGAACAGCCACTATCCACGTCAGTATTTCGATTATGCCTACAAATATTATGGATAAAATAAACCATTGGAAAAGTTTTGTCGAATGGCTTTGGCGAGATTTATGCTTATATAAAAATACATACATGATTGCATTAATGATAATGCTGAAAATTAACAGATCACAAGATTCGATATTGTTTATATAAAACATATTTAATCCCCTAGCCGTCAGGTCTGCCGCAGGGCAAACCTGATTGTATCTTATTAATATTCTACTACAAATTTTTAAAAAAGTGTATAGCAAGGCGTTTTTAAAAATTCTATTCGTCAGCAGCCGGCATAACAACCAGAAACGAATGTTTTTTTATTGTTTTTATTATAAATAACAGTCTTATCCTGCTAAATAACATTTGCTTTTATCCTGTGATTGAATTAATCAAGGATGCCATGGTCCACTGGAATGATTTCGTATGGTTTAATTATATAGACGGGCAATGGACGATCGTTGATGTTACCCAGCCGGACAGCTGGATCGTTGAGTTTTAACATAAAAAGACCGCTTTTTTAAAGCGGTTTTTTTATATAATAAATTTTCAACCTTTCTCAAGACGCGCGTTTATGGATTTATAAGCCGCAGCATTTTCGCGTATTTGTATTTTTTCTTGAATTCCTTTTTTGTGGTTTTATCGGCTGCGTTTTCAAAGATATCTATCCAAATGGCGATGCACTCTTTCCAGTATTTATCCTGCACCTCCGGATGTCCAGCCAGCTCGACGGCAGCCTGGTTGCAGCACATGGCGAGAAAATCGCGGTTTTTCATTGTCGGATCGGAAGCGACAATATTCCTCAATATTGATATGCCCTTTTCATAATGGTTCATTGCACCTTGCGTATCCGTTTTAAGAATCTTCTTCGCATGGATGAATTCCATTTCCACATAACCATACGTCGCCCGATCCCCCTCTGATGAAATCTTCTCCGCCGATATATTTTTATCGATTTGTTCTTTCAGGTTTTGTGAAAGTATAAGGGAGGGGGCGTATGTTTTCTCATCAATCTCTTTCAGTTCTGCAAAACAAGATATGGACTCTGCGATCATTTCTTTCGCCCGGGTATTGTCTCCCGCCAATTGGAGGGACAGGGCATACACGCGAAAGATATCCCCGAGATCATTTTTCGACTCCGGTGTTTTCGTTTTTTCTGCAAGCCCCCGAAAAAGCGAGAGCGCCTTTTCCGCATGCGCGCATGCGTTTTTGCCTCTTCCGGCAACCATCTCCGCGAGAGCGAAATTGGAATAAGAAAGCGCAAGTTCCCGCAGCATACTAAACGAACGCAGTTCCTGCACAGCCTCCTCACGCAGTTGGGTCGCCCGCCTGCAATAATCGACCCTCTCTTCCTTTTTTATCTGGAAAGCGAACAGGGTTGCCGCCAGATCATATGTGATGGCGAGTTTACGTTTATTCGTTGCCGAATCTTCCTGCGAAAGGATTTCCTCTCTTATTTTGACTGCCTCGCTTATCTTTTCTTCCGCCCCGCGCGCATCGCCGCTTTGTATATAAGCTTCCGCAAGAATGTCCAGCGTGTTCGCAAGGTTTGCCGTATACATGCCGCCGTATTCTACGGAGAGCTGCCTCTGGATATCCTCCGCCTGCCCGCAGGTCTCAATCACGCGTTCAAATTCTTTGCGCTTTAAAAATATTTCGCACGCACGCCGCAGGTTGTGCGCTTTTTTAACAAGATACTCCTTTGAAGATAGGTCTTCTGCCTTTACATCCTGGCCACAATTCAGGAAGGCTTCCGCCGCCGCATCATTTTGCCCGGTGAGCATAAAAGAATCGGCTGTTTTGGCACGCACTCCCATCAGGTCGGTAACGCCTGCCGCGCCGCGGCGGTATTGCTCCAATATGTTTTGCTCGAGCTTGCATAGCAGCTTTCGGAGCAGTTCCTGCGCCTTTTGGGAAGCAGCGACATACGGCGGTAAATTTTTATAAAGTATAATCGCGCAGCGGTCGCCGTGTTTGTACGTACCAAGATTATCAATCATTTTCCAGAAATTCGGCCTGTCATGCACGGTAAACAGCGCGGCCATACGAAGCGAAGGTTTGGGCGCGTTTTCCATTTTGCTGAAATCCAGGGTGCCGATATATTCCGCGACCGAAGCAATATCGTTCACATACCAGCTGCACTGTACCATCTCCTCTGCGCATACGGGATCGTCCGGGGGAAGCGTTTTTACATACGCCTTTATCATTAAGCAGATCCGTACTTTTTCCCGTTCGTCCATCGTTTTTAGAATGCCGCTCCGGATGAGTTTGTGAGAGAAGTCTATCCTCCCGTCTCCAAGCGACATAAAATACGGGTGCATATATTTCATCAGGCGTGCAAAATCAAGGGAATTGAACGGGATGCCTTTTAGCCTGCAAATTTCTTCTATATCCTTTTCTCGCAGGCCCCTCTTGCTCCACGTTAGCAGATGCAGGACGTTTATGCACAGCCTGTTTTCGATCCTCTCTCCGGCTTCCTGCACCACGGCGGCGCAGAGTTCCTGCACGCCTGCGGGCGAAGTTTCCACAATATAGGCGAGATGTGCGTTTATAGCGGCCATGTCGTTGCCTTTTTGTGCGATCATGCCGAAATCTTGGCTGTTGATCATCATAAGGCGCTGCAGGATAAGCGAAAGATAAAGCGGCGAGGACGACGAATCCAGGGCACTCATCTTTTTCACAAGCTCCATACCCAGCTGTTTGTGCGCGGACGCCAATATACCGGCTACAATAGCCGGCCTCTCCTGCGGCGTTAGGGGTGCACGCCTCTCCACCGCCGCTTTGCCCGCATAGTACAGCGGCACCGAAACATTCGCATCGTCCATGCAGCAGCTGATCACTTTAATATTTTGGGGAAGCACGGCCGGCAGCCAGTCAAACGTCCTTGCGCCGCTGCCGAAAAGTGATTCCAAGCCGTCCACCGCAACAACAAACGTTCTTTGGAATTTTTTCTCACCGAATACGCCGCAAAGATATGCAAACCGGTTTCTTAGATCTTTAAAAGTGTCTTCTTCACCGCCGTCATGCTGCTCACCGAGTTCTTTTTCCAGAACAAAGATCAGCTGCGAGAGAAGATCTTCCGTACTATAGCATCCTTCCGCGCCGCAGACAAAGGGGATTGCCAGCGCGCCTTCCAGTACAAGGTCGACTGTGAGCCTGGCAATAATGGTGCTTTTGCCCGATCCGGATTCGCCTTTGAGTAAAAACAGGCTGACGTCATCCGACAATACCCTTTCCTTATACTGCCGGCAAAGGTCATGGAGCGCCGAAAAGCCCGCGGCCTTTTCCCGCATAAACAGCCAAGAGGCCGCGATCGCGCGCTCGTTTCCGTCAAGGGACTCCGCTTTCTCCCATTCGGCAGCCAGCATCCGGCGAAGATCCGAGGACACCATTTCACAAAAACTTTCCATGCCCGTAAGTTTTTTTGTTTGCGCATCATAGCCAAGCTTATATGTTTTAATGCCTTGTCCAATGCGGGATTCTATCTTTTGCTTGAGCGCGGCGAGCTTTTGGGCATGGCGTTCCGATTCCGGGCCGTATACGGCGGCATCCTCCCGCGACATACCCGACCGGTCCAAGGGTTCGCGCGTATAGAAGAGGCAGCGGCTGAGCTGCCCGCTGTCGGACAGCGCGCCGTATTCTATTTCGAGCGCAGTAACGCTTTTAAAATCGTCGTCTATACTGAAATCCTTTGATTGCGCCGCACCGTTCAGCAGGGGCGCATCGGGCACCCATCCGTAACGCTCGCCCAGCAATATGATCATGTACGGTTTGGATTTGTCTATTTCGTCCAGGCATACCGAAAGCACCTTGCGGGCGCTTTCTTCGGTTTCAAGGGAACTGGTATCCACGCCCCAGCGCAGATCAATGAAGCTGAGGGAATCAAGATGCTCCCTGGCTTCCTGTGAAAGCCCGGGCAGCACATCCGTCATAAGGGCGTCCCGCTCGAACTGCATATCCCGAAAAGTGCTTGAAATAAAAATTGAAATCATAACCTTGCCCCCTCATATATGTAAATTTTACCATAAGAGTAATGGCTTTTACAAATATTGTTTTTTATTCCATAAAAAAATCCGCGCATTGCAAGCAATGTGCGGATTTACATATTGATGTTTTTTGTTTCTGTTTTGGTTCTCCTTTCTTAATAAAAGAACCGGGACAATCAACTCATTACAAGGTACGCATTTATGAATTCGTCTATATCCCCGTCCATGACGGCATTGACGTTTCCGACTTCCGCACCGGTGCGGTGGTCTTTGACCATGGTATAGGGATGGAAAACATAGGAGCGGATCTGGCTGCCCCATTCAATTTTCTTCATGTCGCCTTTTATTTCGGATACTTCGGCCAGCCGTTCAGATTCGCGTTTTTCCGCAAGCTTTGATTTCAGCATACTCATGGCCGTTTCCCGGTTTTGTATCTGCGAGCGCTCATTCTGGCACTGGACCACGATACCGGTGGGCAGGTGGGTGATGCGTACGGCAGATTCGGTTTTATTGACATGCTGACCTCCCGCGCCCGACGACCGGTAGGTATCCACCCGTATCTCGTCCGGAATCACCACGATATCCTCGTCGTCCTCCTGGATTTCGGGCATTACATCCAGCGATGCGAAGGATGTGTGCCGCCGTGCGTTTGCATCGAACGGCGATATGCGCACCAAACGGTGCACGCCTTTCTCCGCGCGAAGGTATCCGTAGGCATTGAGGCCTTCTATAAGCATGGTTACGCTTTTTATGCCCGCTTCCTCGCCGTCAAGGTAATCCAGCGTTTTCACGCTGTATCCTCTCCGCTCGGCCCATCGGGTGTACATGCGGTAGAGCATCTGTGTCCAGTCCTGCGCCTCCGTCCCGCCCGCGCCCGCGTGCAGGGATATGATGGCGTTGTTTGCGTCGTACGGGCCGGAAAGAAGCGTGCTTAAATGAAACTCTTCCGCCTTCTTTTCAAATCCGGAAAGCTCTTCCACGGTTTCGGCCGCCAGCGCCTCGTCCTCTTCTTCTTCCGCAAGCTCTATCATTGTTTTAATATCTTCCAGCGCAGAAACAAGATCATCATAGCTTTTCAGTTTCTGTTCAATGGGCCGTACTTTTTTAACGGTTTTACCCGCCGCATCCACATCGTTCCAGAAATCCGGCGCTTCCATCTCTTTTTTTATTTCTGCGAGCTCTCCCCTTAACTTGGGGACGTTAAAGTGAATCACCTGCCTCTTTCAGCATTTTCTCCACTGTGGACGCTTTTTGTTTTTGCTCATCCAATGGAATCAAATTTCAAAACCCCTCTCGTTTTTATGATTTTCCGCAGCAATTCTTATATTTTTTACCGCTGCCGCACGGGCAGGGCGCGTTTCTCCCTACAACCTTGTCTTTATGTGCAGGCTGCACCGGGCCGTCTTCACCGCTGTTGGTTTTCATTTCCTTCTGTTCTTTTTGTTCCACTTTGTTCTGCACCCTGATGTGGAACAGCATATTTACGGCATCTTCACGGATATTGCCGACCATTTCGTCGAACATGTCGAAGCCTTCCATCTTGTATTCCACCACCGGGTCCCGCTGCCCGAGGGCTCGAAGGGTAATGCCGCGGCGGAACTGGTCCATGGCGTCGATATGGTCCATCCATTTTTCGTCCACCACCCGGAGCAGCACCATGCGTTCTATATCCCGCATGGAGAATCCGGCTTTCGCCATCTCCTCTTCCTTGGCCGCATATGCTTCGGCCACCAGGCCATGCAGTTCTGCCCGGAATTCTTCCCTATCCGCGCCTTCGGACTCGTCGCGCAGGAGTTTTTCATATTGCACAAGGAAGATGCGCTCCATCCTGGCGTTCAAATCTTTCAGATCCCACTCTTCCGGGAACTTGTCGTCCGGGCAATACGCGTCCACCGATTCATTTACAATGGCGCCGATCATGTCCTGAATATATCCAGAAACATCGTCGCCCATCAGCACCTGGCG
>Ga0172371_10004409_pt1 | contig 21337 bp, 15 predicted proteins | sample Lak12m_FD_114543 | JGI IMG/M metagenome (GOLD analysis project Ga0172371, IMG submission 114543) | Freshwater microbial communities from Kabuno Bay, South-Kivu, Congo - kab_022012_12m | ecosystem: Environmental > Aquatic > Freshwater > Lake | place: Democratic Republic of the Congo: South-Kivu... | reverse complement strand
TGCCCACGCCCTGCGACCACAACACGGGAACTAATCCAAGCAACATGACCATTACCGTCATAATTTTTGGGCGCAGACGCTGGGCAGCGCCCCTGTAAATGTATTCGCGCAAATCATCATCGGAAATTGTTTCGCGTGAGTTTCCTTTCAGGCTTACCAACTGGTGCATGGATTCATGGAGATAAATAACCATGAAAATCCCCGTCTGTACTGCGATGCCGAACAACGCTATAAAACCGACTGCAACGGCAACCGACAGATTTATATGCCAGAAATAAATTATATACACTCCGCCAATCAATGCAAACGGAACGGTGATGAGGCTGAAAAAGGCTTCACGCAGGGATTTATAAACAAGGTAAAGTACAATGAAAATAATAATCAGTACAATCGGGATTATTAATTTCAGGGTATTGGCGGCATGTATCTGGTTTTCCCATTGCCCGCTCCATTCTATGTAAAATCCTTTAGGAAGTTTTTTGATGGTATCATCAATTTTTTTCTTTGCGTCAATGACCGTGCTGCCTAAATCTCGACCGCGCACGTTAAATAACACAGCTCCCCGGAGAAGTGAATTCTCGCTCTGAATCATGGGCGGTCCTTCAGAAATTTCTATGTCCGCCACAGCGGAAAGTGGTATCGGTCCGAAGTCCATTGTTTTAATGAGTGTGCGTTTTATTTCATCAATGGAACTCCGGTAATCCTGCGCAAGACGCGAATTGACGTTGAATCGCTGACGACCTTCCACCGTGGTGGTAAGTTGCATTCCTCCCAGCGCTGATTCGACTACCATGTTTACATCATCAACGCTCAAGCCGTATCTTCCTATTTCATCCTTTTTGATTCGGATGTCAATGTATTTACCTCCAAGAATGGGTTCTGCATAAAGGTCTTTTACGCCATCCATGCCGGTGAGCGCCTGTTTTATTTTTTGCGAAACAAAATTGATGCTGTCAAGATTATCACCGAATACTTTTACTCCCACATCGGTGCGGATTCCTGTTGAGAGCATGTTGATGCGGTTGATGATGGGCTGTGTCCAGCCATTTACTGTGCCGGGAATCTGGAGTTTTGCATTCAACTCATTTACGATATCTTCTTTCCTGATTCCTTTTCTCCATTCGTGTTTTGGTTTCAGCAGGATAATGGTTTCAATCATGCTGATGGGAGAATTATCGGTTGCAGTGCTTGCCCTGCCTGCTTTTCCGAGCACATAAGAAACTTCAGGAACAGTTTTGATAAGCTTGTCCTGTACCTGCAAAATCCTTTTCACTTCAGAGTTGGAGACATCAGGAAGCGTAACAGGCATAAACAAAATGCTGCCTTCATCCAGCGGTGGCATGAATTCAGTTCCCATATTCATCATCATCGGTATGCTTATTAATAAAGCGATAATGTTTACCCCGATTGTTGTTTTTCTCCACTTCAGGCACCATTTGATAACCGGTGAATAAATTTTCTGAAGAATATTATTTACAGGATTTTCATTTTCAGGGCGGAATTTATTTCCTTTCAGGAAAAACGAAGCAAGAACAGGAACCAGTGTTATGGCGACAAAAGCATCAATGAAAAGGATAAATGTTTTTGTCCATGCCAGCGGAGAAAATAGTTTTCCTTCCTGCCCGGTAAGCATAAACACCGGGAGGAATGAAGCTACAATAATAATAGTAGAATAAAACGCCCCTTTACCAATTTGCTGGCAAGCCTGCTCAATAATAGAGAGGCGTTTTTCTTCTGCCTTTTTTTCTTCTTCGTTCATTAAAGAATTATTGCTTTACTTTCTTTTCTAATTCCATTCCACCGCATTTTGGACAAGTACCTTCTTTATCTGAAGTTATATCTGCATGCATTGGACATTGATAAAATTTCTCTCCTGCTTTTAACTTTATTGTATCAAGAGCTACAAAGTTTTCTTTTGTTGATGTTGAATTGCTGCATGCACCAATGAATATTGAAAGTGCAATGCCTGATAACATGATTGTTTTCTTCATTTTGTTTTTTGTTTTTTGTTAGTATTTATTTTGTTTTATTTTTTGTTCTGAGCTTCGGCTAAGTGTCGGTAGGCATTTTCCACCATCATGATCCCATCATCAACTACAACACCTATTGCAAGCGCAATCCCTGTAATGGACATGATATTGGAAGATATTCCAAACGCCTGCAGGAAAATAAAACTTGCTGCAATGGAAACAGGAATTTGCAGGATGATGACCAACGCGCTTCTCCAGTGAAAAAGAAAAATGAGGACAATCAGGGAAACCACTATCATTTCTTCAATAATAGTTCTCTTCACGGAAGCAATACTGGCTTCTATCAGTTCACTGCGGTCATAAGCTGTTTTGAATTTTATTCCTTCCGGTAATCCTTTTTCTATGTCCGCTAATTTAAGTTTCACATCCTTAATTACCGCATCCGCATTTTCTCCGTATCGCATCACAATAATCCCGCCCACCACTTCGCCTTCCCCGTTCTCATCAAAAATTCCAAGCCGCAAATCACCACCCATCTGCACTCCTGAAGAAACCATTCCAATTGTGATAGGAGTAGTGCCATCTTTACCGACAGGAATATTTTCAATTTCCTCTTTTGATTTGATATAGCCCAGACCCCTTACGATGTAAGCCATATCACTCATCTCGAATTTTCTTCCGCCAACATCATTGTTGTTTGATTTCACTGCCTTCAGCACATCCATCAGTGAGATGTTATAGTAATTCAGTTTGTGAGGGTCAATGTTTATCTGGTATTGTTTCTGAAAGCCCCCGAAGGAAGCCACTTCGCTCACACCTTTCACTGTCTGCAATCCGTATTTGATGTACCAGTCCTGTAAAGCACGTTGTTCACCCAGGTCATAACCTTTTGCATCCAATGTGTACCAGAAAATATGTCCAACGCCAGTGCCGTCAGGTCCAAGCGTTGGCGCAACACCTTCGGGTAACAAGCGCTGCGCATAATTCAACCGCTCGAGAACACGGGTTCGCGCCCAGTAAATATCCACATCGTCCTCAAAAATCACATACACGAAACTCATTCCGAACATGGAAGTACCCCGCACATTCTTTATTCTTGGAATGTTCTGGAAGTTTGAAACAAGCGGATACGTGACCTGGTCTTCTATTACCTGTGGACTGCGTCCCATCCATTCCGTGAAAACGATGACCTGGTTCTCCGAAACATCCGGGATTGCATCAATCGGATTTTCCTTCACCGACCATGCCCCCCATCCGAAAAGCCCCGCGCTAATAAGCAGGACAATCCAGCGGTTACGGAATGATAGCGCTATGAGGTACTTAACCATTATTTACTTTTTTCCGGACGCTCATACTGACAGCACGAGTGCAGATTTTTATAGGCGCTTTCAGGTGCTTTCGCATATTCATTATCGTAACCGGCAGCAGCAATCTTTTCAGCAACCTGTTTGGTGTTGATCTTAGCTGCATCATAAGTAATGGAAAGAATCTTGGTGTCCTTGTCCCACTTTTTGGAAATAATACCATCTTTCTTTTTCAATGCCCCTTCAATGGTAGCTTTACACATATCGCAGTTACCGTAAACTTTGATGCTGTCTGTTTTTTTATTGGTTTGCGCCATCCCTGCCATGCTGAATACCATCAGGCATAACAGGTAAATATATTTTTTCATGAACTGAATAATTAAAAATTAAATAAAAGGAAATGAGAATTCGTTCCGCTATGAAACGAAGGAAATAATCAGCAGGAAAGAATCAGACCAGGATAGACCGGAATTTAATGACAAGGTCTTCTACTACCAGAGGCGGAGAGTCGTCATTGTAAGGAGGAACAGCTAATTGTTTAGAAAATGCGGGAACAAAAGAATCGCTTAAATATGAAGTAGAAACTTCAACTTTTGAAAAATGAAATGGAACGGAAGGGGAATAATTATCAGTGATCTTTACGAATTTGCTGTTGTTTTTACAGCAATTCTTTTTCATCGGGGCATCTTTGCTGCAACAACACTTTCCCGCAGAAAAACTTATTGATTCGAGCCGCTTACCACAATAATGAGCATTGATGGTAACGCCCATCGCACCTGCGAGGAAAATTACTGTGAGGAATATGGAGAATATTTTTTTCACTAAATCAATTTCCGGCACAAAGATAATGAATTTTAATAAACACAACTTAAACGCCTCTTTAGCCAAAAGAATTGCATTGAATATTCCTGTTGAAGTTTCAGGCGTTTTCTTTGCTGCCATTGTAAAATAGCAGCAGCATCAGCAAGCCGAATACCAATATTGCAGAACCGGCATACAGGTTTAGTTCAGGGTGTTGTGCGCCTGAAACAAAGAAGTAATTCAATAATAGAATGATTCCGGTAATGCTGAAGAACAGCCCTATAATAAATCTTAAGTCAGTAAGTTTTTCCATTTTTTTATGTTTTCACCCTCTCCTTTGGAGAGGGCAGGGTGAGGCTATTATGCGAATAAGAGGTTAAGGATTAAGGTAGCGATCAGCACTGCAATGGCAATAGGTACAGGTCTTTTATAGAATGCTTTTTCAGTTTCCACAGGCTTTTCTGTAAGGCTGTAAACCAAACCTTTCAGTTCGTTTTCTTCCCTTGCTTTGGTGAAAAGGCTGATGAGGATGGTCATGATGAAACAAGTTGTCCAGGCAACAATGGCAATGGCAAAGGCTTGTCCCATGGCACTGTGAAACTCATAAAGCGGTTGACCAAGCCAGCCGCCTTTATCGCCTTCGGCTAATGTTAATCCATGTGTAAGTGCTGCAGCAAAAGTTCCGCTTACCAAGCCCCAGAAAGCACCATGCCCGGTTGAGCGTTTCCAGAACATACCGAGGAAAAATGTGGCGAATAAAGGTGCATTTACAAACCCAAAAACCAATTGAAGGAAATCCATGATGTTGTTAAAGCTTGCCGCAAGGTATGCAGTGCCAACGGAAGCAATGATTCCGAAAACGGTGGCAAGTTTTCCAACCGTTAAATAATGTTTGTCTGATGCGCCTTTTTTGAAATATGCCTGGTAAATATCAAAAGTGAGTACGGTGTTAAAAGCGGTGACATTTCCTGCCATACCCGACATGAAAGAAGCAAGAAGAGCGGTGATGCCCACGCCCAGCAGACCGGAAGGATAATAATGCGAAATAAGCGTGGGCAAGGTCATGTCATAATCAACTGTTACGCCATCCGCCTTAAAGGGAAGGGAGAAACCGCTGCCTGACGCGGTGAGTGCAACAGCTATCAGCCCGGGAAGAATGACGATAAAAGGCATCAGCATTTTAGGAAAAGCGGCAATCAGCGGGGTGCGCTGTGCTGCGGACATGTTGCGGGCGACCATGGCACGTTGCACCACTAAAAAATCAGTACACCAATATCCAAACGAAAGCACAAAACCCAATCCCATTGCCATGCTCCACAGGTTTACGCCCATAGGATTGTCAGAAGCTGAACCCATGTGAGTCCAGGTGTGAGACATTACTTCAGGCAGTTTTGCAGAAATGCCCTGCCATCCGCCTGCTTCGTTTAAACCAATAAAAACAACAGGTGCAATGCCCAGCACAATGAGAAAGAATTGCATCACTTCGTTATAAACTGCACTGGTCAGCCCGCCAAGGAAAGTATAAATCAACACAATACCGGCAGCCATAAAAACAGAGAATTCAAAGTTCCAGCCTAAGATGACTTTAAGCAATAAAGCAAGCGCATACAATGAAATACCGGAAGAAAACACCGTCATCAGCGCAAAGGTGATGGCATTGAAGCCTCTTGTTTTATCATCAAAGCGCAGGGCAAGGTATTCGGGAACAGAACGGGCGCGGCTGCCGTAATAAAACGGCATCATAAAAATTCCTAAAAAAACCATTGCGGGAATTGCACCCAGCCAATAAAAATGGGAAGTCATAATTCCGTATTTGGCTCCTGATGCCGCCATGCCAATCACTTCCTGCGCTCCCAGGTTGGCAGAAATAAATGCAAGACTTGTAATCCACAGCGGAATACTGCGGTTGCTCATGAGGAAATCATTACTTGTTTTTATTTTGCGCTTGATAAGGAAACCAATGCCCAGCACAAAAACAAAGTAAATGCAGATGATGAGGTAATCAGTAAAAGATAAGTGCATAAGGAAAATTATAAATCAAAGTTCAAAAATGAAAATGGGGGGAAAGGTAAGAAAGTGTTTTAAAATTTATTTTACATAGATTCGCAAATGAGAAAATATACCGGAACAAAAGCAAACTAAAATTATGAAGGAAATAAATGAAAAGGATTGGGGCGAAGTTGGAATGGCAATTTCTTTTCTTGGAAGAGAAATATGCATACCGGCTAATCCTAAATGTATGGAATGTGTGATGAATGGGGTGTGCGCTTATTATCAATCATTGAAATGATTGAATAGCTGACTGTCCTGCATAGCTTCTTAGTGTTCTATGATGATCTTTTCTGTGACAGTAAAATTCCGACTTAAAATCTTCACAATATATAGCCCGGATAGGATACCTTTTATATCAACTTTATTACTGCCCTGCTGCAATATTTTTGAAAATATCTCCTGCCCGGTACAATTAAACAAATACAATGTTGCATCGGAATTAGCCTGAACTGTAAATACGTCATCGGCTGGATTAGGATAAATATTAATAAATGGTTTGATTTCAGGGATGCCTGTGTTTGTCGAATAGACACTCCATGCATAATCTTTAACAACAACCATAGGAGGAGTAACATTCAAACGTACCCAACCATAAATTGTGTCACCATAGGCTAATACTCTTAACCCGATAAATTTATCATATTTATTCCACCATATACCAGAACTACTATTAGTGAAAGGAGGTACGCTCAGGTATGTAGATGATGCCAGAGTAAAGGTGTTATTCCTCCAATATAAATCTTTATTAACCATATTCCCATTTCTCAATGTATCCGGGTTCAAACTCTCTGGCTGAATAACACTGATTGAACTATTACTTAATGTTTGAATAGAGCATGATCCTGTAGAGTGTGAAGGACTATAACTACTTTGAGCATGAAATTTAAAATCCGGAAAGCCATCATTATTAAGATCAAAAACATAATCCTCATTTGAACCATGATAATCTTCGCCCAATACTGTATCAGGACTAATATCATGATAATGAACACCTGTCCCGGAGTCCTGACCTGCTTTAAAATAATCAGGAATGGACAATGAAATAATATTTGAAGCAGATGAAAGTGCATTGATATCTGTATGAATATTATCGGAAACAGACAGAATAAAAAAGCGATAAGGAGTGTTGTTTGTAATTGTGTTTCCGTCATTGTCAAGGGCAAAATACGGAAGAAGAAAATCAATATCCGAACCATTACAATTCAGAAAAATATAGTTGCCGGAAGAAACAGAATTGGCTGCACTTAAATTAAAAGAATCGCAGTCAGCAAGTTTAACTCCTATTATTTTGTAACCCGCAATGGTTGATTCGTCTGCTACCCTGTTAAATTTTATTTTCAAATCATTTGCATTCCCGGAATCTGAAATATCTTCAGCTAAAACGTTTCTTACCGCGTTTGCTGCGGATGAAAGTATAAAAGAATTTGAAGGCGCTGATAAGGCATTGACATTGGCAATTACCCCGTCAGCAACACTTAATATAAATACTTTATAACTTATTTGATGAGCAATAATGTTTGAGGAATAATCATGCAGCGTATCTGAACTGAAATTTATAAGGATATTATTCCCGGTGGGAGTTATCGAATAATATCCGCCAGGAGGAATTAAAATAGCTGAATCTGTATTAAATGAGTCTGCTTCTGAAGTTTCCACAACAAACATCCTGTATTCTGAAATTGTTATTTCATCAGGAATGTGGTTGAAAGAAACACTAATTGTGTAATTATTATTGCCGTTAAAAGTATCGGTAACAAGAACATTCGTTGCGGCAACAGTTGGCGATCTTAATGTTATGGTATCAGATGGAGCAGACAATTCATTTTGAGTTGCTATTACTCCATCGGCAATTGAAAGTACAAATACATTATAGGGAACAAACTCCTGGATAAGATCACCCTCATTATCTCTAATATCTGGAGGTAATGTGTCTGAGAAATCATTACCATCAGGAATAACCGGGAAATAATTTCCCGGAGGAATAAGCTGGACTGAATCTAAATTAAAATTAGATGTCTGAGTTTCTTTTACGATAATGATTCTATATTCACTTACTTTTGACTCATCAACTACTCTGTCAAAATTCACTTTCAAATCGCTGCTGTTTTTATTATTATTGACATCACTCACAGATACATTTTCAGCTATAGGTAAAATACAGGCACCGGCAATTATTGGCTGACCAGGGATTGGATTAAAAGCATAGTCTTTTATTGTAACCCTAACGCCATAATTGTTGACAACACTCATTCTTATCCAACCATATAATGTATCTGTGTTAGAAACAATACGTACTCCAATAAATTTATTTTTTACGTTTGACCAAGGACCACCATTTGTATTAGTAAGAACAAGATTTGCAGTTGACCAGTCAGACGTTGGACCTATTGTATCATTAACATTAAGTGTGTCAGCATAACCTCCTAAATAAACAAAAGCTGCGTTATTCTGAGATTGTATAGAAAAAGTTATATCACCGTAGTATTGGTAAATTTTAAATTTCACATCATCAATGAGATCATTATTAATATCAAGATTGTAGTAAACAGTGGTATTAAATATGTTTGTAATAACAATGTCTGGTTCAGGATTAGTATATGTATCCTGGGCAAGAATATTCCCTTTAAAATTAAACAGGGCTATAAACAAACAAACTGTAAAATATAATCTTGAATTCATTGCTGTATTTGTTTTAAATACTGCAAGGGTAAGTATTTGAATACAAAATTAATATATTTTCCCTTTTATTCTAAAACCATTTTATAAAAAACAAAATCCGTATTTTTTTTATCCGTTTCGTTATTCAGCGATGGTGATTCTGAAAGAGGAGGAGGATAGGTCTGAAGTCCTGATTCTTCTATTCATTTGAATCCGCCTTGCAGGGCGTTTCATTTAACACCCTGTTGAAAATAATAGTTGCATGTATAAATAATTTACTACTTTAGCATTGCTGTTCCGTTATGCATAGTTTAACAACGTATAGGCAAAGAAAGGATTTCAAAATTTCAGAAAGTATTATTAGTAAACGAATCAATGAGAGGACTGTATCAAAATACTGTGTTGTTATTTCCAATTCCGGCAGAGGTGATGTGTAGTTTTCAAGATGGGAAAAACCATCATTCGGCTGCGCTGAAATATAGTAACTATGCTGTTCGCAGAATGTTTCAGAGAGCCACAGATGACTCATCAGGTGGTCTCAGAAAGGCGAAAGGAGGTGTCATTGCCCTGACAGGTGTAACAGAAGCAATAGCGGGACATGCAGCTTACTCAGCGGAAGCTCGCAGTTTGGCGCAGAGAGGTATAGCTTGCCTGACGGGTACTACTGAAGCGTTAAAGATAATTACTGTTGACTTAACAGATATATCCATACCGGCAAGAGGTGGTATAGTTAACCCATCAGGTGGCGCCACTGCTAAGCAGGGGAATGCCTCTTACTCAACGGGAGGTTACGGCAGATTAGCGGGTGTTACAATTTCCCTGGAAGATATTCACGGACGGGTTCTGGGAACTTATGAAAGAATAGCTGTTCCTGCATGAAACCCTTGTTGATACAGGGAAAGCACATTGATAAGCAATTTTTGTGTTCCGTGTTTTGAAGGACTAAAAACCTAAGATTTTCATTTATTTCATTGGAATCCTTGCCCTGAAGGGCAGGGCAATTAATTTTATTCCACTCCTTTTGAATCAGTGAAAATCACCCCTGAAGTAGTGCAGATATAAACCCGGCTGCCATCTGGTGAAAAGTAAATATCATTAAACTGAGCGTTTTTCCCGTCATAATATTTTTTGTTGATGTCTTCAATCATTTCATCAGCATGGGTGTTTACAAACACATTTCCTCCATCGTTGCTGAAATGCACTACAGAACCTTTTCCGCCTAATGCGCCAAGGCTTGGATTGCTGATGCCCCATACTTCAGAAGGGTTTTTATGATTGTATTTTACTTCGCGGTCAAGATAATGCCCGGTATGTATCCACGCTTCACCGCCATCGTTGCTTTTAAATATCCCATAACCATTGGCTGAGAGAAGCATCACATTAGGCTGGTTAGGATTAATTGTTATACCAGTAACTGAAGACAAGCCTTTCAACTCGCCTTCCTGCGGTTTTTTACTGCGCCAGGTAAGTCCTGCGTCATTTGATTTTTCAAAACTTCCAGCACCTGTTCCGGCATACATCATCCTGAAATCAGTGGGGTCGGCATCAAATGCAACAGACGGACGGTTTTTCAGTTTCTGTTGCCAGGTTTCGCCTGCATCTTTGCTTACCCAGATTCCTCCGGGATTTCCGGCTTGGGTGCTGGCTGCCCAAATTTCATCATGATTGGAAGGATTTAACAGCACAACAGAAATTGCAGGTGCAAATTTTTTGGTAGCCCATGTTTTTCCTCCATCGGTACTTTTCATTACTCCCGGCAACGAACCGATATAAATAATATCGGGATTTTCGGGGTGCAGCACAATGGGAATTTTGTTCATGTAAAACATAAATCCTCCTACTTTTTGGGCAGCGACAATCCACGTTTTTCCTCCATCGGTGCTTTTATAAACCGTTGTTTTGCTCACCGCATAATGTATGTCGGGATTTTTTTCGCTGATAACATAACCGTTTATGGTAACAGCTTTATCTGTGCCGAAAGAAAGAACTTTCCAGTGAATTGGATTTTTCTGAGCTTCTGCAAAACAGATGGAAAGTGATAAGAGAACAAGGATGGATGTGATTTTTTTCATGTTTTTATATTTATTTGATTTCTTTTCCGAATCCATTGCAGAAACCACATTCCATTTTATAGGTAGTGGTTCCGTCACCGCAACTGCCGCCATAGCCGGTGCATCTAACATAGCCGTCTTTGCAGGCGTTGCAAATTATTTTTCCGTTTACATCGCACTTGGTGCAATCCATTTTTCCTGATTTGCATAAGGCTGTGGGGCATTTTCCAAGGAAACCTGAACTGTTGCAACTGCCGCATGGATTATAGATTTTGCCATTGCCACTGCAATTCGTACATTTTAGTTTTCCACTGTTGTTGCAGGTCAGGCAGTAGGCTCTTCCTGTGCCGTTGCAACTGCTGCAGTTTACCCCAATGGAACCTGAGTTGGTGGTGGTTTGCGTTGCAAACGATAAATCTTTCCCTGTTCCGCGGCAACGCTGGCAAGATGTGTTTTTTCCGTGACACATATAGCAATCTGCTTTTCCGCTGCCAAGGCAGTTTCCGCAATCTTTTTCAATTTGTCCTTTTCCTTTGCATTTGTTGCAGGCTTCTTTTCCGGTGCCGATGCAAACAGGGTCGTTGTAAATTTTTCTTCCTTCGCACTGGTGGCAAACTAATTTGCCCGAACCTTCGCAAACATTGTGTTTTACGGTTCCTGTTCCGCGGCAGCGCTTGCACTCGGAGCTAACCATGTAGTAAAGCGTTCCACTGCATTTTTCACAGGTTTTCATGTATTGCGGAGCATTACTCTGAATGCTGTCAATTAGCGCCTGCAGTTTCTTTACTCGCTTTTTATCATCGCTGTTCAACAAGATGTTGTAGCGCTGTTTCAGGTTGTTTGAAACCTGCTCGTCATAGGTCTGCGCTTTTAGAGAAAAGGAAAACAGCAGAATGAAAAACAAAAGGTAACGCATGTTGAGTTTAGTTTTGATTTCTCTTCTTCACCATTGTCAAAATAGTCGCAATCGCAACCGTATCACCATTGGTTAAATCCACTTCGTATTTATCGCGCACTTCCTGCGATGAACAGTCATAAACATCCACTACCCATTTTACAATTCCTTTGGCTACATCTTCGTCATTGCGTTTTTCCTGGTCCACTTTTTCTTTGCAGGTAAAGCGCACACCGATGGTCATTCCCGGATAAACAGGTTTGGTGAAACGACATTCGTCTAAGCCGTAGTTCAGCAATACCGGACCTTTTGGCGGGTCAACAAACAAGCCTGCCGCACGTGAAAGAATAAAATAACCATGTGCTACCGTGCGTTTAAATGGAGTTCCTTCCAATGAGTTCGGGTCTGTATGGGCGTAAAACTTATCACCGCTCAGGTTGGCAAAGTCCAAAACATCTTGCTCGGTAACTGTGTGCGTTTTGGTAATCAATGTTTCGCCTACTTCAATATCCTCAAAGTATTGTTGGAAAGGATGAAGCACCCCTCCTAAATCCTCTCCCCAGGGGAGGACTTTGCCATCGGCACTACCCATCCCAACGCCAGAATGCACAACAGAAAAAGAGTTCGGACTTGTTCTTATTTTATAATCGCCTCCGTATTGATATTGGTTAGTAACATTGGTAAGCGTTGTTGGTGAACCCTGGATTGCGGTGCGTTGCAGGTAATGAAATACTCCGCGTCTGCCGCCCATTTCTTCTCCGCCACCTGCTCTGCCCGGACCGCCATGCACCAGCATTGGCATCGGTGAGCCATGTCCCGTGCTTTCTTTCGCGCAGTCGCGGTTGAGAATTAAAATCCTTCCGTGCATGCTTGCTGCGCCCAGCACATAATCTTTTGCAATTTTATCATCTGCTGTGATGATGGAACTGCATAATGAACCTTTGCCCAACTTAGCCAGTGTAATGGCTTCATCCGTTGTTTTATAAGGCATCAATGTTGAAACCGGACCAAAAGCTTCTATGTTATGACAATCTGTTTTTGCGAACGGATTTTCGTTCAGGAAAATAATAGGCGGCATAAATGCGCCTTTGAATTTATCAGCTCCCTTCACTTCAAATTTTTCAAAATCACCGATAATGATTTGCTGTGTTTTGCTTAGTTGTTCCACTTTCTCTTTTACTTCTTTCAACTGTGTTTGTCCGGCTAATGAACCCATGCGTACACCTTCCACATTAGGGTCGCCAATTACGGTTTGTACCAAACGATTGCCAAGTGCAACGCGCACTTCTTCCACCCTGTTTTCAGGAACAATTATCCTGCGCACGGCAGTGCATTTCTGCCCGGCTTTGGTAGTTATTTCGCGCACTACTTCTTTAATGAAAATATCAAACTCAGGCAGGTCGGGAGTAACATCACTGCCAAGAATGCAGCAGTTGAGCGAATCTGCTTCCATAGTAAAAGGAACAGCCTCTTCAATCAAACGCGGATGTGCTTTCAGCATTTTTCCGGTGCTTGCGCTTCCTGTAAATGTTACTACATCCGAGCTGATAACATGGTCTAAGATTCCATTTGCACTTCCACAAATCAGTTGCAGCGCACCTTCGGGTAGAATGCCGCTTGCAATAATTTCTTTGGCAACAGCCTCTGTTAAAAATGAAGTAAGCGTTGCAGGTTTTACAATCGCAGGAACACCCGCCAGCCAGTTCACCGCCACTTTTTCCAACATTCCCCACACAGGAAAATTAAAAGCATTGATGTGAATAGCCACACCTTCTTTCGGCACACAAATGTGATGACCGATAAATGTATTTCCTTTAGATAGTTTCGCTACATCGCCTTCCACACAAAAACTTTCATTTGGAAAAGTTCTGCGCAGTGATGCATACGAAAATAAATTGCCGATACCGCCTTCAATGTCCACCCAGCTGTCAGCTTTGGTTGCGCCTGTTGCCCATGATATTTTGTAGAACAGGTCTTTCTTTTCCATCAGGTGAAGTGCCAGTGCTTTCAGCATTCTTCCACGCTCAGGGAAAGTCATTTTGCGGAGTTTGGATCCGCCAACAGTGCGTGCATAATCGCACATGGCGGCAAAGTCTAATCCTTTGCTGCTGGCTGTTGCAATGGCATCACCTGTTATGGCGTTGTATAGTGTTTGTCCGTTGCCTTCACCGGCAATCCATTTGCCGAGGGCGTAGTTATTGAGTTGTTGTCTAGATATAGCTGTGCTCATTGAGTATTTATTTTGTGAGGTCAAATATAAAAGCAATTGCACAATAAAAAAGGGAGAGCTGTTGAGCTTTCCCTTTTTAAGAAGGTTTAGAAAAAAATTATTCTACATGCAACTCATAGCTGAGTGTTTCAGAATTATTTTCATGATCCCACGCTTTTATCTGCAGGGTATAATGTTTGTGGTCTGTTTCATTGGCTACATAAAACGTATCCAAATGATACTCGGTAAGAGCATGAACAGTAGGAGTGAAAAGTAATAACGTGTCACCATCTTCATTGCGGGTAAGTTTTACTTCCAGTTCATGCAAGTCATGATTGTCGGTTATATGTCCTATAATATAGATGGTATCGGTTAATCCAAACTGTTGCTGGTCGGCAGGTGTGGTAAGCGAAATTTCAGGATTTTCATGGTCATCATGATGATCATCTTTGCACGAAGTGAAACTGATAACTAGTGCTGTTGTCAACAGAGATAAAAATTTAATTTTCATAATTGTTTGGGTTTTGGAATAGAGTTATTGATTGTTTGAATTAAAATGAAAAACTAATATTCAGGTATCCGTTGATACCTTGTTGTGGAATTCCGCCCCAGGTAAGATGGGTGCGGTAACGTTTGTCGAGCAGGTTTTCTATACCTGCATTGAGTGTAATTTTTTTCTCTCCAAGCGGGAAGAAATAGCTTGCTCTAACATTAAGGATTGAATAACCGGCTGTGCTGCGTTCTCCAAATTCTGGATTAATACGGTTTTGTGCTGCTGCGCTTTCACACTCAAGCATTACAAAGCCGCGTAGGTGCAGCCATTTTACACTGCTTACATTTTTAAAAGGAGCAATGAGCGGCAGCGGATTTCCTCCCACAATTTCGCCATGTGTGTAGGACGAAACCGATGAGAGTTTAATCATCTTTACAGGCAAGTAGGAGAGTTCTAAGTTACCTCCAGTCATAAATGCTTCCGGAATGTTTTTAGAGAACTTCACACCGTTGGCATTGATGGTCATTGCATCCATGGTATTGTCCTGCGCTCCAAGAATGTAATCGAACAGTTGGTAATAAAAACCGGTGCATCTTACTTCTGCATTCTCGCGTTTCCATTGAATGCCGGCATCGGCTTGGGCGGCTTTTTCGTTTCTGATATTCACGTTGCCGATGTAATCATAACCGTCATAAGCATTGAAAATGTAAAAGCCATATTGTTCGGTAATCGATGGTGCTCTTTCGGTATAACCTGCGGTAAGCCAGGCAGAAACTGATTTACTTACCGTTCGCATATAACTTGCACTAAAAACTTTAAGCAAGCGGTGATTGGGCTTGGAAACATCCTGATTGAACACACTAGCTTGCTGCACACCGAATTCGTCCATCACTTGTGTGTTCAGGTATTCCAAACGGGCATTAATACTCAATCTGTTTTTCTCTGATAGTTCAATCGCATCCTGCAAGAAAATTCCTGCATCCATCTTGTTTACATCGGGCCAGGTAAGCATAAACATCTCGGCTTCATTTACCGGATACATGGTCATTTCAGCTCTTGCATTACTGTGGTAGCCATCTAAGCGCAACGTTACTTTATGTTTATTCTTTTTGAGTTGAGTATCGAAATAACCTCCAACGGTTTTAGTGCTTCCGGGCATATCCATGTGTATTGGAACATTGGTGCGTTTAGTATCGTCCATGCTGTGTGACACAGTATTGCCATAAATCTTCACCTCATATTTTTCAACCACTCCGTGACAAGGAAGATGCTGATAGGTAAGTCCGAAAATTTTTGCTTTGGCATAAAGTACATCCATCGGCAATGCTGCATAGCCAATGTTGTAGCCCTCGTCCATTATCATATCAAAGCGTAGCACATCATTATCAGTAGGCATGTATTTTCCAGAAGCCGAACCATTCCATTTTTCAAACTGTGTGTAGTTGATTTCTTCGCCTCCTCCGGCACGATAGTTCTGAAACTTGCGGTAAACACCATTGGTCATTAAGGCCCAGCGTTTGCTGCTGTAATTGAGCATGAAGAGTGCGTTTGCGCCCAGCGATGCCGACTGAAATCCCATTCCTGCCTCACCGCTGAATTTCTTTGCAGGATTAATAGTAGCACCGTTGGTTTCCATATTTACTGAACCGCCTATCCCCGAACCATACATGCTGCCTGCTGCTCCATGTTGAACAGCAACCGACTTCATGTTGTTAGGTTCTACATACGAGGTGATAGGATCCATTTTATCAGTGCAGGCACCGAATATTTTCATTCCGTCAATGGTCAGGTTAATACGGTCTGATGCCATTCCGTTCAGCACGGGTTCAAAAGCAAAATTGCCTCTTTTGATAACTGAAATACGGCTGTTCTTTTCCAACAATGCATCGGTGGCCGAAAAGCGGTTGAGTGAATAGTTTTCTTTGACAGTTGGTTTGCAGGTACACTCGCCAACGCAGTCGCAAGTTGGCTTTACAAGAACTTCGTTCAGGCCGATTATGCGCTCGGTAATACTACCTTCCCTGTTAAAGAAGACACTGTCTTGCTGTTGGGCAATAGCCTGAGAACTTATCAGAATAAAGAAAATCTTGTAAGCCAGTTTGCGCATGTTGCAGTTTTAAAAAGTAACCACAAAATAGGATGTGGTATCAACCGCTTCACTGCCATTCATTATCCTCAGGTTGATATACCATTCACCAGTCATTGTAAAGTTTACTTTTCCTTCATAATGACCGTTTCCGGTGTGTGTGGGGTTTACATTGTTAGGTGAGTCATGTCCCATTGATGGCATTTCGGGTTCAATTTCAACTGTATAGTTTTCTACAGCAGGAAACGACATCATTGTTTCTTTTTTGTGAAGTGTAATTTCAAAATCATTGATACCCACTTCAGGAGAGGATGGCTCTAAGTAGGAAATAATGATTTTATCGGTTCCGTTTAATGCTGTAATAACCTTAGTACGCACAAGAGCAGGAGTGTTTACAACAACAGGAATAGACACATCGCCTTCTTTGTTACCGGCAAGTTCTTTCACATGAATATCTAAAACCCAACCTGTAGTGCCCGGCATCTGGAATACCACAGCACAAGGAAAAAGTCCTTCAATAGCTGTTGTGCTTGCAGGATTTTCAAATGGAGCCGCATGTCCCATCATCGGCATTTGAGGCAACAGTGTAATTTCTGCATCGTTGATTAAATTGTTTGTAGCCGAATCTCGGAGTTCGATATATAGTTTGGAGTAAGCGCTGTAAAGTGAATCTTCTCCGTAAACTTTTACAAGAATGCTTCCCTGATTGGTATAAGCCTGCCCGGCAAGCACCAAATCTTCGGTGTTAGGATTGTTAGTATTGTCATCATTGTCTTTTTTGCATGAAGTAAATAATGATACAAGAAGTATGGTTCCTGCAATGAGGAATTGAATATGAGTTTTCATAATAGATTTGAATGATAATTATTGATTGATTATGCGAATAGGGAAAGACCGTGAATGATATTTACTCACGGTGTTAGTTAATCAATCAATACAGGGAGGGTGAAATATCGCGGATAACGACAGAGGATAATTAATAGTCTCGTTGAAGAAGTGTTTTTCTGAACTTGCTTGGATGAATAAAAATGTAAGAACAGGTTTTATGGAATTGTATAATGTAACTTCAAATTTTTCTTTGCTGTTGCCCGCAGGTGTACTTTCCTTTTTTTCTTCTTTCTGCAGTTCTTTTTTCAGGTGACATTTTCCTTCACAGTGCAAATTTTTATTCGCTTTGTTTTCACAAAGAACCCTGGAGATGTAATCCTTGTTCACTTCATAATTCAATAAAATAAATGTGCGCGTGAACGACTGGACAAGGAAGAGAGAAACAAGTAATATGGAAAGGGCGGATTTCATTAAAATTGGTGCAAAGATAATATTACTGGGAAATAATTTATCATGCTTTCTTTTTGCTGAATTCGATCGGGACAAGTAATTTAAAACTGATGTTTCTTCCCATGTTGTAAACTCCCGTGCGACCTGTTACATTGTTTACAGCTTCATATTTCAGGCGGCTTAAATGATTTTGATAAGCAACATCTGCAAGGTTGTTTGCGCTGATGTAAATTGAAAAAAGAGTTTTATTTTTTAAAGTTACGTCAGTTCCGGCTCCGAAATTGAGAATTATATAAGCGGGTGTTGAGGTTTCTGTTCCAAATGCAGCATAGAATTTATTTTGAGCGAAATAATAATCAAGTCCGAATTTCAGATAGGAGTTAGCTAAAAAGTTTCCTAACCTTTTTGAAGTTGCTTTAAGTTCTGAAGAAAATTTTGGTGCCGGGGTGAAAGGCAAATATTTTGTTGAATCAGATTGGTTCTTTTGTGTGGATTGCACATAAGAGAAAGAATTTTCGAAGTGCAGCCAGTCCCAGGGGTGCGGGTGAAGGTCAATAGATAATTCACCCCCTGATAAATTTGCACTGCCCGAAGAATATTTGAAGGTACTGAAACCATCAGTGAGCGAATCATTCCCGGCAACACTCTCAAGCTTAGCAAGGAAAATAAAATTGCTGATGGTATTGCTGAACAAGTCAACCTGTGCAGTAATGTGTTGCGAATTAAGTCCAAGCGAAAAGTCAAACTGTAAACTGTTTTCTGCTTTCAGTGTGGGAACACCAATGATGTAATTGGTAGTTCCTTCATGCACTCCGTTGGCTGAAATCTCTGCAATGTTAGGAGCGCGAAATCCTTTTGAAATATTCAATTTGGTAAAAACCTTTTCAGAAAACTGGTAAGTTGCACCGATGCTTCCTGATATCCCTGTAAAAGTAGAATTGAATGCTTTGAACTGATGAAAGGCAGTTGAATCACCGGCATCTGTTTTTTCCCCGTTCCCATTCAAATACAAATCTTTTCCTTTTTCGCTTCGTAGGTCGTAACGCAAGCCACCACTGATGTCTAATTTGTTAATTGCTTTTTTTGCAATGACGAAAACTCCGGCATCAAACAATATGTATTCAGGAATTAAAAATTCTGTCCCTTTATTTTGTGAGGTCTGCTCCATACCGTTTGCACCGATTGAAATATTGAAATTATGTTTTTCGGGAAGAATATATCTTACATCATAGTTGATGGTGTTGAGGAGAAAATAAAGTCCGTAATTGTATTCATTAAGTATGTCGGCATATTCCTGTCGCTGGTTTTGCTGAAAACCAATCGTTGTCTTTAAACTGCCATCGCCTATAATGAAACTGTTATTCATCACAGCTTTGTAGTGATGAATTTTCTGGTAGGGAGTTAAAGGTGTGTAAGATTTGAAATCGTTGCCGCTTGCAATGGCAACACCCTCTGTTGTATCATTTGATGCAATTGGTTTTATAAAATTTCCTGACGCGCTGTCGCGTTCGCCTTCAACAATTCCAGGCGTGAGGTTATATATGCTGAAATGCAAATGAGCATATCCCCATGATTTATTGAATCCGATAATTCCGCCCATATTATTTTCCCTGTAACCTGAATTGAAAACAAAGCCGTCATATTTATTCTGATAAGCATGCGCCATTTTGTTTGAGTAGCGGACATCCCATATAAAACCTTTTATGTTTCCTGCAAGATTTGCAGACCATCCAATCAAGCCATTGTTGGTTTGATAGTTTGCCAAAAGGTTTGCCATGATTTTGCCATCAGGCAATGTTGGTGCACTCAGCATATTGATTACTCCTGCAATTGCATCTGAACCATAAGATAAACTTGCCGGACCTTTAAGTATTTCTACTTTGCTCACTGAAAATTCGTCAACTTCAATTCCGTGCTCATCACCCCATTGCTGCCCTTCCTGCCTTATACCATCATTCACTGTAACAACACGGTTATATCCCAATCCGCGGATGACTGGTTTTGAAATTCCAGAACCTGTCGTTACTTGCGACACTCCGGGTTGCGCGGCAAGAGCATCAATAATATTTGCAGAAGAAATCTGCAATAGTTGAATAGCGGAAATGGTAGAAACAGGTGTTGGCGTCCTGTTTTTTTCTGCGGCTTTCGACATGCCGGTTACCACTACTTCATTGAGTTCAGCAAAAGTTTCTTCCAATGCAAAATCTTTTATTGATGTGGTTGCAAGGTCAATGTTTTCGGCAATAAATTTATACCCGATAAATGTTACCTGCACCAAAACCTTTGCCTGCGGAAGATTTTCGATTTTATAAGTCCCGTCAGCAATACTGATTGTACCTGTTTTTAAATCGGGTAGATAAATGTTTACTCCTGGAAGTGGTTCACCTGTGTTTTTGTCTGTTATTTTTCCTGACAAGGATGTTTCGCCTGGAGTAAAATTATATTTTGCGACTGATGTATTTGCAATAAATATCATTATTGCGGATAGCAGGATGATTGTTTTTTTCATTGATTTAGTGTTAATTTTTTGTTTCCGGAGATTTACACGGGAATTAGCCCGGATAAACAAAGCCGGTAAATGGATGAAAAAATTAAACTAAAGAGGGAGGCGCCCGGAGAAAATGAAACTCTTTTTGATAAAGAAGTATATTGTTTTCAGCGAAAGTGAAACGTGATGGAGCAGGTTCATTATGCAGCAAATTATTGTGATCAAAAGAAGGCAGCACATTGAAATTGTTTGTAAAATCACATAATTCGCAATGATGTTCAGATGCGTGAAAATGTTTGTCAGCATGAGTACACTGGTTTACATCAGCATGTAAGTAATCATGAATTCCTTTTTCAGCAAACGGAAAAATGAATAAAAGCAGGAAGAAAACGGATAATATCTTTTTCAGCTTTTGCATGTGCCAAAGGTAAAGATAATTATTGCAGTGGTAGTAGTAAAAGAGTAAACTGCTTACTACACCGAAATAGACCCTTTCCTGAAATCAGTTTTGCCGAGGATGGCATTAATCAGAAATGGTTTTCCCTGTTTGTTGGCTTCTCTTGCTTTTGTTACTGCCTCAGCTAACTGAGAAAGTTCTGTGATCTTCATGCCGTCACCTCCATAGCCTTTTGCTACTTCATGATAATCAGTAAACGCAAGATCTGTAGCTACGCTGTCGCCAAGGAAAACAACCTGGTCGCGTGCAATCTGCGCCCAGCTTGCATCATTGCCCACCAGCGCAATAACAGGTATTTTGTGTCTTGAAAAGGTGTCAAACTCCGCCAGTGTATAGGCTGAAGAGCCATCACCGTAAATAATCCATACTTCCTCATCAGGGCGGCAAAGTTTTGCACCGGCTGCGAAACCGCCTCCAACTCCCAAAGTACCAAACACTCCCGGATCGAGCCAGGAAAGCGGTGAACGGGGATGAAGTATGTAAGAGGAAGTACCCACAAAATCACCGCCATCCGCAACGAGTATGGTTTTTTCTTCCAGCAGTTTTTCCAGTTCGCGGAAAAGCGCTACAGGATTTATTCCATTGGTTATTTCCT
>Ga0172371_10004408_pt1 | contig 21337 bp, 23 predicted proteins | sample Lak12m_FD_114543 | JGI IMG/M metagenome (GOLD analysis project Ga0172371, IMG submission 114543) | Freshwater microbial communities from Kabuno Bay, South-Kivu, Congo - kab_022012_12m | ecosystem: Environmental > Aquatic > Freshwater > Lake | place: Democratic Republic of the Congo: South-Kivu... | reverse complement strand
CTGTTCTCAAGGACCCAGCTGGCTTTCTGAGAAGTTTTAGCAGTCAGGGTGTTTAAATCGTATTTAACGTTCTCTTCTACCCACGAAGCTAGCTTAAATGCTACCTTAAAAGTGTCATCTTCCCCTTCTGCTAATTCTGCGGCCTTAGCCACGACTTGAGGATCGTTAGAATCAATAGTGTCGCTGGGCCAGGTGTACTGTTCGTACCCCTCAATGTTTTTCAACGGGAAAGGGACCTTGAACTGTACTTTAACTCTTTCGTTAGTGGTTTTAATTAAGGCAGAATAACCAAAATCTTTCTCTCCAAATTCGGGATCTGTCCATTCATAGATCATTCGATCGTTTAACTGTTTTCCGAACTTCTGGTCTATTTCCTGCACTTGCTGACGATAATCGTTTTTAGGAAGCAGAAATAGTTCAGCGGTAGCCTTTTGCGTTTCTGCTGAAGCGGTTTCAGCGATAAGATTAATCTTTCCATTTAATTCTAATTGAGTTTGTAAAGAAGTTTGCAGATATAAATTGGGATTAGCTAAAGAAGTGGCAATTAAAGTTAATACTAATAATACCCATACTCCCACTTTTTTCATAAGGGGAGAAGAGTAATAAGAACAATATAAAGGTTACTACCCTAGTAGTATAATCACTACTCCCATTATCATCACTATCCCCCCTAACAATCTCTGCCAGATATGATTCTCTTTAAACAATAGGCCACCATAGATCACGCCTAATAAAATACTTACTCGTTTAATGGAAATTACGTATGGCACAATCTGCATGGTCAAGGCGATGTTAATAGTGATAGCGGCTAGAGCAGTGATTACTCCGGAAATCAAGAAGGGCCAGACTTTCTTAATCCAAGATTCTGAAGGTTTATTTTGTTTAACTGATTGTCTTTTGCGCTGTTTAATAGCTAAACCTAAGAAGAACAATCCTGGAAGCAATCGCAGCAGAGCTGAACCAAAGTAGGGGTCGGAATTGATCATCACTACTTTATCAAAGACGGAAGTCAAACTATAAATAAAAGCGACAATGAGCATGTAAAATAATCCTTTGTTGTGCCATATTTCTTGGAACGGTTGAGAGAGGGAGTATTTCTCTTTTTTGAAATTAAGCAGGTACGAGCCGATTACGATCAGCAAGATGCCTAGTACTCCTCCATAACTTGGTATCTCTCCTAAGATGATAAAAGAAGTTAAGATTAAGAAAATGGGAGTAAAAGAAATCATGGGCAGAGCTAAAGATAAATCGGTATACTTTAACGCTTTCAGATATAGTTTTATGGAAATGATGTCTAAGATGGCGTTAGCGATAATGGCCATGATGAAAGTAGTATTTATAGTAGGAAGGCCGCGAAATAAAGCCATGGTCATGAGAATAACAAAAGAGATTAACAGAGCTCCGGCAGCGAGAGCATTTTCATCTATTTTCTGCAAGTACTTTTTCAGCGCAGCATAATAACTAGCATCAAAAAAGGCTCCGAGTAAAGCTAAGATGAACCAAAGCATAGACAATGGGTGGTTTAAGGAGTATAATAATCTTTCCGTAATAAGTATTATAAAATAGAAGACGTTTTTGTTCTTTATGACTAAAGCCATTGCCTTATTATCAGGAGGAATTGACAGTCCTGTATGTATCCATCTTCTTCAGGATAAACTAGATATTATTGCGGTCCATTTTCATCAGGTTCCTTTGACAGATCAGAAAGAGATTGAAAAAGTTAAAGATCTTGTTAAGAAATTGGGAGTGAAAAAAGTTTATTTGATTCCTTTTACTGAGATGTTAACCGCTCTAGTTAAACAATGTCGGCATGACGACTATTTCATCTTGCAGAAGATTTCTATGTTCAAGACCGCTGAGATAGTGGCAGAGAAAGAAGGGGCTAAGTTCTTAATCACGGGAGAGAATCTGGCTCAAGTAAGTAGTCAGACCTTAAGCAATATGACTACCATTACTCAAAATCTTAAATTGGATATTTTAAGGCCGGTCTTGACTTATGACAAGAAGCAAATTGTGGACATTGCCCAGAAGATCGGCACTTATGAGATTTCTAAAGGACCAGAGATTTGTTGTTTACTTGGCCCAAAACATCCCTCCACTAAATCTGATTTTTCTAAGATTAAAGAACAGTTGGAGAAGTTAGATTTTGAGAAGATTGCAAGAGAATGTTTGAGTAAGGCGGAGATTATTGAAAGGGTATAAATTCAGCTTCAAGATTAGGCATCGTGGTTGTGCTGAGACCGGTTTAAGTCTGGCTTTTCCTCAGCATCATATTACTGTAGCCGATATCCAATCAAGAAACATAAAGGTTAAGCAATACTTTTATTACATTAGCGGCAAGAATAAAGAGTTTGATTCCATTATTAAACACTTAGAAAAGTCTAAAACTTACAAATCAGTTCGTGAGATAGAAAGATCAACCGATACTTTATTGCTTTTAGTGACTATCAATCAAGGCAAGAATTATGTTCAAGATACCATTCAGAAGTATCGCGGATTTTTCTTGGCTTTGCATACCGTCTATGAGGGATACGAGTACTGGCATGTGGGTTTGTTAGATAAAGAAAACATCGAGCCGATGAGAAAAGAGTTAAAGAAGATTGGCGAACTGAAAACATTATATATCGGAGAAGCGGAATTTGCTCCTTCTCTGCTCTCTAAGCAACAGCGTCTGGTTTTCAAGTATGCTTATGAGCAAGGGTATTATCAGCTGCCCAGAAAAACCACTATTGTTAAGATTGCCAAGGCTTTGAAGTTGAATCCGGCTACGGTAGGCGAGCATTTGATGCGGGCAGAGAACAAGATTATTTTATCACAGGCTAATTTGATGTAAAATTATTACTTTTTGGTAGTAACTTTTATAAGTGGAAGCGGAATTTCACTTCTTATGCAATTGCTTGATGAAAATATCGAAAGAAGGATTAGAAAAAGTTTACTTCCGGAACAAATTATTACTTTAAACGATTATCCCGTACATAACGTTGAGGTTCTGAAAGAATATTTCAATATGTTTTGCAACGGAGAATATGTCGGATTACCGCCTGTTCCTGTTCTTCATAGATCCATTGCAATGCTTCCAACTTCCTCTGAAGATTCTTTAAGTTCCAATCTGGCCTTACAAAGATATCTTCAGGATAATCCGGTTGCGGAATATTTTCTGTTGAATGGCAATCATCGTACTACTGCGGCTACTTTAAGTCGAACCTTAATTGAAGTTTACGCCTTTGAACAGGATAGTGATATTGATTATGCTCGAATGATTAGTGATGAAGATATTATGGTTGAACCCACTATCTCTGCTAATTGTGATGATTTAGGACGACACTTTTGTCGAACGGTTAGATTTGAGACTGTAAGAGAGAAAACGAAGAGAATGGTAGCGGATAGACTTATCCCTCTGCGAATGATAGAATATTATTTAGCCGGAAAAGAATAATTTTTACCTTCTGAAAATAATTATCCTTTGTTTCGTAGAGACTGCCTTATTGTAGTACCAGATATATCCGGTAAAAATATTTTATGTCTCCACTCTTCTAAATAATTATGAATCAAATTGACCTTCAAAAAGCCAAGGTTTCAGAATTATTGGGGGGAGTTAGTCCCGACTTAGAGGAAAGAGTCTTGATTGAAAAGATCATCTTCGCTCCTCTGGGTCAAGAGAGAAAATTTGTCGTAGAACCAAATGGGGTTTTGAATTACCAGAAGAATGCTTGTTTAATCGGAGATTGCTGTCAAAGGAAGATGAATGATTCTCATCAATTAAAATACTTTGAAGTGGTGGTTGGAAAACTCCAAAAATATCTTTCCGTAGTGGAACACAATATTCAGATTTGTTCTTCATATAGATTTCCCACTTTTGAAACAAGTCAAGCGGAAGAATTAGTTGAAGAAGCTTTCTCTGAATCTTTTGCTGCAGTGAGGTTATCTTATTCAAAATAAAGGTCAATCAAAGAGGTTAATTCTAGGTGTTTTGGAGAAATAAAAATGATTGATGAGAGGATTACTCGGGCTAAAGAAGAATTAAAGAATGAAATAAGTACTTCACGTGAAGAAATAGAGAAGGCTAATCTTAAGGTCTTCGATTCTTATCTAATGGCAGTTAGAGAAGCGTATCAAGTTCACCAAGAGAATAATTTAAGGCAGGGAGAAATTTTAATTTCATATTTGGAAAATATTCGTGATCTTTATCCTAAAATGCAACCACCACAAAGAAAAAAGATGTGTGTTGATCTGGAAAAACTTGTTGGACAATGGAGGGGATTTGATCCTCTCGCTAAGCTGGCAAAGGCAGTAGAAAATCCTTTTGATGCCAAGAAAGCCCGATTAGCTCGCCAGGAAGCTCACCTTAGTCTGCGGGAATTGGCGGGTAAGCTAGGGGTTACTTCTCAGTTGATTTATTCCTATGAAACCGGAAGAGCTCCTTTGAAGATTCCTCGAAGCAGGAAAAGCCAAGATTATTTCTCTTGGCTGAAGAAGCAAGGTTATAATCCTTATAATCTCTAATCACTTCAGTTCACTTAACTTTTTCATAAATTCTTCATGGACTTGTTTTTTCTTATCTACAGAAAGAGTAAAAAGAACTTTTTCAACCATAGCTTCAGAAATAGTAAACAAATAATTTAACTTAATAACACTATCTTTAATGGCACCTTCTTTCTTAGTGAGAGGAATTCCCCTCATTTCAGTATTGCTGGTAACTCCAGCAACGACCACATTTCCGCAGTCCTCAAATAAAACTAGGGCGGGTCTTTTCTTAACTTCAAAAGTATCTGTAAATTGAACAGTAGCTAAGACTACTTCTCCCGACTTAAACATTTTCCCATTCCTCGTCTTCTTTGTTATCCCATAACTCTTTCATCTTGGCTTGCTGAATTTTATGCAAGAATTCATCATATTGGTTTCTGCTTTTGACATTTTTGAATACTTGAATCATATCAATGATTAAATCACTATATGTTTGTCTAGGATACTCTTTAATTGACTTTAAGGTATCTAATAATGATTTATCCAGTTGGATGGTTGTGGGGGCCATTATATATCATTTATGGTTATACTATAGATAGTTATATATAAGTCTTTTGCAATAATTTTTTAAAAAGGATAATAATTTAATACCTGATTGAACTCAAAATTACAAATTAAACTCTCCCCTAACCTGTAATTCTTCCGAATCTTTCCTAAACTTTTTTATACTTCCCCTTTAATTAAACTTAAATATGGTCCTAAAATTTTATAATGATTTGAGCAGAAGCAAGGAAGTGTTCACCCCACTTAAAGAGCCGGATGTTACTATCTACGTTTGTGGGCCAACTATTTATGATTATGGACATCTGGGTCATGGACGATCTGCAGTTGCCTTTGATCTCTTGCATCGTTATCTCAAATATAAAAAATTCAACGTAAAATTTGTTTTCAATTATACTGATATTGAGGATAAGATGATTAGGCGTGCCAATGAAGAAGGTATTACCGTCAAACAACTGGCCGATAAATTTTCTAAAATTTATGATGAAGATTATCATGCTCTTAATCTTTTGCCTCCTTTTCGTAATCCCAAAGCTACGGAACATATTCCGGAGATGATTGGAATTATTCGAAAACTGGAGAAAAAAGGATTTACTTATATTATTGAAGATGATGGTGTTTACTATGACGTTTTGAAGTTTCCTTCTTATGGCAAGCTTTCTCATCAGAATATTGAAGACTTGAAAGCTGGAGCTAGAGTAGATACAGAAGGCAAGAGAAGTCCCAACGATTTTGTCCTATGGAAATTTGAAAAACCCGGAGAACCTTCGTGGGATTCTCCTTGGGGTAAAGGAAGGCCGGGATGGCATATTGAATGCAGCGCTATGTCAGCTAAGTATCTAGGAGAAACGATTGATATCCACGGTGGAGGACAAGATTTAATTTTCCCTCATCATGAAGATGAGATTGCTCAATCGGAAGCGGCTAACGACAAACCTTTTGCTCGGTTCTGGTTACATAACGGCTTTATCACCATTAACGGAGAGAAGATGTCTAAGTCTTTGAACAACTTTTATTCTATGCGAGACGTTTTCAAAGACTATGATCCTTTTGTAGTTAGATATTTCTTTTTATCTAATCATTATCGCACTCCGGTTAATTTTACCTTTGAAGCATTGCAAGGTGCTAAGAATGCTTTAGATAGAATTCAGAACGCTTATTTTGAATTAGTGGATACCTCAAAGTTTGGCGAGAAAGAACTTCTTCTCGACAGTTATCGCATAGAGTTTGAGAAAGCCTTAGATGATGATTTAAACATCTCTCCGGCTCTGGCTGTGCTCTTTGAATTGATTAATGAGTTTTATAAGAGCAAAGATCAGTTGAGTAAAGAGGCAGTAGCAGAATTAATCTCTTTCTTTAAAGAACTTGATTCAGTTCTCGGCATTCTGAAATATGAACGAGCGGATATTCCTGCAGAAATCAAAGCTTTGGCCGAAGAACGTGAGCATGCTCGTAAGAATAAAGATTGGAAGAAGTCTGATGAATTGAGAGAAAAGATCAAATCTCTTGGATATCTAGTTGCTGATTCTAAGGAAGGGTATAAGATTGGGAAGGTTTAATTTTAAGAATAAAAAACAAAAATAAAAAACTAGAGAATAATTATTTCTTAGCACCCATAATCTTGAACATAGTGGTTCCGCACTTCGGACAGACACCTTTCATAGCTCTTCTGGTGGTTCCGCCTTTTCCTTTCATAGAAACTTCTTTGCCATCCTTCATTTCTCTCTTGGCCTTACACTTTACGCAATATCCTTCTACCATTTTCGCACCTCTTGTTTAAGTTTAAGTTATGGAGAGTAATTATGCTCTTCCCCGCTTATCTAGCTATAAAACAGCAAACTAGATTAAAAAGCTTTTGGTTTTGAAGGAGGGTTTTAACTTAAAATGTCTATTTTGTGGGCAATAAATCCATATAAAGTTCTCCCAAATAAAGACTTGATGCTTCCTAATTTAGTTATTCTGGACATGGATGGAACTATCGTTAGGTATGAAAGCAGTTCTTTTCATTCCAGCTGGGATGCCTTAGGAGAAGCAGCAGGAAAGAAAGCCGAATTTGAAGCTCAATTAGGGTATTATTATCCTCTTACTCAGACTGCTAGCAATCAGAGAGAAGTTTATCAAGAATGGTTTGAAACTAATTGCCGTAATCTGGCAGGTATTCCACTGTCTAGAGTTACTTCTCAGATCTTTCCTCCTCCATATGCTTCCGGATTTGGGGAATTCTGTGCTTATCTTAAAGAAAATCAGGTTCTGTTTGGAATTGTCAGCAGCGGAGTAGACCTAGTAGCGAGAAGAATTCAGGAAGAGCACGGTCTAGATTTTTATGTGGCTCATGAAGTAGAAGTAAAAGAAGGATTTTTTACGGGAAGAGGAAGAATGGTGGTTCCGTTATGGGAAAAAGAAGACATTTTCTTAAAACAAATTGAAAACTTAGCTCGGCTTTATCCTGGAAGAGGTATCTCTCTCGAAACTACTGCTTATTTCGGAGATAATAAAAACGATTTGGGATGTTGGAAGAAAGCCGGACTGAGTATCGGCATCGCTTTGAAGGACCGAGAGTTAGAATCTCGAGTGGACAAACATTTCTCGGATTTTCGGGACGCTTTAGAATTGTTTAAATCATTAAACAGATAAACGCTGTTTCTCGACCCGACCGAAGGGAGAGCGCAGCGTGGCTCAAACGAAGTGAGAGATTTTTTCGTCTCCAAAAATTATTCCGCCGCCGTAGTTTTTTCCTATAATACTTCTATCAGATTACTGCATAGCAGAATAATTAGTTTCGAGGGGGCAAAAAATTAAAATTTATATAGTAGACCTATTTTTAGCAATTTATGAAGAAACAAGCAATAATGATGTGGTTGATTATTGTAGTCTCATCTATCGCGATCAATTCACTTTTTTTAAGACACATAAACATTAAATTTTCAATTATCAGCTTAAGTGGCTGGATTTTTTTTACTTTGTTATATTTAGAAGCTAATTTAGTTGCTAATAAAATAGATAAGATGTTATTTTATGAAAGATTTGTTATGTATAATGCTACAACATTTATAATTTTTAGTTATCTGCTTCTTCCATATTATTATGGTTTTTTTACCTCTATAGCAGAACATATTATCTATTTCTTGTTATTAATATTCTTGCTATTTTTTTCAACACTTATTTATGATGGAAATAAGGTAGTATCCATTATTGAGAAAAGTATCCCCCTGGCAACATTGGCAACAATAGCTTTAGGGGTGGTACAATTTTATTCTCAAAGTTTGGGTGTAGAAGTTGAAAAAAACACATTGGTATCTGTAGTAGCATTGGCGAGTTGGAGTGGTAGGTTTTTACTCTACGGAACAATGTTATTAATTTTGTATTTGATTTTTAATGAAACAATAGATAAGTTTGATGAAGAAAAAGTAATTGGAAAGAAAAAAATAATTATAAACAAAATAAGACCCGTTTATAATGCATTGAAAATAACAATCCCATTGATATTTTTTGCAAGCATTTATTTATTGCTAAAGAGCTTACTAGTTGTAGTTAAAGTAACTTAGAGATTACTGTTGAAGTTGTATTTCGACCTCATTCCCAAGTTTTGTTTTTTGATAAATTCTTCCTGTCTTTTCATTTGGATTTATCACTTCAACTAATTTTTTATCCACGAGTTCACTTAAAGCTCTGGAAACAAGATTAAAGTAAGTATTGCTTGTTTTTCCGTATATCTTTCTCATCAGTTCAGAAGGCATCATTGGTTTATCTAATGATAAGAATAATTTTTGTCTATTTTTTGCTCTTTTGACAAATCCTACTAAATCCAACAAAGCCATAGCAATCTATAAACAATAAATATATAATAAGGGGATTCAACAATCTATTAGCAGATAATCAACATAAACAAAAATTTTATATATAACAATAAGATACTTAAATATATAATGAAGAAAATACTATTTGGTCTATTAATTATAATCGTTTTGTTTAGCTTGGTTCTTACTGGATGTTCAGAAATATCAAAAGTTACTGATCCATGTAAAAGTGAATTTGAAGATTGCAACTATGGTTGTGGCGATGGAATTTTAAACAAAGTTTGTAAAGAAAAATGTACTTATGATTATAATAAATGTAAAGAGGGAGAAAAATGACTAAATGCTCTAAATGCGGTAAATCTGTTTCAAAAGGTGTAAACTTTTGTCCTGATTGTGGAAGTAAAATTGAACACAACATAAAACAAGAGGGTAATTCTAAGAAAAAATATCACTGGATTGCAATAATTGTAGGGGTTGTAATAGTTGCAACAATAATTATTATTTCAGTTGTCGCTTCAATGAATTCTGCTAGTGAAAGAAGAATTCAAAAAATACAAGATGAAACACAAAAACAGATTGAACAGAATAACGCAAATTTAAAGTGTCAAGATAAATGCAAAAGTGCTTATTATGAGGAATGTAAAGAAATTTCTTGTAAATATAATATGGGTATTGGTTGTATTGCAGCAGACCCTGACGAAATGGAATGTGCAGGAAGTGTTGGTAATTCAGATGGAAGTTGTTCCTGTTCTTGTGAATGTGGGTTTATAACTTCATTTAAATTATCTTAATAAACCATTGATTAATAAAAGATGAAACACAAAAAAGAGCATAAATCAGAAAAGAAACATTCAAAGCTTAAAATCCCATTATTTATATTAGGTTTTGTTTTATTTTTAGGAGTATTATTTGTAATTCTTGTACCAACTAAGACAATGAGTTATCAAGTTGAAGTCTCATACGAAACAACAGAACAATATACTGAAAAAGAGCCATATACTGCTCAAGAACCCTACGAGGTACAAGTACCATATGAAACTCAAGAACCATATCAGCGTCAAGAAGCTTATACGGCAACTGAAACATATACAGATTATGTTTCAGAGACTTATTATGATACAACCGATAATTGTGATTCAAAATCTGGCTGTGATTGTATTGATACGAGTTGGTGGACTGGAAACTGTGTAAAATGTGTCTGTACTAAACAAACTCCAGTGCAAAAAACAAGACCTGTAACAAAATACAAAACCGTTACAGATTATAAAACAGTTACACAATATAGGACTGAAACGCAGTATCGTTCAATTACCAAATATAAAGATGTTCAAAAAAGCAGGACTGTTATGAAAACAAGAATGGAGAACAGATATTACGAAACAAACTGGCTTTTAGGGTTTAGGTTACCATGGACTTTACATCTGCCCTACATCTCAAAATGAGGTAATGGGATGAAGAAGTTACTTATTGGTTCTGCCATTGGCTTTTTTCTGATTATTGTTGTATTTGTTGGTATTGTATCTTATACCTCTTATTATGGTCAAAAAGCAGAATCCGAAGAAATACAGAAATTGCAACAAATAAAATCTACACAAGATAAGATAAATGATGAGTTTTATCAATCTCAACAAGAGAAAAATAAACAAATTGGTCAGATAACGTCTCAATCAGAACAAGAAGAAAACGAGTTTGTTCAAAGTCAAAATCAACAGGCGGAAACAATAAGGCAGGCTGAAAATGCTGCCAATTCAGTTGATCAAGATGGAGATGGACTTACTCTTGCTGAAGAAAATAGATTAGGGACAAGCGATAATAATAAAGATTCTGATTTGGATGGGGTGCCAGACCCAGAAGACTTACACCCAGCAGGCGGTGGTGAGAACTATAAATTTACTGTCAATTGGGAAACTGGCGATTATAAACATACAACTCAGTTTGGGATTCCGTCAGATAGATACCAATGGTATAAAAACAAGCCTCGTGGGTGGTGTTGTGATGGATGGAATAAATTTGCTACTTATACAGACCCCACAATACAATCTATTTCAGAAGATATTATTGATTACTCAAAAGGAAGCAGTTGTTTATACTGTTCTGCGATAGACTTTGTTGAATCTATGACTTATCAAAAAGATATAGATTTTAATTCTAATCCAGAATATCCCAAATACGCCATCGAGACCATTGTTGACCAAAGAGGAGATTGTGAGGATACATCTTTTTTAATGGCGGCAGTTCTTAAAGCATTAAACATTGATGCAGTAGTATTGATTTATAGTGGCCATGCCGCTGTTGGTGTTGCGTGTGATGGTTGTACAGGGACATATTACAATCATGGCGGTAAAAAGTTTTATTTTCTTGAATCTACCAGCGCGCCAGGTCAATGGGAACTAGGTCAGATTTGGGGTAAATACGGAACTGAGACTCCAAAAATAATAGATATTTCTTAGTCAGATAAAAGTCGTGTCCCCTCGAAACCTAGTTATAGGAAAATATAGGAAAAAATTTGGGTCGAACGAAGTGAGCCGTTAAAACTTGTTTATCTTATTATTCCAACTTTAATCTTGAATTGCTCTGTTTCTCTGTCTGTGGTTCCAGCAAACTTGATAGACTTAATCTTAGTTACTGCTTTCAAATCCAATTCAATAGATTTAATCTTCTTCTGGAAATCGGGAATTTCACTGACTAAAATTAGTTCCTGTAATTCTTCTTTCATGGAAAGCTGTTTCTCGGACTTGAATTTTCTGACCACATTGATGATGTCTACGGCTAAGTCACCAATCTCTTCTGCTTTATCATCAATAAGTTTGGGATTGAATTTCGGCCAATCAGAAATATGGATACTTTTTTGATCTTCTTTCTGTGCATAATAAAGCTGATAAATCTCTTCAGTGATATGGGGCATGATGGGAGCCATCATCTTCAAGACGGAAAGAATGCCTTGATACACTCCTAGTTGAGCACTTTTTCTGGCTTCTGCTCCTCGGACTTGAACATTATATAATCTGTCCTTAACAATCTCCATATAATTGTCGCAAAAAATGCGCCAGAAGAATTTCTCTATTTCCGCTTTAGCTTTAGAATACTCATAATGGTCAAAGTTCTCTGTACTTGCTTTGACAGCCCGATGTAGTTTACTTAGAAGCCATCGGTCGATAATCTCTTTTGGTTTTTGTTTAAGGTCATAATCATAATCTTCTAGATGGATCAGTCCAAACTTGGAAGCGTTCCAGAGCTTGTTGATGAATTTCTGTCCGGTAACGAGATCTTTTTCTAAATAAGGCAGATCTTCTCCTAAAGTAGATCCCGCCGCCCAGAATCTTAATCCGTCCGCAGAATATTTAGAAATGACTTCTTGCGGAGCTACTACATTTCCTTTACTCTTAGACATTTTCTCCCCTTTTGGATCTAAAACGTATCCAGAAATCATGATGTTCTTCCAGGGAACAGAATTGTGGTGGTAATGAGCTTTGACGATAGTATAGAAAGCCCAGGTTCTGATGAAATCGTGTGCCTGTGGTCTTAAATCTTGAGGGAAAAGTTTCTCAAACTTTAGATTAGGTTTATCTTTACTTTTGATCCAGTTGGAGATGATTAAAGGACTGACGCTACTGGTGGCCCAAGTGTCCATCACGTCCACTTCCGGAACCAAGTCTTCTTTCTTATGTCCTGCAGGCAACTTCTTAGGAAAATCTTTTAATGGATCTACTGGAAGTTGAGAAGCTTCAGCTAAGATCACTTCATCGGTTTTCTTACTGTACCAAACTGGAAAAGGAACTCCGAAATGTCTCTGTCTAGAAATGCACCAGTCCCAGTTCAAGTTTTCTACCCAGTGTTCATAACGTACTTTCATATGTTCAGGATGCCAAGTTATTTCATTAGCTCGATCTTTAAGAGCTTGTTTTTGCTCTAAGACGTTGATGAACCATTGTTCTGTGGCCAAGAATTCAATCGGTGTGCCACACCTTTCATGGACGTTAACCGCATGTTTGATCTTGTTTTGTTTAGTGAGAAGACCGTTTTTGTTGAGAGAGATAACGATTTCTTTTTGGGCTTCTCTAATCTTTAAGCCAGAAAATTCTTTAGCCACTTCGTTCATCTTGCCGTCTTTAGTGATACAAGTAATGGGATCTAAGTGATGTCTCTTAATGGCCTCAGCGTCAAATCTGTCTCCGTAAGAGCAAATCATCAACACGCCTGTTCCTTTTTCCGGGTTAGCTGATTCGTCAGCAATAATCGGAACAGCTTGATTGAATAAAGGAACAATGGCGTGTTTACCCACCAGATGTTGATATTTCTTATCTTCCGGATGGACGAAAACAGCCACGCAGGCCGGCAACAATTCTGGACGGGTTGTGGCGATTTCTAAATCTTGATTGGTTTCTTTAACCCTGAACTTCAAGAAATTAAAATAGGCATCTTCCTCAGCATCATCTAATTCGGCTTGAGCAATAGCGGTCTGGCACTGCCAGCACCACATACTAGCTTCTTTCTTTTTGTAGATCAAACCTTTCTTGTAGAGGTCTAAGAAAGAGGATTGAGAAGTCTTGACACAGTAAGGATCGATAGTGGAATAAGTGCTTTTGAAGTCGCAGCTCATCCCAATATTTATCCAGTCTTGAACAAAAGCCGGTTTGATTTCTTTTAGCGTTTCGTTGCAAAGTTGGACAAACTGCTGACGTTCCATGTCCTTAGAACGAACATTCTTTAATTTCTCAATCAAACGTTCTGATGGCAACCCATTATCGTCCGTGCCAAAAGGGTAATAAACATTAAATCCTTGCATCTTTTTGTAACGAGCAATGAAGTCTTCTTGAGTATAACTGAAAGCATGGCCAATATGCATTTTTCCAGAAACAGTTGGTGGAGGAGTATCGATGGAATATATTTTACCTTTCTTCTTTGAACTAAAAGTAAAAATGTCTTGTTCCTGCCAATACTTCTGCCATTTCGTCTCAGCAACTTTAGGATCGTAATTTTGTGGAAGTTCCATAATTGAGAGAGAATAGGGGGGGATTTAAAAAGTTAATCCTGAAAAATTAGTTTATTAGACTCACTCATTCAACTTATTCCCTTGCGCTTTAGATTCTTCCCAAGCATTTTGAGTGATCTGGATGAACTCTGCGTTCCTCTGCATCTCCCAGATGTTTCTGGCGCCACAATAAGAAATCGCACTTTGTAATCCTTTCACCACTCCGTTGATAACATCTTCAACCGGTCCTTTATAATCAATGAGAATAGAAACTCCCTCTACAAACATGTCTAAACGATCTTTAACTTTTCTTCTCTCCAAGACTTCTTTTCTTTCATGACCCGAATCGTAAGAAGCACTACCCATATACTTCTTGTAACGCTTGCCATCTTTCATCAAGATGATTCCGGGAGCTTCTTCTGTTCCGGCAAACAAGAATCCGGAGAAGATCGAGCTGGCACCAGCAGCAATTGCTTTAGCCACGTCACCGGGATTTTTCATTCCCCCGTCAGCACAAACCGGAATATCGTAAATTTTAGCAACTTCTACCACATCCATAATGGCCGTCAATTGAGGAACGCCAGAACCGGCAATGATTCTGGTGGTGCAAACAGGAGAAGGTCCTATGCCAACTTTCAGTCCGTCTGCTCCTGCTTCGATCAATTCTCTAGCTGCTTCGCCGGTAGCAATATTTCCAGCCATCAAATCGACCTTTGGAAAAAGGGCTTTGAATTCTCTTATTCTACGAATAGCTAAATCGGAATGGCAATGAGCAATATCTAATATAATTACATCTGCTCCTGCATCTATCAGAGCTTTAGCTCGTTCTAAAGTGTCTTTCACTCCCACTGCAGCGCCTACTCTCAACCTGCCTTTTTCATCGCGAGTAGCATTAGGCCAGTATTCTAGTTTACTGATATCTTGAGTAGTGATTAAACCTTTAACTTGACCATTTTCAATCAAAGGCAGTTTTTCAATTCTATGTTCATGTAAAATTTGTTTAGCTTTGTCCATAGAAATTCCATACTCCGCTACGATCAACTTATCCTGTGGAGTCATCACTTCAGTAATCTTCTTGCTTTGATCTTGTTCGAATAAGTAATCTCTGTGGGTGAAGATGCCTACTAAGTTCCCTCCACCATTCTTCACCAATAAACTGCTAACTCCTTGAGTTTGCATCAGTCCCACCGCTTCTTTAATGGTACAATCCTTGTTGATAGAAAGAGGATTATCAATAATGAAAGAAGTGCTGCGTTTGACTTTTCTTACCTCTTCCACTTGTTGCTCGATAGTATCAAATTGATGAATTACTCCTAATCCACCTTCTCTGGCCAGGGCGATAGCCATTTTATGTTCGGTAACCGTGGCCATATTCGCGCTGACTAAAGGGACTTTAAGGGAAATGTTCTTAGTGAATTTAGAAGAAACGTCTGCTTCACTTCTGCTGTTTAAAGGAGTTCTCTTAGGTACAAGAAGAACATCGTTAAAAGTTAAGCCGAGACGGAGAGGTTTCATGACTTAATCGAGATACTAAGGATTGCTTTAAATAGATTATTGTGGCAGAGAAGTAAGGTTAAATCTTTGATCTCTTTTGAATCTAAATCTTTAAAAATACCTCCTTCCCTTAATAGAATATGCCTCTCCTCACCATCAAACATGCTCCTAAAAAATTATCAGAAGTGCTCGGGCAAGATTTACCTCTTTCCCAGCTGAGAAACTTTATTCTTAACTATAAAACCCAGAAACACAAAGCAGTCTTGTTACACGGACCGATCGGTTGCGGAAAGACTTGCTCTGTGTATGCTCTAGCTAAAGAACTAAACTATGATATTTTAGAGATTAATTCTTCCGATATTAGAAATGAAGCAAACATGAGTTCCTTCTTAGGAAGTGCTTTAGGACAACAATCTTTATTTTTCACTCCTAAAATCATTTTAATTGATGAAATTGATAATATCTCCGGAACACATGATCGAGGCTGTATTCCTGCATTAGTAAGGGCCTTGGAAAAATCCTCTTTTCCAGTGATTCTTACTGCTAACGATCCTTCTGATTCTAAGTTTTCTGGTCTAAGAAAAGCTTGTTTGATGATTGAATATGGTAAGTTGGACCTTTCAGTTATTTCTCAGATCATTTATGATATTTGTGCTAAAGAAAAGATTTCTTTTGAAGAGAAAGCGGTTTCTTCTCTTTCTCGTAAATCTGACGGAGATGCTCGTGCTGCTCTGATTGATTTACAGATATGTTCCGCTAAAGATCAGAAATTAAGTTATGATAATCTACAAACGTTATCTGATCGAAAACGTACTGATACTATCATGAATGCCTTGATGTTAATCTTTAAGTCTTCTACCGTAAATAATGCTCTTTCTGCTTTAGAAAATTCTGATGCAGATATGAACGAGGTGTTTTTATGGATTGATGAAAATTTGCCGAAGGAATATCAAGACCCTCTGGCTTTAGCTAGAGCTTATGAACATCTGTCTCGAGCAGATGTCTTTAACCATCGTATCCATCGTTGGCAGCATTGGCGTTTCTTAGTTTATATCAATGATTTATTAACTGCTGGAATTTCTTCTGCTAAAGACAAAAGGAATCCTGAATTTGTACAATATACTCCAACCATGAGAATCTTGAAGATCTGGCAAGCTAACCAGAAGTGGGCCAAGAGAAAAGAGATTGCTGCTAAGTTAGCAGCTAAGACCCATACTTCCGTTAAAGAAGCGATTCAGCAAGTAGGTTACATCCAGAGTATTATTAAGCAGACTGGTGGAGCAGAGATTATTAAAGAGTTAGAACTAACTGAAGAAGAAGTAGAATGGTTAAGGAAATGAATTAATAATATTTTTCAACAATGCGATTATTTCTAAGATATCCTCTTTATTCTTAGAATAAAAACGCAACGGGATTGTTTCTCCATAATAATTTAAGCGATTACGATAGTATGACATTCTAGAAATTAAATTGGCTTCACTTTCACATTGGGGATTTTTAAGATAAAAATAACTGATTAAACATTGGTGATTCTTAGATCTTAAGCCATTCTTTAGAAGATAGGCCACAAGCATTTCTTTGATAACTTCATAGTATCCCTCAATCACAAAAGAGACCGTTGTCTCATCTATCACTATTGAATCTACTACTTTTTTTCGTTGCAGCGCCCTATCTATTATCGATTTAATTCTGGAGTGGTCTATTTCAGCTTCCCTGATAAACTCTTTCTCACATTCTTGCCAGTCCATCATTTTAACCTTAAGAACCCGCTTAATTTTATGCCATTTATGATATTTTGTTTAAGTTCTGGAGGAAGATCTTTGATTTCTTTGATGAATAGTTGAATGGGGTGTTTAAGCTTTTTTTCGTAGGGGATCAGGTCTAATTCTTTTTCTTGTGAGGTTTCTACATATAAATCTATATCACTATCTATTTCCGATTCTCCTTTTCTGATACTCCCAAAAAGAATGATTGTGTCTGGGGTAAGCTGTTGTTCCAAGTATTCTACTAATCCAGACTCAATAATCTTCTCTAGAAAGTAACATATTTTTTTGGTCTTAAATAGCTGGGTAGAAGCAGCGCGGTTTTCTTTAGTGACAAAATGAGTATTCTTTAATTCAAGAAGATATTTCTGCACAGTGGATTTGGGTAATTTTGTTCTTCGAGATATTTTCCTTACAGTGAACTCTTCCCGTGGGAACTCATAAAACAATCCTCTTATCTTGTCCATCTTTTCGATCTTAAGTCCCATTTTATGTACTTAAGTCCTAAAAATGGTACAAATATATAAATTTATGGGTCAAGAACTCTCTTCAGCCGCCGTCTTTAATCCACATAATTTTCTGATTCTGTTCATGTACCCGCCCATACTTGGGCCGATAAGGGGAGAGAGATAAATCAATCCCAGCATACCTTCTCTGACTCTTTCAAAACCAATTTATTCGACAGCATCCTAACATTCTTTATCGCGATGTAGCTGCCGGCGGAAGTGATTTTGAATTTGACGGAGAATTCCAAAACCAGGAAGAATTTTATCTTTTTATGGACCAATTAAAACAGCAATTCCCTCAGAAGATCAGGAATTATTTTTATTATAAAGCTTTGAAGATTTATCGGTTTAGTTATTTCCCAGAACAAATCTAACTAACCAGCCCCACCACTTTATCGAAATTATCGTTATCATTCCATGGTTCATTAACGTAACCGGATACATCACCAAAATAAAGACCATACTTGTTAACCAGTTGATTGAATTTATTCTCTCCAACAATTTGTTTTAATTTATAGTAAGGATAAAATATTCCTCCATTATTTTTGAGGAGATCATCTTGTAATTTAAGATATTTGATGACATTCTGCTCTCCTACATCTTCCCAAAAACAAGCCCCACTTTTGTAAAAACTATCATAATCATCATAACCATTGGAAGAAGTGTCGCTGTAGTTAAAATAAGGCACATATCCCTCTGGCAAATTAACATATTTCTGACAATTGTTCTGATTATAACAACTTTGATTGACATTAAAATAAGGGAATAAAACAATCCCTTGAGGATAATTAACCACAATCAAGGTCAATCCGCTGGGGTCATTGTAGACTTCTCCTTTTTTGACTAAGAAATTTCGGACCAATTTTTCAACACCCCAAGATCCAGATTTCAGTTCTTGTGAATATATAGAAACATTCATACTTTCAGGATAATTAACTGTTTCTATCTTCCAACGATAATGAGTTTCGACGTTTCCAGTTTTAATTACGTTAAATAGATTGCTTTCTTCCCAAGCGTTGCCTGAATTGTACGCTAAACTATAACTTTGATTATATACCCAGTGAGTACCACTTACGCTCTTCCCACATTGTGATAAAAACTTTTGTTCACAAACACCTTTACCAAATTGGCTCTGAAAATTAGAGTTATTTAAAGTCCAACCCAATCCTCCACAGATAACTTTGTCACCACTTAAGTCGAAATAATGATTTTCCGTATAAGTGGCTAAACCTTCTGATAATCTACCTACCCCAGCGCCCATCTGTAACGTATATCGATGAGTCATTTCGTGGGCAAGAAGGTGAATACACTCATCACTGGCAGATTTGAAATCTTGACTAGTCTTAAAACCAAATTGACTTATAACAAACGGACCCGACTCAGGATTAACCCGAACCACAAATTCATCAGGAGCACTATTAATTTGGTATTTCTCTTTCACCAGATTAGAACAAGCGACAATCTTTTTGTCTAAAGCGGGGATATCATAACTCTGGCTTAAGTCATAAACATAAGTGATGTTTCCAATCTTAAGAGAAGATTCTCCTTCTAGAGGCATTCGAGGACAATACATATCACGGCAATGATATTTTAACTCTGGATTAATCAATAAACATTTTTCATAGATATCTCTACAAGAAGAAACATTAAAATTTGAGACAAAAGAAACGTTGTATAATCTGCTTTGGTTAATCTTCTTTTCTACAAAAGTAATCTTTGTGCCATAAACATGATTACTATTGTAAGAATTAACCCCAAAGTAGGTTGTAAAAGGTAAATAATTCAATTTCTCATTCCCAAGATAATAGTCGTAAACTAAATACAAACCATAACCCCATTGTATGCCGTGTTCATCGGGGATATCTCTTTTTGCTACGTAAGCATTTCTGACCACTACTTTTACCCCATTGCTTAAAGTAATATTGGTTCCAACGCCTATGGGATAAATACCATCCCCAAAATAGGCTATTTTATTTGAGGGAAGAGCAACTCCGTGATATTGCTTCTCAATCTGCAATCCTGCCTCTAAGCCCTCTTTTATCTTAGTATTATCTGTTTTAGCCACAGAAGGATTATCACTAAAGTTATATTTAACATTAGTGATGTTAAAGACAGGTTCTTCCTGCTTCCTGAAAGAAATATATCGATATTTACTCAAATCAAGCTTTACCGGTTGAAAAGTTTGAGTGAGCTTTGAAGGAACTTTAGTTATTGAAGAAGCAGATCTTGTGGCTTGACCGGCAAGAGAATCATCGTGAAAGAAAAACAAAACTAAGACTAGCCCCATGACCACCAACACAAATATCCCTATCACCCAAATCGGATCTTTTTTCAAATTAGGGTTAATAACATTTAAGGGTTTATATATTTTGGCAAAAACCTTAATAAATCCCTCCGTACAACTAGCTTAAAATGGAACTTACTATTAAAGAAATGGCTTCCTTCTGTAAAAAGAAGGGTTTTATCTATCCCTCTTCTGAAATATACGGTGGAGTGGCTGGACTGTATGATTACGGACATCTAGGTACTAAACTTAAGAAGAATTGGGAAAACTTGTGGCGAAATTACTTTTTAGGATTGAATGATAATTTCTTTGAGATTGAATGTTCCAACATCATGCATGAGAATGTCTTTCGTGCTTCAGGTCATTTAGAGAACTTTAGTGATCCGATCGTCAAATGTTCTAAATGTGATTTTGCTGAAAGAGCTGATCATTTTGTAACTAAAAACACTAAAGAAAGAGTGGAAGGCTTTTCTCCAGAAGAGTTAACTAAGATTATTGTAGACCATAAATTAGTCTGCCCTAACTGTAAATCTCATTTACAACCTGTATCGGTTTTGAATATGATGTTCCCTCTACAGATGGGAGCAGTTACTAGTAATAAGGCTTATCTTCGTCCCGAGACAGCTCAGTCTCCTTACGTTGATTTTAAGTTGCAATATGAACTTCAAAGGAAAAAGATGCCCCTAGGTTTAGCTATTGTGGGTAGAGCTTATCGTAACGAGATTTCTCCCAGAAACCTGACTTTAAGACAGAGAGAATTTACTCAAGCTGAACTGCAGATCTTCTTTGATCCCAGCAAGATAGAAGTTCACCCTGATTTTGATTCAGTCAAGAATTACAAATTAAGGGTTTTGTTGGAAGAAGATCGAGCTAAAGATAAAGTGGTGGAAAGAACTGCTTCTGAATTAGTTAAGAAAGGACTACCTCAATTCTATGTCTATCATTTAGCTAAGATCCAGCAATTTTATTTGGAACAGATGAAAGTTCCCGCACAAAAGTTTAGATTGTTCCAATTAGATGATAAAGAAAAAGCATTCTATAACAAGTATCATTTCGATTTAGAGATTGACTTACATGAACTTGGTTTTACCGAGATGGGCGGTCTGCATTATCGAACAGACCATGATTTATCTGGCCATCAAAAGATTTCCAAGCAGAATATGGAAATTTTAGAAGAAGAAACTAATAAGAAATATATTCCTCACGTATTGGAATTGTCTTTTGGTGTAGACCGTAATGTTTATGCTTTACTTGATCTAGCTTATACTGATGATCAAAAACGGGGCAATATTGTGTTATCCTTCCCACCGAGATTAACCCCTTTCTTCTGTGCAGTTTTCCCGTTAGTGAAAAATAAAGAAGAAGTGGTCAAATTAGCAGAAGAAGTGTATGCAGAGTTAAAACCGTGCTATTCTTGTTTCTATGATGAAACTGCTTCTGTAGGTAGAAGATATGCTCGTGCTGATGAAGTTGGAGTGAAGTATTGTATCACGGTT
>Ga0172371_10004407_pt1 | contig 21349 bp, 27 predicted proteins | sample Lak12m_FD_114543 | JGI IMG/M metagenome (GOLD analysis project Ga0172371, IMG submission 114543) | Freshwater microbial communities from Kabuno Bay, South-Kivu, Congo - kab_022012_12m | ecosystem: Environmental > Aquatic > Freshwater > Lake | place: Democratic Republic of the Congo: South-Kivu... | reverse complement strand
GCATCTGTGTCGTCTACGGGAACTCCATTTATATATATTTTACATCCGGCACTCGTGCCACTTCCGTCATAAGTGGCAACAATATGTAACTTCTGTCCCTCGTTTGCAGTCAATGGAACAGAATATGCCCTACCGATATAACAATCAGCCACACTCTCATCAAATAACTGCCAATATATCTTGTCATCCGCGCCTGTTGCCAATCTCCACTCATCATCAGTATTGTATACGCCCTTCGACAAAATAGTGAAACTGGTTGCATCAGTCATTACTACTTCTGCCTCCACACTGAATGGCACATCAACATACCCATTACCAAAACTGTATTTGTATTCATCGGCCAAAGCGGCGTATTGGGTTGTGCCGTTCAATATCATCCCTTTATCTACCGTCGGTGTATTAAAAAGCGTTACGCTATTATCATCGATATACTGCGTATTTATGTATTGTTCCACGAATATACAGTTTTCGGCTTTTACCTTAGGATAGATTAACATAATTGTCAGTTGTTATAAGCTCACTCGACTTAAGCACTATCATTTCATCATGTAACTCTTTTACCTGGTCAACATCTATTCCAACAGTATAGGAAATTTTTAGATATTGCGGGTCAACCAACAACATTAAATATGCCTGCTCCACTTTTTCCTTTGTCAATGACGGCCTTTCTTTAGATGTCATACCTTTCGGAGCGAGATCATTCTTAATGTCCGCCAGAGAAATAAATTTACTAAGATTCGGACATAATTTCGAATAGTCTTTTTCCATATTGATTAAATTAGTAAGTGTGGTATTTAAAACTTATAATTACTCACTCCCTAGACATAATTTAATTTATTAAGCTGATACGACGGATGCACCAGGCGATAAAACTCTATATAGAACTGTCCAACTCACTCGCCCATCGCCACCATCACTACCCGCACAATTTACATCAATTGTCCCTGCGGTAACAGTGATTGGATTCGCTTGTGATTCAAACGCTCCAGAGGTTGTGGCAACCATCGGATCGGCAAAAATACCAGTAACTGAATACATTGTCCCTACCGTATCTCCAGTAATATCGTTGGTCGCGCACAAATTAACGTCAGCACCAACCGTAGGATTAGAAACAAGTTTAGTCGCATTTGCAACTGCGCCAATTTCTACCGTTACATCACCCCGGATTGCTAAAATCTCAACTGTCCCCGTAACAGTAAATAATGCAGATTGATTTGTCTGTGGCAACGCCGCCGCTGTTTTCGCGGATAGGATACCGGCACTTCCCATTGTCGACAAAACATTAGCAAGGATTGTTACTGCCTTAGAATATAATGATGTCCCAACAACAGTGTCTGATTTATTTCCGATAACGTCTCGCATTACGGTATTTGTTGCCACATCCGCCACTGGCACATCATGAAATGCGTCAATCGTAGACAATGATGTAGCCGCCGCCTCCGTGTTAGTAACGTTTTGCTTCGAGTATGCCATTAGTGATTCCGTGGCACTTACTGCACCAGCCGCCGCCGCATCTGTTTTGTTGCCAATAACATCACGTTCCTCCAAATTAGTTGTAGCATCTGCGGTCTGGACGTAATCTTTAGATAATACGTGTATAGACATAATTTATGGTTAAAACATTTTCTTAGAATATACTGTCAAATCCGCATCGTTTCCGCCACCAGCGTTTGTGACATATTTAATCCGAATATACTTGAATGGTGTCGGGTTGTCTATTACCGCCAAAAAGTCAGTGTCCAGCCAACTGGCCACCCCAAAGAATGCTGAAGTTATATCAACGTATGAACAAGAGGCCGCGGCCGTTCCATCATCCTGACAACTGGCCTCAATGGTGCAGGTAATTGTGTCCGTAGAAGCACCACCGTTCTGCACGCCCTGCAATGTAATATATCTATATCCAGACATATCATAATAGATATATGCTGTCGTGCTCTGGGCAATATTCGTTAGAACGGTTTTCTCTCCGACATAATGTTGGTCTAGCGGAGAAACTTCAAATGTCTTATTTGAATCCGTGCCAGTGTCATATCCATCTGCGCGAACTTTTAAATGTCCGGCAATCGTCGACTGAAGAACGGTCGCATCACCCTCAGTATAAGTTGTATCGGTTGCGCGATATTCTCCGCCCACTGGCAACATCGTTGGCGTTGCGTCCATTTCCGAGTCGTCTGCAACCAAATATAATGGCTTTGCACCACCAGCGGAAGCCCCAATTATACCGATTGCAGGAGTTGGATCATCGCCAGCGCCACTATCAAAATCCACAATCTCTCCAGCTACTGAAAGTAATCCTGTTGATACCGTCGCCGATGTTAATGGAAGAACATCAGTATAAGTTGTACCATCATTAATATTTACAATTTGTCTTCTATCAAGCGTCATTCTCGCGATACCGACATCACCTTCGTCTACACTGTCCGTCGCCGCCTCGTCTGCTACGAAACCACTCTGCGAGACATAATCGCCAGCTGTAAATGCACTATCGTCTTTGGCCTCGGACGAATTGATCTGTCTTCTATCAAGAGTAATTCTTGCGACTCCAGCATCACCCTCGTTTACACTATCTGTCGTCGTCTCATCTGCCAAAAATCCAGCCGGAATGACGGGAGATGCCGCTACCGTAAACGCTGCATCGTCAAGTGGAATATCAACATTATTGATCTTTTCTAAGTTTTGAGAAGCAATAACTGTCGTTCCACCACCAACTGAAGTAGAAAGCACCTTGTATGCCGCAGTATCAGAAGTACCAGTTGTGGCTTTTTTGCCATAAATAATGCCATTCCTATTGTCAATACACCATTGACCATTACTGAAATTAGCAGTCATGTCCGTGGCTATTTCTTCCAACGTGGCATTAGACGCGTCTTGAATGTGATGATAATTACATGGTAGAATACTCGCCTTTGGTAAAACAGTATTAGTCGTCCACGTCAATGAACAGTCTTTGTCGTTGCCAATCATTCCGCCTAAAGTGTCTAATACTCCTGAATATGCCAGTTTCGCAATAACAACCGTGCCTGCGGCTTGGCCTGCGTCTACCGTAAGTGTGCCAGAGTTCCAATAATAAAGTTGTACTGTCTCGCCAGTAATCGAATTAACATAGGCAGCATCCGCTACAATATCAACCGGTAGCGGTATACGATTTGTTATCGATTCCTGATTATCTCGTCCTCCAAATAACATAATTTTTAAGTCCCCATTAGAGGAGAGGCAATCTTTCGATTTCCCCCTCCTCCCCTAAATAAGGACTATTTATTCAATAGTTTTTTCAATAGCTTCTTCATCTGACTCTTCAGGTTTTTTTTCCTCAACAACTTCTGGTTGTTGAATTTCTTTTTCTTCTTTGATTTCTTGTTGTTCAATGAATGAAGAGTTTAATTCATTATCCGCCATAAGATTACCAGTTATTAATTAATTATGCCGACTGGATAACTTCACAACCATTGGCCGCTTGCGCTGCGCCACTTGCCTGAAAAATTCCAGTCGCGGTCGCAAAATCAGTCGTCTTGTATGCCGCACATGCCTTTAAGATAACCGCGCCCTCCGTCTGATTGCCCATAGCCATTCCCAATGTCATGGTTTGTGCTGCAAGCAAACTGTTGAAGAATAAGCACCCATCAAATACCATCAGCCGCTCAACGTCCGTGGTCCCAGAGCCATAGACGAAACGATTATCGGTGTCACCGCATTTGTACAAGAAATCGCAGTTAATAAATCGTACATCGCGCGCGACTTTTCCAGAAACTGTTTCTCGACTAATAAGAACATTCGGACGCGCTCCATTGGCCGTTATTTCATTACCGGTTGTGCCGAAAGAACAGCCAATATATGTCGAGCTGTCGCCGTTAGCCAATAAGTCGGCAACGGTGGCAGTCGTCAATTTGGCATTATAGACAATTTCGCAATCTTCAATGTAGGTATATTCTCCACCATCCGCGAAACAATACAATGATTGCGTCAGCGTGTTGTTGTTGGTGAATTTAATACCACGGAATGAATTGCGAACGCCTGTATTCATGATGGCCGAGACATCACCAGTATCGGTCGTAACACCAATATTCACCTTGGCACTCTGTCCTTGTTTTCTGCGAATACCAAGTAACCAATCTAAACCGATAAAATGAACTCTATTGTTAGAAACATTCAGCTCCGCAGTAAGAGTGTGAGTTGAGTTTCCATCAAGAATAATAACGTCGTTGTTGTTTGATTCGGTTGCATCATACGCAGACGAAAGACTCGTAAAAAATCTTTGAGTTCCCTCTGCGTCTGGCTTAAATAATTCCTGCATCTTCTGATAATTTTTTTCATCATAATCATCAGAATTAGCAACAAAAAAGATATTGCCAGGAGTAGGAATGATTGAATGAATCGCGTCAAATAGCGCGCGACCATATCCAGAGTTCTGATTGTATAACATATTTTTTTTTCCTCATCGCCCACCTCCGACCTCACTTAGCCACTCGCTAAGCTCATAGCGATGAATTAGAAGTTATTAGGTAGCAGGACAAGACATGATAATACCCTTACCAGAAACCACACAAATACCATAGGACATACGAGCGCCGTATACCCAGTTGTCATTGTGTACGTCTTCCTCCGGGGCTTTCATGTTGTTTGGTTCAAAGATGCCAAGATATGCCTGCCAGCTCTGCGTGACACCATTGCCAATGGCAGCAATACCCCACCATTTCTTTTTAGTAGAATCAGAAGCGCCAACCGCAGTCGTCGCCAATTGCGGCAACACAACGTGTCGATACGCCCCAGAATAATAGTTCATCACGCCACTTTGCGCGGCATCCACGTCGGCAGTAGATTGAAGAATCTGTCTCGCCGTGCGTTTTGTGTTCGGATCATCACCAGTAATCAAAACATTAAACGGAAGCACACGACGGTCACCAAGGTTAGACAAAACATTGGTGTTCGCAAGCTCTTCCGCCGCCTCCAGCGCGCCCTGTGAGAGAACCGGGTCATTGGTGACACGATTTCTCCAAGTCGAGGAAGAGTTAGCCAAAGAATGAGTAGCATAGGCAATCGGGTTGCCATCTCCGCCGGTAACAGTAACCGTAGTGCCATCCATGTCCGTATAAGTTGAACTCGTGCAGAAAGTAAGTCTGTGAGTCAAGTCAAGTTCGAGACGTTGCGGGCAGAAAGTTGAAAGATTCGTCAATTGCGACACAACTTGCGGTTTCTTGTTGTATCTGCGCATTTCCCAAGTAATTTCGATTTCAACGGCTCTGCGAGCGGCAGTCATCGTCTTGTTGTAACCAACACCAGCTGAAGCTTTTTGGGCATCATCGCCTTCATCTTTCAACTTGGCATAGGTCTCGGTGTCCACTTCGTCGTATCGGCGAGTGTCACCAGTGTTCGCCTGTAAGTCCTCAACAACGAAAAGCTGTTGCGCCACAGGCGTCACTTTATTCTGAAGATGAGAAAATTCCTTCTCGGTAAGATCTGTAAATTCAGACAAAGTGACTTTATTGAGTAAAGAAGTATATGCCATAAGTCACTATTTAGATTAATTTTTAGTCCCAAGTGGTATCAGCAAATGCAAGATTAGAGTTCAAAATGAATCTACCCTTAGCAGTGCTAACAAAACCAGTGCAGGTGACAACTTTATAAGTCGTACCAGCCTTGTTCACTAACCCAGCCGTAGATAAATCAAATTGTCCGCCAAGGTCAGTCGTGGCCAATGTGCCAGTAACTGTACCTTCCATCTCGGCAAATGGAGCTTTCGGAATAGCAACGGGAACTTTAGTGGCTGAAGCAAAATCACTGTCACCGGAAGTTACAGCTTTAAGGATAATCCCCAAATGCTTTGTTGACTGCGCGGTTGCGGTAGCAACATAGCCAGAAGTGAACATTACCAAATCTCCATTGGTAAATGTCACCGACGCTGTCTTCGGGTAATGTTTGATCGTCCAACCATTTTTTAATGGTTTAAACATACCTGATGTTTTTTTTACTAAGTTTTTTAAATACTCTCCTTGTCGACATTAGTAACGGAGTGTCGCTCCGAAGACAATTGATTTTTTAACGCACTTGTCTGTGCGAAAAACTCACGCCGTAATGACGTGAGTTTTGACTACTATATGATAAGCCCCCTGGGAAGAACTTACCATTAGTAGCCAAGCTCAAGCCACTAACTTTCCCAGGGTTATTTGTAATTATAGTTTTCCTGCTCCTGTTTTCCTAGATTCTTTTACTTTATATTCAATGTTTTTAATCTGTTTTTTTGTAATTTGTATAATTCCTTTTTTTACATTCAACCTGTTTTTATTAATATAATTGGCTATTGACACTGGCCTAGTATCATAGTGCCCACATATAATATAAGGGTCACATAGCATTCTCTGCTTTAATTGTATCATTTTATAACAGAAAAACAAGTCCTCGCCTATGCCATCTGTGAATAATCTACTCTCTCCTTTGTATATGAATTTAAAATATGGCTTTTTCATCCTCTTTATCGCATCTATCCTTACCATTAGTATTCCTGCCCCACATCCAACTATCTCAAATGGTTGATTTAACTGAAATTTTAATGGCTTTATGAAGTATTTATGCTTTTTGTCAAAATCCGTAAATATTTGCGGTAAATATGGTTCATGTTTGGACGTGTATAAGCCACTAACGGCAGAAAAATCTGGATTCTGCTCCAAAACATTAACCATTCTTATAACAGTATCATCTGGAAATGACATGTCGGTATCCATGTAGAGAACAAAGTCCGCCTTGTTGGCAATAGCCATGTCGGTTACATTGTCCCTCATTCTATCAAGATTATACCCACCATGATTTAATACCGATAAACAATATTTTCTCCCGTTTTCCCAACTCCAAACATTAAAATTATCAATCATCTGAATTAAATTCATTACAAATGTTTTTTCAAATGCCGGATAATTATGAGCAAGACAAATGGCTACATGTTTCATACCTTTTGTAGAATAAAGTAAAATAAATCTTTATCATCCTTGTTCATGGCAATAATCTTAAAACTCTTTTTCCACAAATTTCTAAAATCACTGGCTTTACTTTTACCAACCCTAAGCGTATAAAACTCTTGGTCTAGGTAAATTAAGTTTTCCTCTGTTATGACTCTTTTATGGGACGGATCGCCAAATGCCCAAACACTTTCTGCCTTCGGAACAGATGCAACAAATGTTCCAAGTGGTTTTAGTATCCTCCAGTATTCTGAAAATTCCTTAAAGAAGAATTTATAATCACCCTGGCATGCCAAATGCTCTAAAACATCATAGGCATGAATTTCATTAAAATAACTCCTTGGAAATGGTAGCGGATGTACGGTCAAGTCCCATAACACATCGGGACGACAATCCTTATTGCTGTCTAGCCTTACAATGTCGCTATATGCCTTAGCACTTCTGCATATCTCCCATTCTACTTTTTTGGTATAACCACTTCCCATTAATAAAACTCTCCTCATAAAATAGACTTATGCGCGAGGTCAACTTTTTGACCTCGCAATAAAACTACTTTTTTAACACGTCGTCAAGATCTTCTACCGTAATGTCGTCGTGACTCTTACCCCAAAACTTTTCTTCGGCATCAAGTAAAAGTTTATTGAAATTTTCATTCAGAATGAACTTCGTTGCCTCTATCGGTTGTAACACCAATTTCATTACATAATTTACCTCCTCCAATAATAACTTCTTTTCTAACATTATCTTTTTTATTTCCTGCACTAAGTCCTTGTATTCCTCGTTGGCTTCTTTCTGCGTATATCCGCCAAACAATAATTTTTCCTTTGTGCCAATTAGCCTCAACACTTCTTGCGCCATGGAAAAACAACGCTCATTCGTCTCTTTCTCATAATCTTTTTTAAATGGCCACATATTAATTGACATATTTACTATTAATTTCTATCCTGTCGCCGTTCGGCATTTCAACGGTTAGCATGGATTCTGGGATTTGTACCTTTACCGGAACTCTGATCCCGGTGTCAATCGTTCTGTATGTTCCATCTTTAACAAATTTCTTTGTGGTTGTCCCTTGAATAATCGTCTGAATTGTGACTTTCTCATCAACTATCTTCGCCTTAACCTTATCAATGTTCCGAATGAACTCCAAATATTCAAGTTCCAACTCGTTCTCCTTTTTACCATCAAGCGAATAAACCTTAATAAAATCAACCCATACGCCTTTATCGTTTTGTTTGTTTTTCATCCGCTCATCCCATCGTATAATCGGCATGTCATCAATAACTCTAATGTTTACAAACCTCTCGTTGGCCACACTCTCATCATAGGTCGGAACCTCACCTCTCTGAACCTTTTTTAATTCCGACTTTAATAGTTCCAACTCTTGCGTTAATATTTCAAGTTTCGTCTTTTCACTTTGCACTTTTTCTTCTTCCATATTTATTTTTTATCCTTTCCGTCTTTCACAAAGTGAAGACCAAGCTCATTGGCCAAAGATGACCCCTCTTCACTCTCTGAATAGCTTTTATTAGTAGATGATTTGCGATAACCACTAACATTAAACGCCCTATTTACCTGGTTCGGAGCCACCCCATCGTTGGCCAATTTAATGGCATCATTGATTTTTTTATTGTAACCCTCGGCGTCTTTTGGATCATCAGAAATGCGATTAAAATGAAACTTCACTTTTTCCTTCATCTCTGTGTCGTCACCCACTAATGCCTCGATTTCTCTATCCAATCGCGCACCACCAACAGCCCTCTCTAATTCTGCTACTCTTTTTTCCGTTTCTTCCTTCTGCTCCAAAATCATCCTCTTTTCTTCAGATAATTTTGACCTTTCCTCTTCGGTCATGTCGCGTAGTTTCTTAAAATTAAGATCTTTTGTCCTTAATTTTTCCAATTCTTCATCGCGCTTCTTTAACTCTTCGTCTTTCTGTTTTAAAAGTTCGTCTGTTTTCTGTTTGGCAAGATTATCTGCCTCTTCTTGCGTCAAAGCAGTTACCTCATTGCCATCTGCGTCAAAAAATTTTCCCATAGTTTGCAACTTGCCTACAACATCCCCGTACTTTGTGCACGAAGTAACAGCCATGTTGATGGCGAGCAAGTTAAATCATTTTTAAAGAATCTTCCCGACTTAATTCGTTTCCCCCATTCGATATTAAGTCTTGATATGCGTTACTATAATCTTCTAACGCCTGATAGAATAAATCCATGCCATTTATCGAGCCACGACCAAATGACATCTTTTCCATCGTCGTTGCCTCTCGCGCTACATAAATAGTCTGCCGGCTAACAAGTGCATCGTATATTTTCTTTATAACCTTACCATTAAATATCTCACTTGCCTCCTTTAGAAAAGCAAGCTTGGCGTCATTATTCATGCCATCGGTCGCGTCACCAACATTGAAAAATATCTTGTTGGTATAAACCTTTTTTCTACTCATATCCCAAGTGGTGCCGTGCCAATCCCACGATTAAGTTGCGCTCCCAGTCCGCCCTGGTCTCCTGAACCCTTGCCAATCATGGCTTCCGTGGGAAATGACGGCACGTTTTTAATAAAGAATTTATCTGGGTCTTGTTTCGATAGCGCTGCGAATTTCTTTCTAAGATAATCGAAATTCATCGATTGCGGACCAAACAAGCCAACGGAATCGGCAATATCCTGTTTGTACAAAACCCTCTGGAAGTCGGTACTGTCGCGCTCTGACGCTTGCTCTACAATATACCAGTTGTATTGGAAATTCTTTACCTTGGGATCAACATAATATTTCTTTACCGGCACACGATACATCTCGCTCAACATTTTCTCCTCTTCTCCTATCATCTCCGGGGAAAACTTACCAGCATCTGGAGAGAACTCAATAATATTCTTTCCACTAATATTCTCCTCAATCTCGCCTTCAACGGACTCAATCCTGTAAACATCTTCAAGTTTATTGGTGAACTGATTAATGCGCGTATCGATTGGTTCAGTCCAGTGCTTCATGATGTTATTAATTCTCAAGTAATCCAGTTGCTTTTCCAGTGAGATGACTCCCCAAACAACCAATCCCAGCTTCATCATTTGCTGTTTTTTCAGTTCCAATATTTCAGTCGCCGTTTGACTCTTATTCGCTGTGTCTCCGGTAAACATCGGTGATACCGTCTTCTCATCAATAATATTCTTAATAAATTGAAACGCCGCAAACTCTCCCTGCGTGACGCCATCAGTGTCTCCAATAGGTTGAATCTTGGCTGGGTCAATCTGATTGGTTATCTTGCCGGGAATCTGAATATCATCCGATAATACTCTATTCGTGTTATTGGCCAACGGCGGTTGAAAACTCTTTCGTGTCTTTAACACAATTAACTTCATCATCTCATCCAACGTCTCCTGGTCAACCTTGGTCTTCGCCGGAATAGATTTGCTATAAGCAAAAAACTTACTAATTGGAAACACATCTCCCTTCGCAATGGTATATTCTCCGCATGGACTTACGGCCGTCAGGGGAAATCTCGCCGGTAACATCATCACCCCATTCAAAATTATCATGAAATCATTTGACCACTTATCCTGATATTTAACCACCTCAACCATATTCTCCTTCATGTCCGAAATCGTCCAAACACGATAACTACTTTCATTGTCCGAATTGAAATTCACCACACTTTTTGGAACATATTTCCATCTGGACCAGTCTTGAAAAATCGCCTCCGCCTCCGAATAGGAAATAACATCAACCGTAAAAATGTATGGCTGTTTCTTAATTTCAAATTCTCTGACGTTACCCAAATATATGCTATCACCCGCAATAATTCTCGTAGTACATTTTCCAATGTCCTTTATTGTTTTTTCTGACCATTTTATTTTTTTAGTATCGACACCATTACCCCAATTAAAATTCTTCAGCTTCTTTTCAATTCGTGACTCCTCAACCCACTGCTCCTCAATAAAACATGAACCCTGGTCTAATAGCTCCTTATAATATAGCGGCCTCTTATCATCATAGTCTTCAAGCTCTCGGCTCTTCTTTATCAGTTTCTCTGCCAACTTGCCCATTTCGTAGTCCTCCATTTGATAATCGTTAAACGGAACTATCGTTGGCCGGATATTATAATTCAAGAGCGCCGATAACAAACTGTTCTCCTTCTCTTCCGTCGTCCCCGTTACTACGCGAGTGTCGAATTTATTTTTCTTCGGTGCAATATATGAGTTGGCAGCCTTTTGATTACCATCGTAGTACTCCTGATATTTCATGTCATTCAGTTCAGAGTACGATTCGTTGCGCTGATTTTTGGAGTCAACTATTCTGCCGACTAAAAAACCATAGTATTCCTTCTCCTCATCGTCGTACTTAATAACATCGTTGTTGTACTTCTTTATTTTTTCTATGTTATCCATATTTAAAAGCAACTAAATTTATCAAAGTGTTCTTCATTGCTATGTATCCGTCGGTCCTCCTTTATTCTTTCCGGCGACCATAATGGTTTATCAACCTTGTGCACCGCTAGTGCCAAGCTCATCACTCTATCATCTGTCATTCCCTTTACCGTACCAAATTTTAATTTTCCATTACTCGAGTCTATCTCGTATTGAAACCCCTCTAATTCCGCAATTAGTCCGGGGTCATTGGGAATCTTTATCTTGTCTTGCTCCAATAGCGTCGCGAGATTTATCAGCAAATCATTCTTTGACTTCTGACTAAATTTCACCCCACCGTCTTCTCCAATATTTAGCCCCTGTCGCTCCAAATCTTCAACTATCGAGTCTCCAACGCCCGTTCGGTCAATTTTCAGTTGCGCATCGTTGTATTTCCGCGCCGCAACCTCTATTCTCGCTTTCTGTAGATTCCAGTCAACTTGATTGAACCTATCTTGCGTGTGTACCTTGAAGGTGCAAAGGTCAAAAGGCGTAATCACAGTCCAGTCATTATATTTCGCAAGGTCAATCCCTAACTGATATGAGTGGCGCGGATCATAACTTCCATCATGCTGATAAATATTCTGTCGTACTCGCCGAAAGAACGCTCCCGCATTGTCAATGAAGTCCACCATGTATTCCTGATTGAATAGCGCTTCAGGGGTTGTCTTTCGGATAGATTCCAACTCTTTCGGAGGAATAACATTAGTATCAATTGCTGTTTTAACGAACACGTCCCATTCGTCGACATCGTCTCGTGCCTGATTCACCAGCTTCCACGAATGATTCTTACCCTTTGGCGTAAAGCAGAACGTCGCCGTCCCGCCATTCCTCGCCAGAATCGGCCGAAAAATAGCCGTCCATACATCCTCAACCATCTCGCTGTACTCATCGAATACTACATCAACGCAGTCAACACCTCGGTGCTTGTCATAGTCTTCGCACCCCACAAACTTCTGAATGCTGCCGTTTTTCCAATATATCGTCAGTTCCGAATCATTCTTCTTCTCCACAAGCTCCATCGGCACATGCTTCCTTATTAAATTGTGCCACATAACGTCTTTCGCCTGCCGATATGTCGGTAGCACATAATAGTATATCCCCATCTTCACCTGCGTCTTTATAATCTGCTCATTCAGCGCCGCCGCACTCTTTCCCGCCCGCCGATGCAACACCAGTATCTTAAATCGCTTCTTGCTACTAAAGAAATCCATCTGATGCTGCATCGGAACAAAATTGTATGGCAACGTTATTTCCACAACTTTTATTTTACATCTACAACCTGCGGCGACGGCTTTCCATCCCCGATGTCTATTACCTTCTCCTCTATCTTGGTCGTATTATTATTGAACTGATTTATCTTCACCACTATCCCACCAACTCCACCACTATCATCATTGGTCGGAACCAATCGCACCTGCAACTTGTTGTACTCAATCAACGCATTCTTCCTCACATCCTTATCACCAGATTCCATCGCCTCTAACCACCTAGCCCACCATAACTTGCGATATTGAAATATCTTCTCCTTTACCCATAACCTCGGCTTACCATCTGCCTCTAGCAAATCCATCCGCGCCCTATTCGCAACATCCGTCTCAACTAAACCATGATAAAAATCCTCCACACTCTTTCCATTGCCATTCTTACTCGCCACATACTCCACCTCACTACCAAATCCACCAATAGGAACAAGGCCTTTATCCTTTCCTACGATTTCTCCTCCCCTCAACCCCCTTGATCTTCCCCTTGTTTTTACTGGCATAAAATACCTCCTTTCCTTTTTTTTCTCCATATTCACTCATCATCGCTGACATTATCTTCTTCCCCTTCTTAGTCATTGGCATAAATTTAAAAATAAAAAATTATTAAAAAATAATTTCTAAAATATCTTCCGCAATAAACATAAATGTATCTCTTACACTCATATCATTTCATAAACTTTATCTTATGTCAAAATAATTGTGTGAATAACATTATCAAAATAATACTATGAGACCATTCCTATGCAAACTTCCATTTATCTTTTAAGCCAATTCCTATACAAACTTCCCTTTATCGTTTGAGCCAATTCCTATACAAACTTCCCTTTGTCTTTTAAGCCAATTCCTATACAAACTTCCCTTTATCGTTTGAGCCCACACGATATAGGTCACTTTTTTATAGGAAAATTTGTGAGCCAGGTAGGACTAGAAATAAAAATTATTCCGTGCCCCCACCCCCACCCCCATTCGAGGACTTTGAGCTTTTTGTGTAAATTTACGCAAGCACTTGCTGATAAAGCGCTAAAAATATGCGTGTCGCATTATACATATTAATAGATATACTGTCAGGTATTGTGTAAATTTACACAACCGTCGGCGGCGCGGGCGTGGGGGGCACTCCCCTATTTTAGGGCGGCAAATAGGCGCGAAAGGCAGGTCCGTTTTAATTTTACATCTCTCGAATACGCCACAATATATCGCACACCTTGCACCTCAACTCTCGCATACGCCACAACATATCTTATGTATTATCAACTTGACTATAATTACATTTCATTTCATAATTTTAAAAAAATATACATCAACACTGTTTTTTACTATTGTCAATTTTTCTTGACAATCTAGCCACTTTGTTATGAATAAGTCAAAAAATTGTCTTAAATGCTATTACTCTATAACCACTATTTTTCTCGTGTCTTTGTTTGGATTGTCGCTAATTTAAGCCAATAAAAACGACAAAAATGGCCAAAAAAAAAAAACGACTCAAAACCTTATAATAATTTTTTAGTGTATTTTTTACACTATATATTTTTATCTTTTTATAAAAAATAAAAAAAAGATAAAAATATAGGTTTTTTTCCTGCAATTTTAGCGGCAATCCAAACAAAGACACCATGCATTTTTGGGTTGTGGACAAATAACATTGACAATTTGTTTTTTATGCTGTATGATGTGAACAGACAAGCATTAAAACATAAAAAACGCCTCGCGATTGTCGCTCATTATTCGCCATAAACGGCCAACATTGAGCTGAGCGTCGCGAGCGTGCCAGTGTATGATACGCGTGAGGTTTGGGGATGGATCAGTGCGAAGGGCTCTTGTGGCCAGCCAGGGAATCCGAAGCGTTCGTTTGCCAGATGGTGGCGGGAAGGGGACAGTGGAACAATACCTGGCGACCGATACGCACGGCGATTGTTTGTGCTTCTTTTCTGTGGATCGACCTATTTACGTGGTGACGTCCTCGATTCGATTTTCGGCGCCGGAGAGAATACGGAAGGGAGTGTGGCGAGCATGGGTGACTGGCTATGATGACGAACAGAAGAGCACATGGCGAGACGTAGTCATTGGATCTTTTGCCAGAAGGACAAATTTACAAAAAATCAAATCCTTGTCAAACTTGCGCCTGGCCGCCATTGAGTTGTGCGTGTCGCGGGGGTGGGCGATAGACTGCCGCCTCCCCATACCAGCGCCTTCAAAAAGTATAACTAAATAAAACAACAAGTGTATGATACCAGAATATCGCACCATTGAGGACTATTTGCGGCTCTTGAGCGCGGAGCAGCGCGCCAAATTGCGGCACAAAGTGATTGAGGCCAAGGCGCGCGCAGCATTGACGGCGCGGCTTGCGCTATTAGATGAGCTAAAAAATAAAGGGATAATCGGCGAGGAAAGCGCTAAAATCAAATAGTATGTTTTACGAACCAGAATATAAAATCGTCTTCAACCTTCGCGAGCCAGTCGGCGGTTATTGGGACGGCGGAAAAAAAAGCCGTTTTGAATTCACAATTGAATCAATCAATGAAGACAAAGACGGGTTTTACGCGAAGGTTGGGTCATGGGAGGCAAATTGTTGGCGTTGCGTCGGGGCGGGCAAAAAAAAGCAATTGAGCGAACGGGCAATTTTATCAATCGCGCGAAATGTTTTTTTGCGGAAACTAGAATCGAACGACATAATCGGAGCCGAAGCAATAATCGAAAAAATCTAAAAGCAGGGCGTAATTAACCGCCCACAAGTAAAAAAAATATGCAAAAATTCAAAGTATTTTACACGTTCGACGGCGTCGGAAATTGCGAGGTGGAAGCGGAAAATGAGCAAGAGGCGGAAGAGTTATTTTTTGATGGCGAGTTTGACAATGATTATCAAAGTGGCTCGGACTACAAAGTTTCGCGAGTAGAAAAAATTTAATCAAAACGTTATGACCAAAAAAGACTATGAACTAATTGCGGGCGCTCTTTGGAGGAGCGGAGCAATCCAGGACAAAAACAAGGTTAAACAACAAGCGCGCGAAGACATGCGACGGCTTATTTTTTGCGACCTTTGCGGGACGTTGCAAGCAGAAAATCCACGCTTCAACATTTCGCTATTTTCGGAGGCGTGCGGGTTTTAACTTATTTTATCGCGTGTGCGGCCATTGCCTATTTGCAACGGCCGCCGCCGTGATAAAATAACAAGAGACGCGGGGCTCTTTGACAATTATGACACTAACAGCTTTAAAACGCGATCTATACGTCGGCCGAAATGTTGTCATTGAATGGGCACACGACAACAATAGTCTTGTCGGTAAAATTGGAATAATCACACACGTTCAAGGAAATGCGGTAGTAATCGACCGACAAGACAAAAAGCGATCATGGTTATATTTTCCGCCTGCTTCATTGATTGACTATAATGGTGACATTTTCACAATATACGAAGCGGGCAAGAGAGAGTTGACCGACAAGGAAGCGGAAGCAATCAGGACGAAACCGTCGAACCTTCCCGAAAACGCCAAGCAATTGGAGGTTGACATGTTGACGGACGGATCGACAATGTTTAGACGCGACAAAGCGCATTTTGAAATTTTAGGTATGGAGTATCTATTTTGTGGCCACAAAAGCAAAGGCAAAAGATATAGCCAGGGAAAGGTGATTGACGACGCCATAAAGGGAGAAAAAACTTTATGCTACAAAATTTTAAAATAAAAAATCTATGGAAGACTTTTTCCAGGACTATCTTGACGCGCTCGACGAGGCGCAAGGCGACGCACTTGCCATGGCGAGCGTAATCCAGCAAATCTACGAAGACGGCCATGAGGACGGCTACGCCGACCGCGAAGCCGAGTCAACGATAAACATTGACGCTGTTGACGTTATGCGCTCGACGTTATCGGACTTCATGGCGCACCCCGACGAAACCGTGCGTCGCGCGGCAATGTCAATTTACAAAAGAACGCAAAAGCTATCGGCTGTTGACCACGAATAAACCGCGAGCAATCGCCACCTATTCGCCACAAACCGCCCAACATCCCCCGCATGTTGGGCTTTTTGTTATATGGGAATTGTGAAGCAATGGACACTCCCCTACCTCCCTACCCCCCCCCTTCTCCCCGCTCCCCTACCCCACCAAAAAATCCCCCACCTCATAAAAACTGAAAAAAATTCGGGTAAATTGAAATCGAAAATCAGAGTTAAAATTCCATTTATCCACACCATAATTTTGACTTTCGTGAAAGTATCTGTATAATTGAGATATAAAAAAAGTGTATGCTTGTAACACTTTGTTCTAAGCGAAAAATCGAGTTGAACTGCGAAGGGCGTGGTCGGGGTAAACCTACTACGGACAAGCCCCTTTTATAATTTCAGCTCGATTTTTTGTTTGGAATCTATGAGCGAAAACGAACAAATTGTTAAAGAGATAATCAGCGACGAAGCCAAATTGCAAGAGCAAGAGCGGCATGCTTTTATTATAAAGAACAGAAGATGTCCGATAACGATGATGTTCGAGATACTGCGTGAAAATGCGATAATGGTGCGGAGTAAGGATGAGAATGGAAACTATATCATGTGGCAGTACAATGGCAAACATTACGACATGGTGGAGGATGAGGATATTAAGATGATGATACACCGGTTCGTGATGAAGCACATGATTTATGATATTTGGAAGAGTGGTTACATTGTGAACATAGTATCTTCTATTCGTTCTTATGACGCTATTCCGACAATTAAGATGGGCGACAACAATTTTTTGTGTGTAAATAATGGGGTGATAGATTTGGATGCGAAGAAGATGTACAATCATTCGCCGAACTTCTATTTGGACACGATGGTTAATGTTGACTACGACTATCAGGCGCAGGACATGCCGGTATTCTACAAGTATTTATGCGAAGTATTGGGTGGCGAGAACACAGGGCAGATGAATAATATCAGAAAATTGGGCGGGTATTTACTTGATAACAGTTGTCAGGCGAACAAGATTTTTCTATTCAATGGCCCGGGTGCGAGCGGGAAGAGCACGCTGATTAATACGTTTCTGATGTTTTTCAATGATCGGCAGATAACGTCATTATCGTTAGAGGATATTGCTGGTAGTTCGTTTAAGAAGGAAGCGCTTTTACATTCACGCATTAATTGTGCAGGCGAGCAGAAGCGCACATACATTGATGCCGAACAGATTAAGTTAATTGCGGAAGGTGCGCGAATAAGTATTAGTCGAAAGTTTAAGACGGAGCTGACGATTAAGCCGAAATTTAAGCTGGTGCTGGCGTGCAACGGTCTTCCGAAATTCAATGATACGTCGAGTGGAATTTACCGGCGACTGCTTATATTTGATTTCCCTAATCAATACAAACCGAAGGAGGAGTATGATATGATAAAGAATCCCGAGAAGAAGGGAATATACTTGCAAGATTCGACACTGGCGGAGAAAATAGAAAAAGAAAAATCGGCGATATTCAATTACTTTTTAGGTGGGATGGATGATTTGCGGAATGACAAATATCAATTTGATTATAATGGTTTAGTGAAAGATTTAATGGAGAAGTATCAGAATGAGAACGACATTGTGCGTGAGTTTTTGAATGAGACATTTGCGATTGACAATGAGGCGCACTATCCGTTATCGGAAATTTTCAAAAGGTATCGACAATGGTACTCATTAAATGTGCAGGAGGGTGGGTCGATTAAGATGAGGATTCATGAAGTTGCGCGACGGATAAAGGAGGTATTGGATGTTGGCTCAAATGGCCGGACGGTGGCGCAGGATGCGGACGGAAATTTCTTAAAGACGACCACATATCCATTGAAGTTGGCGATATACGAAGATTTAACTCCCACATCCGCCGAGGAGATAAAAGAAAAATTACAAACTGATATACCGTTTTAGATGGGGTAGCGTTTAACTTATGTATAGCATCTCTGACATTAAGAACACAATTATTCAGGGTGATTCGTTGGAAGTTTTAAAACAAATACCAGACGAAAGTATTGATTGTGTGATGACATCACCGCCATATTGGGCTTTGAGAGATTACGGAACCGCTACATGGGAAGGAGGCGACCCGAATTGCGATCACAAAATACCAAAAGGAGAATCAGACCCAAAACAATCTTTTGATGGAAGTAGTGGTAGCCACGCTATAAGGTTTAATCGTGAAAGTTGTCATAAATGTGGTGCTATTCGTAAAGACCAACAACTAGGATTAGAACCAACCTTTCAGGAATATATTAACCGCCTCTGCGATATTTTTGATGAAGTTAAAAGAGTTCTCAAAAAAGAAGGCACTTGCTGGGTGAATATGGGGGATACTTATATGAATGATAGCAGTTATTCAAAAGCAGGAAGGCAAGGATACGGAAATGATAAAGTAGGAATGATTTATAAAGATGATAGTCAATGTCCTAAAAAATCACTATGTCAAATTCCTTCTCGCTTCGCAATAGAAATGTGTAATCGTGGATGGATACTCCGAAATTCTATTGTGTGGTGGAAACCGAATTGCATGCCGAGTTCTGTTAAAGACCGCTTTACCGTTGATTACGAGATGTTATTTTTCTTTTCAAAGAGCAAGAAGTATTATTTTGAAACGCAGTATGAGAAAGCAATCTATGGTGAACAACACGCTAATAAAACAACATCGTGGGGGAAAAATAGAAAACATCCAAACAAAAACAATGTTGATAAATACGCTTTTATCGGCGATAACCACACCACAACCAAAATGGCAGACGGCTCTTATGGTCGCAACAAACGTTGTGTCTGGCGTATAACTACCAAACCATACAAAGAGGCACACTTTGCCACTTACCCTGAAGCATTATGCGAAACTCCGATTAAAGCGGGTTGCCCTGAATTTGTTTGTAAGAAGTGTGGAAAGGCGAGGGAGAAGATAATAGACATAAAAACGCTTGAAAGATACGAACTCAACAAAGATGACCCAAATTATAGACCAGCCAGATATGAGGGAAAATATAAGCAAGGTATGAGATATGCGAAAAAAACAGACAAAGGTTACACTGACTGCGGATGTGGTGCAGGTTGGGAAGGTGGAATAGTTTTAGATCCTTTCTTTGGAGCAGGAACAACTGGATTAGTCGCTAAACAATTACGTCGAAATTATATCGGCATAGAACTTAATCCAGCTTACATTAAAATCGCCGAAGATAGGTTAAGACAACAAGTATTATTATAAATGTGGGGTAGCGTTTAACTTATGTTTGAACTGTTTGAACAAAAAATATCTAAAAACGGAGTGACATTAACCAAGGTTGATTCTAATTGTGTAGCTAAATTAATTGAGCAATATCACTATTCACACAAATGCACACCTAACCATTTTTTATCGTTCGATATAAATAATGGAAAGGGGGCGATACAACTTGGTTATGGTATAAGACCGCACAAAAAAAATACTATTTCCAAATTGATAACGACCAATAATTACTGTGAATTTGATAGAATGTGGTTGTCAGATTCATTGCCCAAGAATAGTGAAAGTCAGGTTATCTCTTTATTACTAAAATTTTTAAAAAAGTATTATCCAAGAATTAAGTTTGTAATAACTTATGCAGATGGTTCGGCCGGAAACAAGGGAATAATATACCAAGCGACAAACGCTATTCGATTGCCACCGATTCTATGTGATTTTTACTTGTTGGGAAACGGAGAGAGAGTCCATCCAGTATCCATGTATCATCGGCATAAAAGTCGCAAGTGGTCTTTATTGAAAGAAATTTATCAAGGGATAAAACATATTAAGGGGACTAAAAAAAATCCTATTTATCAGTATCGTTATTTGTATATTTTAAATAGAGGTTTGCGGAAGAAGTTTCAAGCAGAGAAACGCTCGGATTCCATCCGAGAGGGGTAGGGGCAGTTCCTACATTCCGCTTTATATTAACTTATATTATATTATTATAAATGTGGTGTAGTGTTTAATTAACGAGTTTAGATCTCAATAACTGTGGGAATTAAATATGGAAATAAACTTAAATAAAGTAGTTCAAGAAGCAAAGAAAAAACACGCAAAAAGTGTATTTGATAATGAACAAGATTGTTTAGCTTGGCTTTTAGAACTACATAATAGTGGGAAAATGGTTGATTGCGACCCTATGTTTTTTAGGGGAAATTTCTATAAAGGTGGACTAGATATGCCAGAATTAGTTTTTGATAAAAATCCACAAGAAAACTGGATAAAACAAGCTGACGCCACAAACTTACCACTAGAAAATAACTCACTTCAAAGTATAATACTTGACCCACCATTTTTATTTGGGGTTCACGGAAAGGCAGACCAGTTTTACAGCTCAAAAACCCATACCATATTCAAAGATTTTTTAGAACTTGAGAAAACATATAAGGGAATTTTGAGTGAAGCATATAGGGTGTTAAAAAATAAAGGTGTTTTGATATTTAAGTGCCAAGATTATACTGATAGTAAAACTACAATGACACATTGTTTAGTTTATAATTGGGCGACAGAATTAGGATTTTATGCCAAAGATTTAGCAATACTGGTAAAGCCAAATAAAATAACTAACCCGAGAACAAAACAAAGACACCTAAGAAAGATACATACTTATTTTTGGGTATTTATTAAAAGCTAGCGAGTCCACATCTCAATAACTGTGGGAAATAATATGAAGAAATACCAAATAATTTATGCAGACCCTCCGTGGAAATATGACTTTTCAAAAGATAATGCCGACAAGATAGAAAATCATTATCCGACAATGACATTAAAACAAATTTGCAGTTTG
>Ga0172371_10004405_pt1 | contig 21354 bp, 22 predicted proteins | sample Lak12m_FD_114543 | JGI IMG/M metagenome (GOLD analysis project Ga0172371, IMG submission 114543) | Freshwater microbial communities from Kabuno Bay, South-Kivu, Congo - kab_022012_12m | ecosystem: Environmental > Aquatic > Freshwater > Lake | place: Democratic Republic of the Congo: South-Kivu... | reverse complement strand
TCGGTTAGAGACGCCCATTACACCCACTATGGAAAAATTTGTCCGGTAAGAACTCCGGAAGGTCCAAATATTGGTCTTATAACATATATTGCCCTTTATGCCAGAGTAAACGAATATGGTTTTTTGGAAACCCCGTACAGGAAAATAATTAAAGAAAAAGACGGCTCTTATAAAGTAACTTCCGAAATAGAATATTTGGCATCTTACGACGAAGAAAAATTTCACATTACTGATGCTTCTGTAAAAGTTGGTAACAACGGACTTATTCTAGATAAAAGAGTTCCACTTAGAAAAGGCAAGGATTTTTTTATAGGAGATGTATCTCTTGCCAGTTTTATGGATATAAATTCCCAGCAAACAGTTGGATTAGCTGCTTCTTTAATACCTTTTATATCTAACACCGATGTTATTAGGGCTTTATACGGATGTCAGCAAGCAACACAAGCCGTTCCTTTAGTTCTTCCACAAAGACCTTTTGTTGGAACAGGTATGGAAGAAATTGCAGCAAGAAATTCTGGTGCAATTACCGAATCTGCCGAAGACGGTATTGTGGAATATGCCGATGCAGGAAGAATAGTTGTAAAAGGGAAAGAAAAAATTGAATACAAAGTACAAAAATATGTTCAATCGAACATGGATACCTGTTACAACCAAACTGTTGTGGTTACAACAGGTCAAAAAGTTAAAGCTGGTCAAGTTCTTGCCGAAGGACCCGCAGTTTTGGATGGGGAACTTGCAATTGGAGCAAACTTAAAAGTGGCTTTTATGATTTGGTACGGCTACAACTATGAAGACGCTATTGTAATTTCGGATAGATTGGTAAAAGAGGATGTTTTAACTTCTATTCATATTAAAGACCATGTTGTTCAGGTTTTAGAAACCAAGCTTGGTCCAGAAGAAATAACTAGAGATATTCCAAATGTATCCGAAGATGCTTTAAGAAATTTGGACGAAAGAGGCATCGTTGCTATTGGATCGGAAGTTAAATCTGGGGATATTTTAATTGGAAAAATTGCACCAAAAGGTGAAACAGAACTTTCTGCAGAAGAAAGGTTACTTAGAGCTATTTTTGGAGAAAAATCTCGCGATGTTAAAGATAATTCCCTGGTTTTACCCCACGGAGAATACGGTACAGTAATTGGTATAACCGAGCTTACCAAAGAAAATGGCGACGATCTTCCAACTGGTGTAATTAAAGAAATAAGAGTTTTTGTGGCACAAAGAAGGAAAATAGTTGTTGGAGATAAGCTAACAGGAAGACAAGGACAAAAAGGTGTTATTGCTTTAATTGCAAGAGAAGAAGATATGCCGTTTATGGAAGATGGTTCTAGAGTAGATATTGTTTTGCATCCAGCATCTCTTCTTGGAAGAATGAATATTGGTCAACTTCCCGAAACTCATTTGGGCTGGATTGCAGAAAAAACAAATAATTTCTATAAGGTGCCCGTATTTACAGAATTTGGTGAAGAACATTTAAGAAAATCATTAAAAGAAGCAGGTCTTCCAGAAGATGGAAAAGCAGTTTTGTACGATGGTAGAACCGGTGAAAAGTTTGATAATAGAGTTGTTGTTGGTAACTTGTATGTTCTAAAGCTCCATCACTTGGCCGAAGATAAAATGCATGCCAGAAGCACAGGTCCATATTCCTTAATTACTCAACAACCACTTGGTGGAAAAGCTCAATTTGGAGGACAAAGGTTTGGAGAAATGGAAGTTTGGGCAACCGAGGCTTATGGTGCTTCGCATGTTCTTCAAGAAATGTTAACAATAAAATCCGATGATATGCTTGGTAGAACCCTTGCCTATAGAGCCATGATTCAAGGAGAAAAAATTCCAGCATCGGCTATACCAGAATCCTTTAAACTTTTAGTTAGAGAGCTTAATGGTTTGGGGCTAAATGTAGAAACCGTTGGTGTTAAGGAAGAAGAAGTTACCGAAGTAGACGAAGATCTTTTACCAAAAGATACCAAAGCTCAAAAAACAGACGAAGCCTTAAAAATATTAAGTAGCGATCCGGTAAGCGAACCAGTTTCCGAAGCTCAAGAAGAAGAATCTGCTGAAGGGGAAAATAAAAAAGATTTAGAAGAGTCTGTTAATGAAGATAATTAATTTATGAATAAACTATCAAGATTAAAAGATTTTACTGGACTTAAAATTTCTGTGGCTTCGCCAGATGATATATTGGCGTGGTCTTACGGAGAAGTTACAAAGCCAGAAACTATTAATTACAGAACTTTTAAAGCAGAAAAAGGCGGTCTTTTTGACGAAAAGATATTTGGACCTACCAAAGATTACGAATGTTATTGTGGTAAATATAAAAGAATAAGATACAAAGGTGTAACTTGCGACAAGTGCGGTGTAGAAGTAACTCATTCCAGAGTAAGAAGAGAAAGAATGGGGCACATTTCGCTATCTTCTCCTGTTGCTCATGTGTGGTTTTTTAAGGGTATTCCTTCCAAGCTTGCCATGCTCTTAGATATTTCTCCAAGAAGTTTGGAAGCAGTTGTTTATTTCTCATCTTACATAGTTACATCCTTTGATCACGATAAAAAAGTTCAAGTTCTTGGTTTATTGGATAAAGACTTAGATGCCAAAAGAAACGAAATATTGCTGGGATCCGAGGAAGAGATTAAAAACCTAAAAAAACAAGCAGAGCAAGAAATAGCTGAGCTTAAAAAAGATAGCCAAAATAAGGATAAGGAAAAACTTAAATTACAAGCTCAAGCTATAACTTTAAAATACAATCAAAAAGGCGCGGATATACGGGATAAAGTAGTTTTAAAGCAAGAAGAACAAGAGAAAAAATATTCAATTTTAGAAAAAAAGCTTTCTTCTATAAAACACCTTTCTATTCTTACCGATTTGGAATATTTGGACATGGCAGAATATATGGATCGCTTTTGTGAAGTTGGAATTGGCGCCGAAGCTCTACAAAGGGTTTTAAGGGAAATGAATTTGGTAGATGAGATAAAAAAACTTAAATCCAAAATTACCAGAACCAAAGGTCAAGCAAGGTTAAAACTTGCCAAGAGACTAAGAGTTATGGAAGGATTTAGAAAAGCAAACATTGAACCAACATGGTTGGTAATGAACCATTTGCCAGTTATTCCTCCGGATTTAAGACCAATGGTGCAGTTGGAAGGTGGAAGATTTGCTACAAGCGATCTTAATGATTTGTATAGAAGAATTATCAACAGAAACACAAGGTTAAAAAGATTACTAAATCTTGGAGCTCCAGAAATAATAATAAGAAACGAAAAAAGAATGCTTCAAGAAGCGGTAGATGCTCTTATAGATGCTTCTAAACAAAGATCTTCTTCTAGAGTTCTTAGGTTATCCAGAAAACCACTTAGATCTATAGCCGATATGTTAAAAGGTAAGCAGGGTAGATTTAGACAAAACTTGCTTGGAAAAAGAGTAGATTATTCAGGAAGATCGGTTATTGTTGTTGGTCCTAACTTAACTCTTTCCGAATGTGGTATTCCAAGAGAAATGGCACTTGAGCTTTTTAAACCCCTGGTTTTAAGAGAGATTTTGCTTAGAAACCTTGCGCCAAATGTTAAAAGTGCTAAATATGTTATAGAAGCAAGAGGCGGAGAAATTTGGGATATTGTAGAAGCTTTGGCAAAAACCCGACCAGTTTTATTAAACAGGGCACCAACGCTTCATCGTTTAGGAATACAAGCTTTTTATCCAAGAGTTATAGAAGGTAATGCAATTCAGGTTCATCCTTGCGTTTGCGATGGATACAATGCAGATTTTGATGGAGATCAAATGGCTGTTCATTTGCCACTTTCGGAAGAAGCAATTGGAGAATCTAGAGATTTAATGCTTTCCGACAAGAACTTGCTTAAGCCTTCTAATGGTAATTTTATTGCCATGCCTTCTAAAGACATGATTCTTGGAATTTATTACCTTACAACAATTGATCCACATTTAGAGAAATATCATAAGGTATTTGCCGATAGGGAAGATGCTCTTCAGGCCCTGGATCTTATGGTTATTAATCTTAGGCAAAAGATAGATGTTTACATAGATGGTGAAAAACTGGAAACTACCGCAGGAAGAATTATATTTAATAATAAATTTCCAGCATCCCTAGGATTTATAAATACCAATTTTGGTAAATCGGCTTCCGAAGGAACTGCCTCACTTTCAGATCTTTTTGACAAGCTTTTAAAGACCGAAGATACAAGAGTAGTTGTGGAATTTATAGATTCGGTTAAAAGCCTTGGCTTTGAATACGCTACAAAATCCGGGCTTTCCATTGCGATTTTTGACTTTAAAAAGTCCTCATCTAGAGATTCCATAATGGAAGAAGCCAATAAAAAGGCCGAAGAAATAGATCTAAACTACAGAAGAGGTTTAATTACAAGAAACGAACAAAGATCTCTTTCGCAAACTTTGTGGCAAGAAACTACCGAAAAGGTAGACGAGGCAACTTGGAAAGAGCTAAAAGATGACGATTTAGTAAAGTTTATGCTTAGATCGGGCGGTGCAGGAAAAGCTTCCAGAGTTCAGATTAGACAAATTGCTGGTATGCGAGGTTTAATTGCCGATCCAACAGGAAGAATTATAGAAATGCCTATAAAAGGAAATTACAAAGAAGGCTTATCGGGATTTGAATACTTTGCAGGTTCCAGAGGATCCAGAAAAGGTATAACCGACAAGGCTCTAAGAACAGCTGATGCTGGTTATTTAACAAGAAGGTTGGTAGATGTTTCTCAAGATGTTTTAACAAGAATGGAATTTTGCCAAACAGAAAAATACCGTTTAATTACTGCCAAGGATTGTATGCCCTTATCTTCTCTTGCCGATAAAATTAAAGGTAGGTTTTTGGCAGAAGATATAAAACAAGGGGCAAAAAAGCTTGCTAAAAAAGGCGAATTTGTAACTTTGGAAATGGCAAAAGAAATTGAAAAGGCAGGAATAACAGAAGCAAAAATATATTCTCCTTTAACCTGTGAATCTGTTCATGGAATTTGCCAAAAGTGTTATGGCGAAGACTTAACAAATCTTAAGATGGTAGAAATTGGAGTTCCTGTTGGAATACTTGCGGCTCAATCTATTGGAGAGCCGGGTACACAGCTTACCATGAGAACATTCCACACAGGTGGTGTTGCTGGAAAAGACATTACACAAGGTTTGCCAAGAATAGAAGAAATTTTAGAAGCAAGGGCTCCTAAATCACTTTCTATTATGAGTGAAATTACTGGAAAAGTTAAGTTGGAAGAAGATAAAACTGGAAAAAGATTTATTATAGTTAAATCTACCGATAAAAATGCCGAGGTTCCAGAGGTTAGATACAATGTAGATCCAGTTTCCGAAATAGTGGTTAACGATGGTGATTTAGTAGTAACAGGAGACGCACTAACTGTTGGAAGTTTAGATTTAAGCGAGCTTTTAAGTGTGGCTGGAATTATGTCTACTCAAAACTACATTATTAAGGAACTTCAAAAGGTTTATACCTCACAAGGTGTAAAACTAAACGATAAGCATTTGGAAGTAATTGTTAGACAAATGTTTAATAAGGTAGAGGTAGATAAAGTTGGAGACACAGAATTTTTACAAGGAGAAGTTGTTACAAAAGATAGATTTAACGAAGAAAACGCTAAAATTGCTTCCGAAGGTGGAGAAATGGCAGAAGGGCATTTAATTCTTCTTGGAATTACCAGAGCAGCTTTGGAAACCGACAGCTTTTTATCGGCCGCCTCCTTTATGAATACTGCAAGAGTCTTAACCGATGCAGCTTCAGTAGGTGCAACAGATAAATTGATTGGACTTAAAGAAAATGTTATTATCGGTCGGCTTATTCCAGTTGGGGAAAGGGCAAAATTAGAAAGTTAATTAGTAAAAATGCCAACAATAAATCAATTAATTAGAAAAAGAAGAAAAAATATAAAATCTAGAAAAAGCACACCTGCTTTAAAGGTTGTTTATTCTTCTTTGCATAGAACAAAAAGAAGAATTCTGTCTCCTTTTAAAAGAGGGGTTTGTCTTCTTGTAAAAACAATGACTCCTAAAAAGCCAAATTCGGCTCTTAGAAAAATTGCAAGAGTACGATTTTCCAATGGGGAAGAAGTAACAGCCTATATTCCTGGGGAAGGGCACGCTTTGCAGGAACACTCCGTTGTTTTAGTTAGAGGTGGAAGAGTAAAAGATTTACCGGGAATAAAATACACAATTGTTAGAGGGAAATTTGATTTAGCGGGGGTAGCTAAAAGAAAGACTTCGCGAAGTGTGTATGGAACAAAAAGAGATTCAGGAGGAAAAGCTTAATAAAATTAGTTAGAAAATAATATGGCACGAGGAGCAAAAAATTTTAAAAGACAAATAGAAACAGATTTTAACTACAAGTCCAAAGTAGTAACAAGGGTAATTAATAGAATTATGATTGGTGGAAATAAAAGCACCGCTCAAAATATTGTTTACAGCGTGCTTGAAAAAATTTCAGAAGATAAAAAGGAAGCAATTCTTAAGTTTGAAGAAGCAATAAGAAATTTAATGCCTTCGCAAGAAGTAAGAAGCAGAAGAGTGGGTGGAGCAACTTATCAAGTGCCAGTTCCCTTAAGGCACGATAGATCCGAAGCTTTGGCAATAAGATGGCTTGTGGAATCGGCGGGGGCAAAAAAAGGAAAGCCAATGGCGGATAGACTTTTGGAAGAGGTAAATTTGGCAGTTAAAAAAGAGGGATCAGCTTATAAAAAGAAAGAAGATACTCTTAGAATGGCAGATGCTAACAAAGCCTTCGCGCACTTTAAGTGGTAAAAGTGGGAATTTCTAATATCTAATTTCTAAATCCTAATTTTACACATTGTTTAGTTGGATGTACTATAATTATTAGGAAATTAAAAAAGAATTATTTCAAACCAAATATCTTCTTATTATTCTAATTGTTTTAGTTGTGGTTGGTTTCTCCGCAGTTCTTTTTCAAAACAATTCTAAACGATCACCACTTACTACAACAACCGAAACAACTCCTTCTTCCGATCCAACAGTAGGTTGGAAAACATATACAGATGTTAATAATAGTTTCGAATTTAAATACCCACCAACGAATTATCAAGTAGATCCTTATAATAGTTACATTATTGAGGCAATAGATTATCCCTATAAAGGAAGTTCGGCAGGTCCTCGGCTAAAAATTACTTATCTACCAACCACACAAACAGAAATTGAGATAGCGAATAAGTTGATATCTTCATGTGAAGAGGGTATGGGTTGTACTAAATCATCGAGTGTTACTTTTGGTAACAACACATTCACAAACTTTCTAGGTCCTGGGTATGTTGTAGAAAATCAATATTTTATCAGACTCCGACCTGACGGAAAATCCTATATACAATTTGTATTTATGGCTTTTGAGAAAGATATTCGTGACCAAATCCTTTCCACCTTTAAATTTACCAACTAAAAATTGATTTGGGATGTATTGTGTGCTATCCTTTAAAGGATCGGTAACGATCAAAAAACGATGGCTTAGGGGCTCCTCAGTGAGTCCCTTTTGCTTTAGTTCTTATTTCTTTCGACCAGCAAATAAAATCCTTTAACTTCCATATCTCGTAAATGAATACGCCTGTTTCCGAAAGCTCTGGCGATACTCTTCTTGCAGTACCAAAAATTGTCACACTTTTCCCCTCATTAACTAATTGTGTTATTAAATCCGCAAAGTCGCTGTCCCCACTCCATAAAACAAAGTTTGTAATTCCATTACGCTCGGAATCTAGAAACATATCTTTAGCAATTTCCACATCAAAATTACATTTCCATTGTTCTAAAAACACGACACCTTTTTTATTAAGCTCCGCAAGTTTAGTATTTAGATTTTCTATGGTACCAACATCAAACATACGAAGTAGTGGTTTTTTAATAAAATTTTTAAGGACAGTACTTGAATCTTTTGGTATTCCAGAGACATCAATAGAAATTTTCATTTTCTTAACAGATTTTGTTGTTACTGTATACCCAAGATTCTTAGCGTCTTTTATTATTCGCTCCGAAACAGCATCACCTTGCAATGTCCCATTATAAAATCGCACAAATTTAATCGACTTAAACGAATCCAGGAGCTGTTTTAGCCTTTTTAGATCAATGTGTCATTTTAATTTTTCAGACCAATGAACAATATTAGCAAAGTCAATGTATACAATGGTTGATTTATTGAAAATTGCGGAAAGCTCTTTAATAGTTTTGGGGTACTTTTTTGCTAGATCGGAAATTTTTGTATTTTTAGGTTTAAACATGCCTTTTATATCTTATCACCTAAAAGTATTTTTTTGTTTGGTTTGCTCTCTATGCCCGCTCTGTTGGCATTTTGAATAAAAATTGCTTTTCTATTCACCTGCTGCTATTATAACTACAAGGAAATTAAAAAAGAATTATTTCAAACAAAATATCTTCTTGTCGTGCTGGTTGTTTTAGTAGCCTTGGGTTTTACCGCTGTTTTACTGCAAGGCAATCAAAAACAACCTGATAGACCAATTTCTATTCCAACAATCGATAAACCCACACCAAAGGATTTATCTCCCGATCCAACCGAAGATTGGAAGACATATAATAGCAATTCCCCGTTTTACAAATTTAGCATAATGGTACCAGAGGGTTTTTATGTCAATTCCTGTTCTACCTTTAGTCAAGATGGTTACTGCGATGGTGGGGAATATTCTGGGGTATACATTAGAAAATCGGACTTTCCATATGGTTTGCTAATCGAGCAAACCTCTCTTTCAGATGAAGATGCAAAAATTACTTTTAAAAAAGATTATGAAAAAGCGATTGCTTCTGATATTAAATTTGATGTGGAGAATGTTTTAATGGTTTTTGGGATAAAGAAACAAGAGGTGTCTGGTCAGAAAATGGATATTACTTATACGAAATATTACATTAGAGATCGTGATTTACTGTATCGCATTAGTATTCAAACAGACGAAAAGAAAATCAACTACGACTTATTTAAGGAAATCCTCTCCACCTTTAAATTTACCAATTAAAAAATATCCATTGACAGGGAAATGGATTGCTAATAATAATTACTTATTATTAATAATTTCTGCCCAATATGAAAACTAAGAAAGCTAAAAAGGCTTTGCCGGTAAAGGCTAAAAAAGCTAGATCCAAATCCGTTTCGGCTTATTCAAAATCTCAAGTATCTAGCCTTACAGCTACAATGCCATATTTAATTGTTATTACTTTCATTGCTTTGTTTTTGGCAGTTGTTGCCTATGCAATGGCAATTAAATCGCAGTGGTCGGCAAGTCAATTTGCTAGCTTTGGAAGTTCTGGAGCTAAAACAACAGATGTTGTTAAAGTAGCCCCAACCCCCCAGCTTCCAAAAAAATAGTTAATACCTTAAAAAAGGCGTGGGATAGAACACATTGGTAAGAATTCTTGCCATTGTTTTCTATTCCACCGCCGTGAGCAAAAAGGAGACATCGCTCAAGAGTTCTGAAACAGCATCTTATCTTGAGCGGGGGGAGAAGGAGAATACTTCCCTTAACAAGATGGCTACTAAAAAGAAGGGAGGGTTACACCTTGTCAAGGCACTTTGTTTCTAAAGGTAGGAGAGTGCTAGTATCTCCCAACATGGGGTGCCGTTTGATGCCGACTAGCATTGAAATAGCTATGAGTAACTGGGTGCGAAACTGTGCTTGGCGGAAATACCACGAGCGACGGCAAGTTCGTATTGGATCGTGCAACTGAGTCGGTCGGAGGGCTTTGCGAGCGTCTTTTGCTTTTACTGCCCTCTGCTTTTTTATATGACACCAGTTTATAAAATTACTCCAAACACCAATTTAAAAAATTCTTTAGAAGAATTATTAAAGCCTTTAGGGGGGCTTAAAAAGTTTATAGAAAAAGGCGATGTGGTTTTTTTAAAACCCAATTTTAATACTGCCGACCCTTTTCCTGCTTCTTCTAATATAGATATCTTAAAAGCACTAACGGAAATGCTATACGAAGTTGGGGCAAAAATGGTAGCAATTGGCGATTCTTCCACAGTTTCCTTAAACACCAGAAAAGTTATGGAAAAAAAGGGAGCGTTTAAACTTTTGGAAATGGAAACCCCTCCAAGAATTTATGTATTTGAAGAAGGAAATTGGGTAAAGGTGAATATTCCAAATGGTAAATACTTAAAAACAGTTTCCTTGCCAGAAATATTTTTAAAAGCCGATAAAGTAATACTTGTTCCTTGCCTTAAAACGCATAAAAACGCAGGATTTACTGGAGCCTTAAAACTTTCTGTAGGACTTGTAAAACCATTGGAAAGAATTCCAATGCATTTAAAAAATCTATCCGAAAAAATTGCCGATCTTAATAAAGTAATAAAATGCGATTTAGTAATAATGGATGCAAGAAAATGTTTTATAACAAAAGGCCCCTCAAGCGGGGAAGTTAAGGAACCCAATTTACTTATGGCATCAACAAGCAGAGTGGCAATAGATATAGAAGGAGTAAATATAATTAAGACTTACAAAGGAAACGATCTTTCTAAAATTTCTTCCCCCCAAGATCTTTCCCAAATTAAACTATCCCTTAACTTGGAATAATTTACTTAAAACTATTCCACTTGCCACAGCAAGATTTAAAGAATCTGTTGTATTTGCTTGAGGAATTTTTACAGAATTTCCAAGCGTTAGAAATCTAGTATCCAAACCTTTTGATTCGGATCCAAAAACCAAACTATAAGGATTTTTAAATTCGGTACTGTTAAGTTCGGTTTGCCCGTTTGTAAAAAAGAAAAAGTAGTTACGAATCCCCATTCTTTGCTTATAAGAATCAAAATCTTCAAAATAGGAAAATTTAATAGAAAAAATAGAGCCCATGGAAGATCGCACAACCTCTGGAGAAAAAATATCTATTCCTGGTTTAATAATTGCAAGATCGTTAAATCCAAAAGAAACCATTGTTCTAATTATTGTTCCTAAATTTCCAGCATTTTCTGGGTTAACCAAAACAACATGGTTACTGGTGGTATTAATATTATTTTGGAATTTTTTAAAAATCCCTACCGCAAAGCAGTTTTCTTTGGGGCTTACTTTTTCTATTTGCCTATCGTTTGTTTCGGTTTTTATGTTTAGTTTATTTACCAAATCTAAAATTTTACTTTTTCCCTCGCTATGATTAGATTTAGAGTGAAAAATTATTCTACCTGCAACTTTTGGCGCTTTTTCTAAAAGTTCTATGGTTGGATAAAAACCAAAAGTGTAAGAATAAGGCAGGTCTTTTTTGTATTTTTCAAATTCCATATGTTACAAACTAAAATAATCTTTAAACATTTTATCATTTTCTATTTCTTTAACCGTAAAGAAGTTCATAAATTCATGTAACTGTAAAATTTCTTTTATATATTTTATTTGCTTTTCGCATGGGTAGGCATGGATATAAAGACTATCGTTAATTTTACAAAAACCGGCATTTTGCAAAAAGTTTCTTAGTTCATCTCTTTTCCACCCGATGTCTTTTGGAATATCATAACTAACTAATCTCCACAACCTATCCCAAACTAAAGGTTTTATAATTGTAAGCTGTTCAAGTGATACCTTTAGAAGCTCAAAAGAACCCTTGTTGGTTAGTTCTATTTGCTCGTTTTTAACTTCAATTAATTCCTTCCTTTTAAGGGAATTAATTGTTCTTTCTAGTCTTAATTTATTAAATTTTTTATTTTCTTTTTCTTCTCGCGTTCTAATAAGCCAATTGATTCTTGATATGGAGGGGTATGATTGTGTTACTTCATCAAAATAGTCACTTATAAATTTTAATATCTCTAACGATTTGTAATGCGATTTTATAAACGCCGAACTCTTGTTTGATACATCAATAACTTTGGAGATTTCTTTAATATCTTCGTGGCTTATTTTTGGTGGTTCCCAAGTTTTAGCTTTACGATTATTTTTATCCCCGTTGCCGAATTTTTTATCTCCGTTTCCAAAAACAAAACCCGTATTATCCATATGTTTATAATAACACAGGGAAAAGAGGGAAGATTTTCAAATATACAAATCTCCGCACGTGCGGGAATTTGTTTATTTGTTAGGAGAAAGTTTATTGTGTGCGATATGTGTAGATAGAAATGTGTTGTCGACTAGTTACTAGTCAACCTTTGAGGTTGACTACAGATGTATGTTTAGATAGAAATGTTCGTGTAAACAACCAACCCTTCTTTTTGCCGTTTTCAAAAACTGATAAAAGCAAATCTTTGTTAGTTGAGAACACAGAAATAGGAAGGTCATTTTCTATTATTGTTACATTTTCTAGTTTGGAAAAGGAGATAATTTTTTTATACCTTGAAAATACGTTTGCCTTTTTGAGAAAAAGCTTAAAATCCCCAAAATATATTCCAACCAATATTGCCCAAAGAAAGTTGCCAATCAAAGCGGTTGGTTTAAGCATTGATTTTATTGGATTGTTGAAAACACAAACCACGTTATTGTTTGAGTCATTAGCTAGCCTTTGGATAGTGTCATCAATATGATTGGATAGTGCAGAGCTGTCTGCGTATTCATTTCCATCAATTAGTACCAAACTTGGAAAGAAGGGGGTGGCACAGGAGCTGGCCTTGAGTTTTTCGAGGATATGATCTTTGCAAGAAATATATTCGTTAGTTTTTTCTCTGACATTGAATACTTTTACAAAAAAGTCAATTGGTGATTTACCGACGATCTCGAGAGGTAAATTTTTTCTTGAATCTTTTTCAACTTTGTAGAGAATTTCAATATCCATGATAACATGCTTTTTAAGTTTTAACCTTGCTGGAAGGAATAAATTTACGAGAAGAAAAAAGATACCACCCTTTTGGAAAAAACCCTTATTAGGAAGATCCTCCCAATAAATTCTCGATCCCCTCTTTGTTTCTTTTGCTAGAAAGTAAGCTCCGTTATGAGCTCCGGCAGAGATTCCGTAAACACTTTTGATAAAAGGGTAGAGATTAGCTTCTTGAAAAGAGTTTACGACGCCTGCTCCAAAGACGCCGCTTGTCCCCCCCCCCGAATAGAAACAAGATTAGATCCCGATAAGGAGAATTACTTTTCACCGACATTTTTCAACAGGTGGTTGTAGAGGTAATAAGAGGAAATCATTGTTAGAGGTACACTGTAGAAAAGCCCAACAAAAAGAGCCAGAACACCTAAAATATTTACTCCAAAAAGAACTAGTCCAAAAATAACCAGGCGAAACTTTATCCCTTTAGTAATTTGTCCGCTTAAACGAAAGGCTTCTTTAATTCCAATCTCTTTATCAATAAAAAGGATTTCGGCGAAGGAATATTTAATTGCAAAATAAATTCCAGGGAAAATAAAAAGAAGAAAACCTCCAAAAACAATAAGTCCGTACAGTAGAGATACTACAAAATATCTTATTAAATATGAAAAATTTACAAATGGGAACAAATCTTTCCAAATAAATTTATAATCTTTTTTTCTAAGTACGCTAAGAACAGTTCTAATTAGCCCAATTTCTACTATTAAACCTGCATAAACGCCAATAATAGTAAAACCCAAAGACCAAAAACTAAAAAGAAAACCACCTCCAAAGTTAGAATTATTTTTTAAACCATCTAAAATATTGGATCCAGTGGTTAAGATAACCTGAAGCAAAAAAGTAACAAGGACAATTTTTGCAAAAGTTTTATAATCTTTTTTTAAAATTGCAAAGGAGCTTTTAATAATTTCCTTTGTGGAAAAACCATCTAGGGATTCTTTTTTCATAATCCTTGTTGTACCACTCTTTTTCCAAAAATACTATTGCTTTTGTACAAAAGATTTGTTAGAAATAGAGGGCTCCTTAATACGAGGAGTTTTTTATTGCCAAACAGAAAGAATTTATGGAAGATAAAGATTTTAAAAATATTCCGCTTGAAAGAATCCGCAATCTTGGGATTATTGCCCACATAGATGCCGGAAAAACAACTACCACAGAGGCGGTACTTTTTCATACTGGAAAATCTCACAAAATTGGAAAAATAGATGCCGGTGATACCCAAATGGATTGGATGGAACAAGAAAGAGAACGAGGTATTACCATTACATCGGCTGCCACAACTTGTTTTTGGAGAAGAAGGTTTGGCGATTCTTCCCAAGTTTTTAGAATTAATATTATAGACACACCCGGACACGTAGATTTTACAGCCGAAGTAGAAAGATCCCTTAGGGTTTTAGATGGAGCGGTTGTTGTTTTTGATGGAAAAATGGGAGTTGAGCCACAATCCGAAACCGTATGGCGACAGGCAGACAAATACGGAGTTCCAAGAATTTGCTTTATAAATAAAATAAATCAAATTGGTGGAGATTTTTACAAAAGCTTGGCTTCTGTAAGAGAAAGATTAAGTCAAAAAGCTGTTCCAGTTGTTCTTCCTTTGGGATTTGAAAAAGAATTAAAAGGAGTAATAGATTTAGTAAGAAACAAAGCTTATACCTACAGCGACTATTTGCAAGAAGATTTGGTAGAAGAAGAAGTACCCGCCGAAATGGCAGAACTAGTTTCTAAATACAGATCAGAGCTAATTGAAGCAATATCCGACTTTGACGATTTAGTAATGGAAAAATATCTTTCTGGAAAAGAAGTCTCGGAGCAGGAAATAATGGTTGCTCTTAGAAAAGCAACTTTATCTGGAAAATTTTTCCCAGTTTTTGGAGGCGATGGTAGAGGGGTTATTGTAAAAGTCCTTTTGGATCTTGTAATAAACATTCTTCCTTCTCCGCTTGATCTTCCTCCAGTAAAAGGTGTTAATCCAAAATCCGGAACCGAAGAAGAAAGAAAATCAAACGATAGCGAACCATTTTCGGCAATTGCCTTTAAAGTGCAAACCGATCCTTATGTTGGAAGACTAACCTATTTTAGAGTATATTCTGGAAAAATTTTAGCTGGAACTTATGTTCTAAATGCAACAAAAGGGGAAAAAGAAAGATTTAGCCGAATTGTTTTAATGCACGCCAATCATAGGGAAGAGGTTACAGAAGTAAGAGCAGGGGAAATAGCAGCAGTTGTTGGATTAAAAAACACCTTTACCGGAGATTCCCTTTGTAACGAAGAACACCCAGTTCTTTTAGAAGCCATATCCTTTCCCGATCCAGTTATTTCTATGTATATAGAGCCAAAAACAAAACAAGATCAAGAAAAAATGGGAACTGCCCTAAAGAAATTATCCGAAGAAGATCCTACTTTTAAAATAAAATCCAATATAGAAACAGGGCAAACTTTAATTTTTGGTATGGGTGAGCTTCACCTTGAAATTTTGGTAGATAGAATGAAAAGAGAATTCAAAGTAGAAGCAACCACAGGAGCCCCACAAGTTGCTTACAAAGAAACAATTAGAAAAGTAGTAGAGCAAGAAGGTAAGTACATTCGACAATCTGGAGGTAGAGGTCAGTATGGTCATGTGTGGTTAAGGCTGGAGCCAAGAAACAAAGGAGAAGGTTATATTTTTGAAAACGAAATTGTTGGAGGATCTATTCCAAGGGAATACATACCTGCTGTAGAAAAAGGAATAAAAGAAGCATTAGAAAGCGGTGTTATTGCAGGATATCCAGTAGTAGATGTTTTGGTTGCTTTGTACGATGGGTCTTTTCACGAAGTTGATTCTTCCGAAATTGCCTTTAAAATGGCATCAATAGAGGCTTTTAAAGATGGCGCTAGAAAGGCCGATCCTGTTCTATTGGAGCCTGTTATGAAGGTAGAGGTTACCGTTCCAGAACAGTTTATGGGCGATGTTATTGGAGATTTAAGCTCAAAGCGTGGTAGAATAGAGGGTACAGAAAGCAAAGGATCGTTATCTATGATAAAATCGCTTGTACCTCTAAGTGAACTTTTTGGTTATTCTACAAACTTAAGAAGTATTACACAGGGAAGAGGTAGCTTTAACATGGAACCAAGTCACTATGCAGAGGTTCCCCAAAATGTAGTTGCCAAAATTGTAGAGGGAAAAAAGTAGTCAATTTACTTATTAGTAGTTTTTTTGTTTTTGTCCAATGGTCGGTGTTAGCATAGACGCGCGCCAACACCGGTTCTTGGTCAGATAAAATTATATGGCTGAATTTCAAAGAACAAAGCCACATGTAAATATTGGAACTATTGGTCATGTTGACCACGGTAAGACAACTCTTACTGCGGCAATAACCAAAGTTTTAGCTTCAAAAGGTCTTTCTCAGTTTTATGCTTACGACCAAATAGATAAAGCTCCGGAAGAAAAAGCAAGAGGTATTACAATTAATATTACTCATGTTGAGTACGAAACAGATAAAAGGCACTATGCCCATATTGACGCCCCAGGGCACAGAGATTACATAAAAAACATGATCACAGGAGCAGCTCAAATGGACGGAGCTATTCTTGTTGTTGCTGCCACAGATGGAGCAATGCCTCAAACTAGAGAACATGTTCTTTTGGCGCGTCAAGTTAATGTTCCTGCTTTAGTTGTATTTTTAAATAAGGTAGATGCTCTTCCTGGTTCCGATGCCGAAAAGAACGAAATGTGCGATTTGGTAGAAATGGAGCTTAGAGAAATGCTTAAGAAATACGAATATCCAGGAGATGAAATTCCCATAATCAGAGGTTCTGCTCTTAAAGCTTTGGAAGGTGATGCAACTTATGTTAAAGCTATAGAAGATTTAATGAAGGCTGTTGATGACTATATTCCAACTCCAAAAAGAGATCTGGACAAGCCATTTCTTATGCCAATAGAAGATGTGTTTAGCATAAAGGGAAGAGGAACTGTGGTAACAGGAAGAATAGAAAGAGGAATAGTTAAAGTTAACGAAGAAATTGAAATAGTTGGTATTAAACCAACCTCAAAGACAGTTGTTACCGGAGTAGAAATGTTTAAAAAGTCCTTAGCCGAAGGTCAAGCAGGGGATAATGTAGGAATTCTTTTAAGAGGAGTAGAAAGAGAGGGTGTGGAAAGAGGACAAGTACTTGCAAAGATTGGTTCTATTACACCACATACCGAATTTGAGTCCGAAGTCTACATTCTTTCCAAAGAAGAAGGTGGAAGACACACCCCATTTTTCTCTGGATACAAACCACAGTTCTACATTAGAACAACCGATGTTACTGGAGAGGCTGCATTACCTGCAGGAACAGAAATGGCAATGCCGGGTGATAGTGTAAAGCTTACAATAAAGCTTATTACTCCAGTTGCTATGGAAGAAGGAATGAGGTTTGCAATTAGAGAAGGTGGTCAAACAGTTGGAGCTGGTGTAGTTTCTAAGGTAATTAAATAATAAATAATTAAATTACTGTTGCAGGCGAAAGCCTGCGACAGTTGTTTTGTAATATGGCAAAAGGAAGCATTCGGGTAAAACTAAAATCATATGATAGTAGAGTAGTGGATCAAAGTGCCACAAAAATAGTGGATTGTGCAATTAGGACTGGTGCCAAGGTCTCTGGACCAATCCCACTTCCTACCAAAAAGGAAAGAATAACTGTTTTAAGAGGACCACATATTGATTCTCGCTCTAGGGAACACTTTGAAGCACGAACGCATATGAGAATTATTGATATAGATAACCCAACGCCAAGTACAATGGATCAATTATCCCATTTATCTCTCCCTGCTGGAGTTGGAATAGAAATTAAAGCTTAATCCCAATTTAGAGAAAATATATGAAACAAATAATAGGGTTTAAAAAACAAATGGGTAGTTTTTATAATAAAGAGGGGAATTTAATTTCCTGTACCACAATATCTACTTTGGAAGATTTAGATATAGACCCTTTAAAAGTAGTTAAACTAAAAGTTGTTGGTAGAACTAAAGGAAGAGGTTTTGCAGGGGTTATGAAAAGATACCAACATCAAGGAGGTCCTGCAACACACGGACAGTCGGACAGGCAAAGGGCAATTGGTTCTACCGGCCCTTCTACCCCCGGAAGAGTTTTTAAAGGTTTAAAAATGCCTGGTAGATACGGAAACGATAGATATACCATAAATAGCTCTAAAATTATTTCTGTGGATAAAGATAAAAAGGAAATTATCGTAAAAGGTCCAATTCCTGGTTATTTTAATGCCAAAGTTACACTAACAATATATGAAGAGTAGTAAAAGTACCACAAAAGAAAAAACATTAAAAGAAAAAACATTGCCAAAAAAAGAAGAACCAAAAGATCTCTTTGTGGGAAAACCATTTTCCTATAAAAAAAGCCCAGTTTTGGCAAGCCAATTTGCTAGGGTTTTTCTTGTAAATCAAACACAAGGAACTCACAAAACAAAAACCAAAGGAGAAGTTTCTGGAGGTGGAAGAAAACCATTTAAGCAAAAGCACACAGGAAGAGCAAGGCAAGGGTCAACTAGATCCCCACTTCATCCAAAGGGGGGAGTATCTCACGGTCCAGTTCCTCATACCAAAAGACTAAAGATGTCTTTTATTCAGAAAAGAAACGCCTTGTACCAAATGCTAAGTGAAAAGAAGGAATTAAATAATCTATTTTTAATGGAGAATCTGGAAACTGCCAAATTTTCTACAAAAAAAGCAAACGAGCTTTTAAAGCAAAATAATGTTAAATGGGGTTCTTTGGTAATACTTGGAAGAAGAGAAAATGCCAAAGATAACACAATTGTATTTTCTTCATTTAGAAATATAGAAGGAATTAGTTTTGTGTGGGTAGGAGATTTAAATGCAAATACCGTTTTAAATTCTAAGGATTTATTTTTCGAAAAGTTAGCTTTAGAGCAATTCTATGGAAAACATAATAATTAAACCAATTATAACTGAAAAGTCAGCAAAGCTTGCAAACTCTGGTAGATTTTCTTTTGTTGTTTCCAAAAAGGCTTCAAAAGGATCTATAGAAAAAGAAATAAACGAAAAATTTAAAGTTAAAGTTATAGAGGTAAACACACTGGCAGTTTTTGGTAAAGAAAAAAGGGTTTATAGCTCTAGAATTCGCAAAAGCTTTAGTACTAGCCCTTATAAAAAAGCAGTAGTTCGTTTAGAAAAGGGTCAAAAAATTGATGTTTTTGATCCAGTTTTAGAAAAGCAAAAAAAGAAGAAGGAGAAATAAAATATGGCTTTAAAAAGATTTCGTCCGGTAACTCCGGGTCTTAGAAAAAAAATAGCAATTAAAAAATCTTATCCTAAAGTTAAGAAAATAAGATCTCTTATTGTTGCCAATTCTGGCCCTGTTGCCAGATCTAAAGGCACAGTTTCTATGAGACATAGATCGGCTGGAGTTAAAAAAATGTACAGAATAGTGGATTTTAAAAGAGATAAATACAATGTTAAGGCTAGAGTTTCTCGTGTTGACTACGATCCCAATAGAGGCTGTTCTTTGGCACTTTTAAATTACATAGATGGCGAAAAGAGGTATATTTTAAGGCCAGGAAGTTTAAAGGTGGGGGATTTTGTGGTATCATCCAAAAGTTCTGTGGAAATTAAAGCAGGGAATTCAACCTCTCTTAGTAATTTGCCACTTGGTACTTCCATACACAATATAGAAATTTACCCCGGAAAAGGTGGTCAAATTGTAAGGGGAGCTGGAAATTTTGCGACTATAATGGCAAAAGAGGGTAGTTGGGCAAGTGTAAAGCTTCCAAGCGGTGAAATAAAAAAGATCTCTGCTTTGTGTTTTGCAACAATTGGAGTTTTAGATAACGAAGATATAAAAAATATATCTTTTGGAAAGGCTGGGATAAAAAAGTATATTGGAAGAAGATCAAAAGTGCGAGGTGTTGCCTATGGTAACCCTAGAAAACACCCCCACGGAGGTAGCTATAAAACCTCGGGAGTTGGAAGAAAATCTCCAGTTTCTCCTTGGGGACAGCCTGCGAAGGGGTACAAGACAAGAAGAAGGACACATACCGATAAGTATATTGTTTCAAAAAGAAAGAAGTAAATTAGTAGTTAATTATTAGTTTTTATATGAGCAGATCTCAAAAAAAAGGACCATTTACCGACCACAAACTTGAGGAAAAGGTAAGAAAGGTAAAAAAAGAAGGCAAAAGAACTAGCATTAAGACATGGAGCAGAAGGTCTACAATAAGCCCAGAAATGGTGGGGCTTACTTTTGAGGTGCACAACGGAAAGATTTTTGTTCCTGTTTTTGTTGTGGAATCTATGGTTGGGCATAAGTTGGGGGAGTTTTCAATAACTAGAACATTTAGAGCACATAGCAAAAAGGGTGTTAAAAAGGAGGGTGGTTCTGGTCCTGCTCCGGCTTCGACCCCAGCTCCTTCTTCTAAGAAATAAATATGAACAAAGATGAAAATAAGCAAAAATTTGTGGTAGCAAAGCTTTCTGGAATTAGAATTACGCCAAGGAAAATTGGTTTGCTTGCAGATTTAATTAGAAACGAGTCGGTTAACGAAGCAGAAAGAAGGCTTGCAAATGTAATAAAGCGAGGAGCAATTCCTATGCTAAAGCTTGTGGCTTCGGCTAAAAGTTCGGCACAAAACCTTGGATTAAAAGGCGATTTAAGAGTTTCTAAAGTAGAGGTGGGGAAAGGAACAACTTTAAAAAGATTTCGTGCCGGATCCAGAGGATCGCCCAGAAGCATATTAAAAAGAACTAGTAATATTAAATTGTTTTTATCTGAAGAAAATGGGACAAAAAACTAATCCTATTGGTCTTAGAATAGGGCATTTTAAAACTTGGCAATCTATTTGGTTTGGAAACAAAAAGCAAATTTCAAGCTATATAGTAGAAGATAAAAAAATTCGTGAATTTTTAACAAAAAGGCTTTCTTCGGCAGGTTTAGAAAAGGTTGTTTTGGAAAGATCGTTTGGAAACTTAAGGATTGTGGTTTTTATTTCTAAACCGGGTGTTGTTATTGGCAAAGGCGGTGCAGGAATTGCTTTACTTAGAGAAGAGCTTAAAAAATTAACAAAGACAAAAATAGATTTAAATGTGGAAGAAGTAAAGGAAATAGAAAAATCGGCCTACCTTACAGCAAGAAGCATAGCCGATCAAATTGAAAAAAGAATTCCTTATAAAAGAGCTGTTATGAGTGTTTTAAGAAAGGCTCAAGAAAAAAATGTTAAAGGTATTAAGATTCAAGTATCTGGTCTTTTGGGTGGAGCTTCTAGCATTGCAAGAAGCGAAAAGTATACAAAAGGTTCTATTCCTTCCCAATCACTTAGATACGATATAGATTTTGCTTCCCTTGAAGCAATGCCTCTTTATGGAAGTATTGGAATAAAAGTTTGGATTAACAGAGGAGAGTTTGAGGTACAAAAAGTCAAGTAAAGTATGTTGATGCCAAAAAGAACAAAATACAGAAGGACTCATAAAATAAACATGGGTGGAAGTAGCATTAGGGGAAGCAATGTTGATTTTGGTGATTTTGGGATAAAGTCCTTGGAAAGAGGTTTCTTAACATCTAGGCAAATAGAATCGGCTAGAAAGTCTATTACCCACTTTACCAAAAGAAGTGGTAG
>Ga0172371_10004404_pt1 | contig 21355 bp, 14 predicted proteins | sample Lak12m_FD_114543 | JGI IMG/M metagenome (GOLD analysis project Ga0172371, IMG submission 114543) | Freshwater microbial communities from Kabuno Bay, South-Kivu, Congo - kab_022012_12m | ecosystem: Environmental > Aquatic > Freshwater > Lake | place: Democratic Republic of the Congo: South-Kivu... | reverse complement strand
TGCTGCCAGAAAGAGTGATTTGTCCGCCTGAACGCGCCAGCACGCCGGCGTTTAATCCGTAAAAGCTGCTGCTGTCTCCATCCGAAGTGGCGCCGGACGTGGTGATCGATGAATTGGTCATGGTCAGAATACCGGAATTTAAGACATAAACGCCCGATTGATTTTCTTCCGAGGTGGTTATGGTCTGCTCGGTCAGCGTTGCCGTCCCGCCATCCAGGGTGTATGCCCCCGAAAAACTGCCGGCGGAATTGTTGAAAATCATCGACTGACTTAACGCAGTCGAAATCAAAATTGCGCCACTCAGCAAAAAAATGGCTACGCTTTGCGAATTTGTTGCGATTTTCACTTTTAAATCTCCCTTTTGGGGAATTGGACGCGGGCCGGGTATTTTAGTTAAACTTTTGCGTTAATCAGGTCACATCCGGTAAAGTTCCGGACGGCGGTCCTGAAAAATATCATTCATCGGAGAAAATTGCTTGTCCAAAGCCTGCCCGGGCTCAATATTTCCAATCAAGACGCCCGCCCGGTCAGCAGGCAAACGCCCAAGACGCTTTCCTAATGGATTCGTGATCTGGCTGCGACCGGTAAAGCTCAGGGAATAATTCGGCGGGCGGGTTTCACTGCCGATCCGGTTGGCAGTCGCGGTAAAAACACGGTTTTCCAGACTACGGGTCAGCATAGCGTCCTGGCAATATGGTAAAACCAGATTAGCCGGGTGAGCAATGATTTGAGCTCCACGCAAAGCCAGCGAACGAGTCATTTCCGGGAAAGCCCAATCGAAACAAATCATGATGCCGACTTTAACGCCCTGAATATCGATCACCGGCGGCGGTTCGGTGCCCGGTGAAAACCATTTCTTCTCTTCGTAAAACAGATGAACTTTACGGTAAACTCCACAGCGTTCGCCGCGGTCAAACACCACCGCGCTGTTGAAAATCTGATCGTCGGATGTTTCGGCCATTCCGAGCACGAACGCGGTCTGATATTGGCGGGTAAGCGCACACAGGGTAACAGCTGTGGGGCCGGTTCGGACATCTTCGGCCAGCGTCCGCACTTCGTCCAGATTGGCGAAGACATAGCCGGTCGTGCACAGTTCCGGCAGGACCCATAAATCGGCTTTATGGCGAGATAAAGCCCGGCTGATTTTTTTAAGGTTTGCTTCCACTTGCCCTTTGACCGGGTTGAACTGGTAAATCGCTAATTGCATAATTATTGGATTCGGGTCATTTCAGGTTACTGAAATAGAAAAGCGCCCTCACGGGATTCTGACTTTAATGCCCAGTTCGGAATATATGTTATAAAGACCGTCGCGAATGTATTTCACGTCGGGATGATTCGATGAAAGATGCTTGCGCAATAATTTCAGGGACCGGTTATAGCAATACTCGGCCCGTCCGAAATTGCCGTGTTTCTCGAAGAAGTTACCCAATTTGGCAAACACCCGGCCGGTGTTGGGATGCTCGAACCCGTAATTGGCTTGTAAAAATGAGAGGCTTTCCCAGAGCAGACTTTCGGCCATCTCCGGGTATCCAAGTTCGTCATCGATATCGGCCAGCTGGCAGAGATAAATACTTTTACGCAGGCGCCAGAGTTTGCTCTGCACCTCGACCAATTCCAGCAATTTCACCAGAAAACCGCGCGCCCGCTCCAACTGCTCGTGATTGATTAAAAAACCAATCAGGTTTTCCAGCGTCGGTATTAATTCATGGGACGTGCCGCCGCAGGCACTGATTTTGGTTTCGAGCGCTTTGAGATAATATTCCTCGGCCGCGTGGTCTTTTTTGAGAATGTCACAAATCCAGCCGAGGTTGTTGAGCACTTTGGCGGTCTCGATATGAATATGGCCGAAACTACTCTCGGCATAATACAATTCCTCTTCGGCAATCCAGAGCGCCTCTTCATACCGGCCAACTGAGATCAGGTGCATAATTTTTTGGTCGTATTCGATTAGCGGCGTCATAAAAATATCTTCTTTTACCGGGTGCAGATTCTCCTGAAATATTCCACGGTGCAAATTTAATATTACCAATAAAAATTACTATATATATTTTTATTGCGATTTTACAAATTGACTTGTTGAATAGGGTAAGGATTGTAAATTTGACTGACGATAGAAACTTGAGAATTAAATGACCGACCACCTTACTGCGAATACAATTTCGGCAATTTTCGCCCGCAATATCGATCTGAAAACCGAAACGGCCGCATTCGAACACTGGCGTGCCTGCGAAATCTGTCAGACAAGCCTGCGTCAGGAAATCGGACGTTCCGCTCCCTGGTCGTCCGATCTGCCGGTGGAATCTCAACTTTTAACAATGCGGTTCGAAGCCCCGTGGCCGTTTTGGATTATTTCGACCAGCGGCAAACTGCTCGCTTTGACATTTTCCGCAGATGAATTCGAACAATTCACGGATTTTCTGCTAAATAAAGGATTTTTTATCGAATTCGAAAATCCGGCTCCTTTTTCAATCAAGACTGGCAAGAAACTACGCGAATTTCTGGAAAACGGCCGACCCTATCACGTTAGCGAAATGAATTTTTATTTAGTTAAAAGCGATTTTTCACGGCAGGTTTTAACCTGGACCGGATTAGTGCCATTCGGCCGGGTCGCCTCCTACGGACAGATTGCATATTGGATGGGGCGGCCGGGTGCCGCGCGGGGAGTCGGCAGTGCTTTGCACATCAATCCGCTGGCGTTGGTCATTCCCTGCCACCGGATCATCGGCGCAGATGGTACGCTGGTCGGATTTGGCGGTGATCTGGAAATGAAGCGCCGGTTGCTTGAGCTGGAAGGAGACGGTTTGCAAAACGGAGTCTGGTCGGATCGCAATTCCTTAAAAGTCAATCCAACTATTCTTCGTCGCTAAATGTTTCAGACTCTGCACATATTACAAAAAAAACTGCCGATCGTTTTGGGCCTTACAGCTGGCCTTGGCCTGGCTTTCGTTACGGCAAGAGCCGAAGAAATAATTCTGAAAAGCGACTGGCTTTTTAAATTGGGCGATGATCCCACCTGGGCCAGTCCGGCTTTGAGCGATTCCGGCTGGTATCCTATCCGCGTTCCGGGATACTGGGAAAATCAGAATTACGAGAATTACGACGGTTTCGCCTGGTATCGTTACATTTTCAGAGCCGATTCGAGTTGGCGGGGCCGGGGGCCGCTGACTCTTTATCTTGGCAAGATCGATGCTTCCGACGAAGTTTTTATAAACGGCGCCCGGATCGGTGGTTCCGGCCGCTTTCCGCCGGAATCGGTTTCCGCCAAGAACACCGTCCGTCGTTACATTTTTCCGGATAGTTTATTAAAGGCGATTAATGTTCTGGCTGTCCGGGTTTATGACGATCAAAAGCAGGGTGGTATTTACAGCGGACCATTGAAAATCGTGACCGGCGAGGATCCCAAAACCCCGCCGCTGACCACCAAGGGACTCCAAAACTCGATTCATGCGTTGCCCATTACCAACGGAATTTCAGCCTGCTGCTATAATCTCAAGACGCGCTCGTATTCAAATTTTTATCCGCATATTTACCGCAAATTCGATGAAAAAAGCGAAACCCCCAACCTGATCAGCCAGGCCAAAGTCGTACTTTACCGCAACCAGAAGGAGTTAGCCTTAACAGACCTGAAGACTTTCGAAATCGGCTACATCGAAGGCACCGGAATCATCAAACATATCCTGAGCGGCGATGGTTTTACATTGACTCAATATGGTTTTTGTCCATTCACCCTGGAGAAACCTTTCTGGGTGTTTTTCGCTATTTTACAAGGCAAAAACATCGACAGCCTGAGCATGAATTTCGACATCCGGTCGGAAAACATCAATCTGGATATCGGCAAATGGGCTTATCAGCAGGACGATCGCAAATGGCTGACCGTCTTCATTTTCTATAATCCGGCGGCCAGCGACGGCGATTACCTTTTTATAAAAAAATTCAAAAACGAGCATCCCGGATTCCAGTCTCTGATGGATGAACTCGACTGGTGGAAAAACTGGCAGGCCGTGACGTTAATTCCCGAGAATATCCTGCCCGGAGAATTAAGTGTCTATCAGCAATCTTTAGCCGTCCTGAAAATGGCACAGTGCCGGGAAGCATTCCCGGCCGGCGGACAGATCATCGCCAGTCTGCCGCCCTCATCATTGAATTTCTGCTGGCCGCGCGATCAGGCTTTCGCAGTCGAAGCTCTTTTGTCCGCCGGTCATATCGAGGAAGCGCGCCAGGCATTGCAGTTTATCATGAACGGGCGCAGCGGACGCTATAAAAACTACCAGTGGAACAATAAAAATCTGGGAATCGGGGCCGATTATGCCGTCTCGGTGTTCCGCTATCTCGGTAATGGTGTCGAAGAATCGGTACTGGACGACAACGGTCTGACAATGCACTTAGATGGTTTCGGCCTGACGCTCTGGAATATCAATCGTTATGTCGAAATCACCGGCGATACCAAGTTCCTGAAATACTACTGGCCGAAGATTTCCCGGAATCTCGCGGATATTTTACCGAATCTGATCGACGCCACCGGGCTGGTGCGCGCCGAGCCGGGCCCCTGGGAAAAGAACCTGCCTCATAAACATTATACCTATACTTCGGCTTGCATCTATCGCGGCTTGCTGGATGCCGCCCTGCTTGCGCGCCAGATGAACGATGAAACCCGCGCCCGGCACTACGAGGAGACTGCCATTAATTTGCAGATCAATATGGAAAAGAAATTGATCGATCCGCAGCTAAATGCCTTGAAAGGCAATCTCGAGGACACGGACCCAAATCTGTATACCGATGCCTCCGCCGTTGAAGCTTTAAACTGGATTTTCAATCCGCAGGACCAGGTCACGGGTGGTACGTTAAAAAATTATCAGAATTATCTGACGCTTAAAAATTCCGGACGGGGTTATTGCCGTACCAAAAAGGATTTGATTACCAATTACCAGGAATGGGTGTATGGCGACCTGCGTATCGCCGCGGCCACCCGAAGGGCAACCAATTTCGCAGAAGCCGATAATCTGCAAGCCTGGATCACGCGCCAGGCCTTGAGCAATTTCGGATTGATCCCGCAGTATTTCAATATTCGCAACGCCGACTATCTTGGGATCGTGCCGCGCTGCGGTCTCGGCGCCGGGGTCTATATCGCAAATTTGTGGAGATAATGATCAACCTAAAGAATTTTTTACAGATCACACTGGCCCTTTTCGTCGGAATTGGCTGTCAATCCTGCCCGAAAAAACCATTTCCAGGCGAAGTGCGGGATATTCTCGCCCATCAGAACCGGCGGACAGTTGCCCGCGTTGCCGGGGATTATTTGCCCGCGTCCCCGCCCGAAACCCGTTTCCGGCTCTGTCTGGCCATCGCCAACAGTCGCGATACTCTGCTGGTCGCGAATTTGCCGGCATTAATCAACGACTCTTCGCCAATGGTGCGAAGCGGAGCGGCTTTCGCTCTGGGACAATTGCCGTGTGATTTATCCCGGGAAATTCTGCTCGAACACCTGCCGGACGAAACCGACCCGGAAGCGCTTCACCAGATTATGGTCGCACTTGGTCAAATCGTTCAATCTGAAAATATCGATGCCATCCTGAGTCCGGCTTCAGTAAAATCTTCCGAATGGCTTTGCGAGGCTTTATGCTATGCCTTTCAGCGTCAGGTTTATTCACCCGTAACTGTGCAATATGTCGTCAACGCTTTACAAAACGGACGAACCGGCGAACAGCGCTGGGCGGCTTGGGCTTTAAGCCGACTGCGGAACCGCCCCATCACCCGGGAATTCATCGGTGAATTTCAAAATGGACTGGCAACCAACGATGCCGAAACTCGCCTGAAAATCATAGCCTGTCTGGCGTCGCTGAATTTTTCCGGCAAACCAGAATTGTGGCAAAAGCTTACCACCGATAAAGACCCCCGCATCCGGATCGAGGCCGCGCGCGGCATTGGCAGCCTGGCCGACAACCATTTCATTTTACACCAGATGTTAAGCGATTCCATCGCCCAGGTAGTGGCGACCGCGGTGGACAATCTGCCCGATTCAATGGCGCTGACTTACAATGTCAGGGCCGAGTTGCGCAATCTGAGCCGGCATCCCTCGGTTTCGGTACGCAGCGCTCTGGTAAAATCCCTGACCGCGCGCGGCGGGCTGAATATTTTATCCGATTTCGGATTGTGGCCCCTGACCAATGATTTGTGGCCGGCGGCCGCCGACGGTCTGACGAACTGGGCGCAACCTGCCGCCTTGCCGATTCTGGATAGTTTATCTCACAATCAAACAACAAGCCTGTCCACCACCGCCTATGCCGACCTGCTGGAACTGGCCCGGACCTTACGTCAAAAAAATGTTCTTTCGATTAATCAAATGGGAACGATCATCGCAGATGGCCTGCAAAGCGGCGACCCGGTGAAGATTGCGCTGGCAGCCGAGGCCATGCGCGATTCATCCGGCATTTTCCAGCCGTGGGTTGCTCTGCTCTATCCGCCGCTGAAAAATTATAAAAAGGCCGAACATGCCGACGCCATTGCAGAAATCTTAAAGACCCTTGCCATCACACGGCCACCGGAGGCTGCGCCTTTCATCACGCCCATTCTGAATGCCCGCGATAGCCGGATTCGCGATCTGGCGCGCCAGGTAATGGCAGGCGTTTATCAGACCGATACACAGAAAACACCTGAAGATTATTGCGGCGCCGGCCGGCTTTCGAATTTATCCAAATTAACCAAATATGGATTGCGGCCAACCGTTTTACTCGAAACCGAACGCGGAAATATTCTGATCCGCTTAGACGCTTTTTATGCTCCGTTTACGGTCGACGCCTTCCTCTCTGCCGTCGAAAACGGTTTTTATAACGGACTGACATTTCATCGCGTCGTGCCCAACTTCGTCATCCAGGGCGGCGACCCGCGCGGTGACGGTTGGGGCGGGCCGGGATATACACTTTTAACCGAACGCTCGCCGCTTGGTTATAGCGCCGGTTCGGTCGGGATGGCGCGGGCGGATTTCGACAGCGAAGGTTCTCAGTTTTTCATTACGCTGACTGACCAGCCGCACCTGAATTTCAAATACACGCGTTTTGGGGAAGTCGTCGAAGGTCTGAACGTCGCCGCCCGACTCGAAAAAGGTGACCGCATCCTGGCCATTTCGATTCTAAACTAAAACACCTTTCACTCCAAAGACTCTAAGACACAACGTTACAATATATATAAATATAAGGGTTATTGACTCACTTTGCTTTACCAATAACCGAAAATCTTATCTGGTTCAGTAATTGTATACTTTTATTAATCTCTTAGTGCCTTAGAGTCTTTGTGGTGAAAGGTTTACTAATATTCAGAATAATTTGGCAATGATAAAGCCGACCGCGAAGCCGGTCAGAAATACCATCGTCATGAAACGATAATTGACGATCTCTTTCTTGTGGCCGCGTTTGATAGCCACCGCCGAAACGAAATAACCCAGCGCATTTAAAAGCCAGAAAATCGGCAGGGTCAGAACTTTAGCCAGCAACGGCCCCAGAATCGGCACCAGCGCAATTATTCCGACCAGACCTGAAAAGGCCTGCGAAAAAGCCCCGAAGACCATTACGATTACAACAATCAGACTTTTATCGACTTTAAAATGAACGGCGATAATTATTCCGGCAACAATCGCGATCCAAGTCAGAATCAGTTTGTAATAACGGCGGAAAAAAGCGGCTGTTTTTTCCCAATTTCGCTTCATGAAAAGCGCGAATTTGGGATCGGATTTTTTAAAATTAAATAATTTTTTCATATCAATCTTCCAATGGCGGAATTTCCCCGGCAGCCAGTACTCCCAGATCGGACGAACGACAATTATCGGCGACCTGTGCCGCCGTTTTCGCTCCGGGAATAGCAACGTGACAGGCCGGATGTGAAAGGCAGAAACGCAGACTGACCTGCGCTGGCGTCTGGTCCGGATACTGAGAATAGAGCTGTTGCATTTTTTCTAATTGACCGAGATATTTTTCCAATTTATCGGGCGACAAATTCATCCGGCGGTGGTCGTCTTCGCCGAACTGACTTTTCCGGGTAAATTTGCCGGTCAGCAGTCCGAACAGCAGGGGAATCCGTACGATTACGCCGAGATTATAGAACCGGGCTTTCGGGAATAATTCCTTTTCGGCTTCCCGCTCCAACAGATTATAGCGTACCTGTATCACGTCAACAACCGAATAATAGCGGTCGAGTAAAAAGGCCTGTTCGGTTTCGCGGAAGGATTGAACGCTCCAGCCGGCCGCCTTGATCTTGCCACTTTTCTTCAGCAGGCGTAGAGCTTCCCAGGGATCGTCGCGGTCGAGTTTGGCGGTATCGGGACTGTGAATTTGCAACAAATCCAGGGCATCGACGCCAAGCCGTTTCAGACTCTGTTCGGCGGCCCAGATGATATAATCGCGGTCGGCGTTTTGGACAATCGGTCCGTAACCGGCGTCGTCCGCCTGGCGGGCATGATAAAAATCATTGCCGACCTTGGTGGCCACAATGACATCGCCCTTGCCGCGTTCTTTCAGGACTCCGGCGATCAGTTCTTCCGAATGACCAAATCCGTATACATCGGCCGTATCGATAAACGTCACCCCCAGTTCGAGTGCTTTGCGGAGCGCCTGGCGTGAAATTTCATCGTCGGTTTTACCCCAGTTGGTTCCGCCGATCGCCCAGGCTCCAAAGCCAATGGTGGAAATTTTAAGTCCGCTTTTACCGAGGACAGTGGATTTCATCAGCTCTCCTTCGTATTCATTTCAAAGATTAAACGTAATCCGTCGAGTGTCAGCCGCGGATCGGTAGCATTGATAATACGGGAGTGACTGGCAACGACTTCGCTCAAGCCTCCGGTCGCAATCACGAAAATCTGCGGCAGATTGAGTTCGGCCGCAATACGCCGGATCATTCCTTCAATCATGGCCAGATGTCCGATCAGAATCCCGCTTTGCATGTGAGCGGTGGTGTTTTTTCCGATTACATGCGGCGGAAATTCCAGATCGATGCGGTAGAGTTTGGCGGCTTTACGAAAGAGATCTCCGGCGGCGGTTACCAGGCCGGGCGCAATCGCTCCGCCGATATAATTTCCATCCTGATCAAGTACATCAAAAGTCGTGGCTGTCCCCAAATCGACTACGATCCCCGGTTTGGGATAAATGGCGCCGGCGGCCACGGCATTGCACAACCGGTCGGCCCCAACTTCGGCCGGATTGTCGACCAGCAATTTCAATCCCAGTTTCAGTTCGCAGGTTACAACGACCGGGTCGCATTTAAACATGCTTTGCGCCGTCTGCACAAACGGGTCTGTCAATTTCGGGATAACCGAGCCAATCACGACACCGGTTACGGCTTCTTTCCCAATTTTGAATTTCTGAAGCAACCAACCGATTTGCCGCATATAAAAAGTCGCCGTTCGGAGCGGATGGCTGTCAATCCGGTATTCGGCGAGCAGTCTATTCTTATCGAATAAACCGAGCGTGATATTGGTGTTGCCGATATCAGCAACCAATAACATTATGGAAGTTCCTTAACAATTGTAACGTCGCCGGCGTGAAAGGTGCGGCATTCCCGCCCGGATTGCAGGATCAGGCCGCCATTTTCAGTAATGTCCATAAAAATGCCGGCGTGAATATTTTTACCGTCATCGATTTTAATATCCTGCCCGAGATACGGACAATATGCCCGCCATTTTTGCAAAATAGCGCCAGCGCCGGAATTAGTCAATTCGGCCAGGTTTTGATCGATTGATCGGATCAGTTCGACCAGGATCGCTTGCCGGTCAAACTTCTTACCAGTAATGGAATACAGCGATCCGGCAAACGGCAGGTCGGGCTGAAAAAAATTCGCGTTTTGGTTAATGTTCAGTCCGATGCCGATGATGATAGCGGTACTTTTCGCCGAGCGGGTTTTACTCTGGACCAGAATTCCACAGATTTTCTTGTTATACAGGAGAACATCGTTTGGCCATTTCAGCGCCAGCCAGGCCGGTGAAACAAAGGTTTTCAAAGCCTCCAGGACACCGACTGCCGACAGAAACGGATAAATATAAAGCGGCGCGGCCCCGTCGTGAATCTTCAGATATACCGAAAAGAGCAGGGCTTCTTCGCGCGGGGCAATCCAGCTGCGTCCCAGCCGCCCGCGCCCGGCACTTTGAAAATCCGCCCAGACCACCGTCCCGGATGGATGCGGATGCTGGTTTAGCAGGTAGGCGTTGGTCGAATCCAGTCTATCAAAATGAATTACCCCGGACTTGAGGATTTGGGTCTCAACTGGCAGTTCGATAATCTGAAACGAATTCATCTTTTATGGCAGGTTCAGTTCCCTGATAAGTTCGTCAGCCGCGCTGAATTTATCCAGTACAAACAATACATAGCGAATATCGACGCTGATCGTGCGCGTCAAGGCCGGATTGTATTGCCAGTCATTGGTCAGCGCCTCCCAGTTGCCGTCGAAAGCACAGCCGACAATCTCGCCCTTGGCGTTCAGGACCGGACTGCCGGAATTGCCGCCGGTAATATCGCAGGTGCTAAGGAAAGCAACCGGAACATCATTGAGCCTTCTATCGGCCCAGCGACCAAAATCACGGCGGGAAACCAGGTCTACCAATGTCGCCGGGACATTAAAAGGCTCGGCGCCGGTGTTTTTGGCGATTATTCCACTCAGAGTCGTCTGCGGCAGGTAATGAACGGCATCGCGCGGATGGTAACCTTCGACGCGGCCATAGGTAAACCGCAGACCACGGTTGGCATCCGGTAAAATCCGGTTTCCCAGAATGTCTTTTTGAGCAGCAAAATATTGCGGTTCCAAAACGAGCATTTCGCCATCGAAAACATCCCTCTTGGCCCGGATGCGATCCATTTCCCGATTGATTTCAGCACCTAATTTAATCAGCGGGTCCTGCTGCGCAGTCAACCCGGCCGCGTTCAGGTCGAACATTTTCAGACACTCATCGGCATCCGTGAGCCGCGTACGGTTAAAAGCCTCATCGACATAGGCATCGATCTGCGCTTCGACCTGACTGCCGGTTTGATCCTGAATCAGAGTCTGCAAGAAAATCGGACGCGTGGATAACGGGAATGCCGCCAGACGCTTCAGCATCATCTTAAGCAGACGGGCATCCAATGGAGCGTAATACCCTATTCGTTTTATCTTGAAGGTGCGCTTGGTGCGAGCGATCTGATAATCGAAATAACCACTTTCACGTTCGTCGTTCGGTTTTACTTTTTCCCGACTCCATTTTTCAATGGTCTGAGCGTCTCCCAGAGTTATGACATATCGCAGGTATTCGATGTAAATGTCCTGTTCGATTCCACTATAATAATTGTCGTAAATCTTCTGAATGGCCGGTAAGACCGAGCCGTACTTTTGCCGCCAGGATGGATTACCGGCTATTTTCTTAGTGACCGCCATCTCGGTTTTATGTTTCTGTTCAAGGATATTTTCACTTTTGAATCCGGCCAATAATCCCTGATTATTCTTCAGGCCGTTATAAAAGCCCTTGGCCCGCGCCGCCAGGAGCAACTCGGTCGCCGGATTTTTTTTACCCTCATCCTCGAGTTCTTTGATTATTTCCTGAAAAATCCGAATACGCACCGGATAGACTATACTCTGGCTATATGATATAGCATAACTTGTAACATTCCGGTACGTTTTGGCCGGATAGCCTAAAATGAAAACCAAATCGTCTGGCTGGAAGCCCTGAGTTGAAATTGGTAAAACCACCTTTGGTTTATAAGGAACGTTGTTCGGACTGTACTCAGCCGGTCTGCCATCCGGCGCACAGTAAACCCGCATAAAAGAGAAGTCGCCGGTGTGGCGCGGCCACATCCAGTTGTCAGTCTCGCCGCCAAAGTTACCGATAGATTGCGGCGGAGCATATACCAGACGAATATCTTTGAATTTCATATAACGATATAGGTAATAGTTTGCGCCGCCAAACATGACCTGGACCCGCCCTTCGATACCATTCGCCAGGTCTTCGCTTTCGGCTTCGAGTTTGGCAATCGTGCATTTAACAGCTTTGGTGCGCTCGGCGGGGGACATCTGCGGCGTAAAAGCCGCTAAAATCAGCGTGGTTATATCTTCATAACCAATCAGCAGGGAAGCCTCATAGCCGGGCGCCGGTAATTCTTCGGCAAACGTGCGGGCATAAAAGCCCTGTTCCAGGTAGTCCTGATCCGGAGTCGAATTTTTTTGAATAGCACCAAAAGCTACGTGATGATTCGTCAGCACCAGGCCGTTGACTGAGACGAACGAACCGGTGCCACCTCCAAACCACAAAACCGCCCCGGCAATTCCCCCGCCATCCGGTTGAAATATTTCAGCTGATTTTATTTTCAAACCTTTGATATTGGTCGGTATCAGATCCGGCGGATACAGGCCTTCCTCGGCGATCAACGCCAGGTTCATCAGCATTAAACCGATGGACAATCGCATACTAAAATGCGTTTTTGTCATGTCTTCACTCCCTTTCTGCAATATTAAAAACCGCGTTCTTTGCGAATTGTCTGATAGGCATCGTTGATCGACTTGAATTTTTCCTCGGCTAATTTCTGGATTTCCGGACCGAGACTGGCAACTTTATCAGGATGATACTTTACGGCCAGCTCCCGGTAGGTCTTCTTGATCTGCTCGGGATCGTCATCCGGTTTCACGCCTAATATCGAATAAGCCTGATTGGCGCTGCCAATAAAAATCGCCCGGATGCGTTCATTATCACTCGCCAGAATGCCCAGCGAGTCAGCGATTTCCTGAATAGCCTTGAGTTCGTCTTTCTGAAAAGCGCCATCGGCGGCGGCAATGCCAAAAAGAACATGAATTAATTCCATCCGGGAGTAATAATCCATGTGTGATTTTATCTGGCTGGCGATCTCGCGGATATTGTAATCTTTTTCAAGAATTTCCTTGTACAGATAAAGCAAGTCCTGGGCATTGCGGCGGCCGAATTTTTCGATTAAAAATTGCTTGACGTACTGCACTTCGGCCGGTTTAACCGCCCGGTCGGATTTACTGACATAGGCAAACAATGACAGCATTGCCACCGCGAAATCACCGGCGCGGGTATCGCCGAAAGTCTCAAACGGCGTGTTCGTTTCGTTCTGAGTACGATTCGCCCGGCTCCCGGAATCACTACTGACCATATTGCCGATGTAAGCACCGATCAAGGCTCCCAGCGGACCGAGGAGCGTCCATCCGATCCCACCCCCAATGATTGTACCAGCTAATTTACTCATTCATCTGCCTTCAAAATGATGTTGCAAAGGCGAAAGATACAAAATATTCCCTATAAAAGAAAATCCCTCCGCTCGGTAAAAGCGAAGGGATTTTCCGAAATTTAGAAATTATTTTTATCTCAGAGCGAAGCCGACTCCCAGACCAGCAGCGTTGTATTCGCCAACACTGTATTCGGCGTTAACCTGCAGAACCAATATCTTGATATTCAGGCCGGCGGTATAACGCATGCTATTCTTGCCTTTTAAATCGAAGTCGATTTTCGTTCCATCATCCATTTTATAGGAGGCTGTGAACTTACTGGATTCCTTACCAAGTCCCAGATAGGGCGTCAGGAATAGCAGTTTTTTGCTGACCATAAGATTCATGGCGGTGCTGTTAGCGGTTAACATATCTCCGATATTCATTTTCTGGAAATAAATCTGAGCCGCCAGATCGACCGGGAACAACGGAACCGGAATCCAGCGATCGATGTCAAATTTAATCCCGGCGCCAAAGGCCGAGATTTTTCCGATTTCTTTCAAATCGCCGGGAACTTCAAACTTCGGGATCAGACGGATAGAAGGTTCGATGCCCATTGGCAAGCCGATGCTGGCTTGTAAAATCGGGAACGGAAACGGAATCATCTTGGCATCCTTAAGAGCAGAGATGGCTTTTAAGCCGGGAATGGATTTGAAATTGACATTGTTCGTAATGGCAGAATTAATTTCTGTACTCATGTTATCTATCATTGTATTGATTTGAGTGTCACTCAGCAATGGATAAGCAGCGTGGATCTGACCGTATAATTGATCTTCGACCGCTCCGGATACGTAGCTTTCATTCACCGTAAAATAATCAGCATTTCCGCCAATAATATTAGGGGTGGTCTTATCAAGAAAAATGTCTTCCGGATCAAGAGTAATCGAATAACCTTCTACATTAAATGTAATATCATCTAACGTAGATAAATCGAATTGATAGGTCGTTTCGCTGGTTTTGTCAGCCGGGGCCAGCCCCATTCCGATTTTTAACTGGATGTCAAAGCCCAGCATGCCATGGGTTTTGGCGGTGTTATACAAACCGGAGTTCATCGCAGTTCCGAATCCGGTGGCCAGTGGTTGCAGATAGGATTTTCCGTTTGATGCAACCAACTCAGACAATTGATCCATCGAAAATTCCTGCGCCATGATCGTGGTAATCATAATTAGTACCAATACTACAAGGCGGCTTAGTGTTTTTCTCATATTTTCCTCCATGATTTCATTTTGGTATTATCTTAGGGTCTATTTGAGTAAAAATCAAGAAGAAAGTTACCGCGCCAATACTAAAGTCGTGATATATTCCACAGATTTGGAACTTCCAAAGTCATTCGCGATACAGCGAACGATATAGATACCAACCCGGGCTTTGGCGTCAAAGTCGCTGTCGCCGTTCCAGTATATCACGCCTTCTGCGGAGGTCGCCAGGTTGCGCGCCGGGCGGAAAATCAAGCGGCCGGTCAGGTCATAAACTTCCAGAGTTAGTTTGGCCGAAGGAAATGGCAGGCGGTAGCGAATGCCGATTTCATCATTGAAACCGTCGCCATTCGGAGAAAATACTTCCGATGTGGTTTTTATCCCGTTCTTCACCAGCGGGGTGCTGATGGCGACGCTGTTCTTTCGTCCGGGCGTGCCACCCGTTGGATCGACACACGTCCGCCAGTTCGTTGCCCGGTTGGAATTGGCAAACGAAATCCGTTCCAGTGCAATTCCCTGGACAATATCCCAAGCCGAATTGTAAATCAGACTATCAATGACCCGGCCGGTCGGATCATATAAATAAAGCGCATCCTCAGCATTATTTAAAGAGGGAAAATCATCGGCGACAAGGGTCTGTTCCGGCAACAAATCCGGAAAATTCATTACCGATGAGTCGCCGCTGATCACCAAATATTCGTTGGCCGGAATGGCAAAACCGTCCGGGATTTCCCGCCGCATTGCCGTGTTTTGATCTGATATTTGCCAGTCCGTCAAATCCAGCACAAACCGGCCCGGATTATAAATTTCAATATATTCGGCAATCGAACTGGTTGTCGTCAGAACATCTTGCGGGTATGGCATGAACTCTGAAAGTAACAATGTTTCCGGCGGCCAGGCAATCTGAAGCGTCTGGCTAACGGAATCGTTATCCGGTACCTGATCGGCGCCCCAGATAATCTTTACAATCAGAGCGTATCTTCCGGATGTCAACGGTCCAAGATTAAAAATTCCACTGTCGGCTTTTTGTGTCTCGACACTGTTCAGAGAAATATCTGTAACAATTTCTGAGATTGAGTTGGTTGTGAGACCAACTCTTAGAATGGCATCAACTGCTTGACTCTGTCCTTTGTTGGATACGAAATAACATGCCTTAAAAACTGTGCTTGAATCGCCGGTAACCGCGGAAAGATTGAGCGAATCAAGACTCAAATCGTATCCCGGACGGGTAACACTATTCAGATAGCCGGCGGTCTGACGATCGGCATTAACCGAATATGCCCACGACCCCGCCTCAGAACCGGATAATCCGGGCAGGATTTTTTCTGCCGAACAGCCGGCTTTCAGCGGCCAGTCGATCCCATAATAAAGCGAATCGATCGTTCTACCGGTCAGGTCTTTCAACCAAATCTGGTCAGCGCTATTGTTCAAGCCGGGCCATCTAGAGGGAATAACAACAACGGCATTTGTGTTTTTATAGTAATTGAAATAGGCGCTGTCGCCACTGAAAACGACATAATCGCCGGCCGGGATTTCGACCGCTGGCAGATTCGTCTGTGAATTGCGATTCCCAAGCGACCAACCGGATAAATCCAGGGGTAAATCGCTGACATTGAGGCATTCGGCAAACTCGACCTGATTAACGAGCGGATACGCGAGAAATTCATTGAGTATCAGACACCCGGCCGGAAAAGCAACCACTAAAGTAGCACCGCTACAATTATCAGATAAATCTTCATCCGCACCCCAGTCGATTTCTGTCAGGTATTGACTTTGACCCGGTTTCTCTGCGCATATTTCCCCAAAAATGTGAATGCCCGAGTCCGGATCGAGGATGGTAAAAATTGGGCTGCTCCAGCAAAGTTCGTCCGCCCGACCGGAATCGTCGCGATTGCGGTCAGCATAGACATTTACCTGAAACGAACCGGCCGGATTCCGGCCCTCATTAGAAATCGCAATCATAAATCCGGCGCTCAATCCGGGAGCCGCAAGAGTATCGGTAAATTGAAATGATTCAACCGACAGATCGTTATCCAATTTTAAAACGGAATTGACTTTCCCGGGGGTAGCCGTTTGCAACGAGCCGCTCCAATTGTTTGAAGCTAAGGCGGGTCGGTCGGGATCGAGCCGTTCCAACGAGACGCCCGTTCCTCCGCTCCAGCTTTCATGATAATAAACACTGTCGATTACCCGCCCAATGGCATCCGAAACGAAAAGCGAGTCCGAAGCATTGTTCAACGTCGGGAATGAGTCCGGAACGAGCAGCATTCCCTGAAAGGCCGGATAATCCAGCCTAAAATCCACCCGCGCCGCAATTACCGAAAATTCACCGGCATTCAGAACGCTAAACGAATCAGCCAGGACAATCGGCTTGCCCAGCGCATCGTGAAAACTCCAGCCGTTCAGGTCGATAGCAATATCAGAATTATTAAAGATTTCGAACCATTCGCCCTGCCCGGCCGGCGGCGCAAACATGATTTCGTTGATGACCAGAACCTCCGGCGGATAGCCGACCGCCAGTTCTCCAACGGTTGAATTATTTTTCAGGTTTTCGTCCGCTGCCCAAGTAATTGCAGCCGAAATTGCATGCAATCCGCCCGGAATGGCAGCGAAAGTAATCCCAGCCATTTGGGTATCTCCGGCCAGTAAACCCGGAAGCGCCGTAATCAGGGTGTCGGCAATCAGTCCAAAGGCCGGATTATTTATTGCCACAGCGAGCGCGAATGCGCCGGTGGATTCGGTCCCGTTGTTGCGAATATAAATCGCGAGTGAAACCGGAGAATTGTACACAATCGGTTTATCGGTTTGTACGACTTTGATCGAGTCGACCGCCAAATCAAAATCGCACAGAACGACTGAATTTTCACGACCGGGCGTGGCTTTTTCCGCATCATTTGAAAGCGACCAGTTGCCGGCTTGATTAGCTGATGCAAACGGATTTTTCCTTTCCAGCGAAACGCCCTGATAATAACCCCAGGCGCTCGCATATTCCAGCGCATCAATCCGGGTTCTGCAATGATCGCGAATTACGATCGAATCCTTTGTGTTATTAAGAGCTGGCACGGCTTCCTGGCAATCTAACAGACGCACCGCCTTACCCCAATAATTTTTAAAAGTCGTGGAGTCATTCACCAGCACTAAATATTCTTGTGGCGGCAAGTACAAATTCCCGTCGGTAAGCCGGGCCTCCGCATTATTATCCCGGATTTTCCAGTTTTTCAGGTTCAGGGTATCGTCGGAAATGTTGAATAATTCGACCCATTCGCCGCCGCCGTCGGTCGCCGGGTAATACATGAATTCATTGATGACCAGACAATTGGCCGGATAAGGAACGTCAACCGGGAGTGAATCGACATTGTTTTCCGTGAGTTCATCGGCTACAAAAATCGCTTGCGCCCGGAGATCGTGACTGCCCGAAGCAAAGCCGGGTACGGTCACGTTTTTCACGACGGAATCGCCGGGCTGAAATGATTCCGTAACATCCATGAAAACCTCATCAATCTGTAAATCCGCTTCCCGATCAAGGCCAAACAGAATCTGAACGACATCAGCAGCCCGCAGGCCGTCATTTTTCACAATGAATTCAAACTCCACCGGCTCATCCGGTTGGACCGTACCGGTCGGAGAAATACGTTTCAGACCGCTGACCGCCACATCGTAATTACGCGGCGAAAGGCTGTTCCGGAATCCGGGTGTGCCACGCAAATTCCGACTGTTGCCCCAATTTGCAATCTGATTGTTGCCTTCCGGGATAATTTTCTCCCAGCTATAGCCGGATAATGGTTTGGCGGTCGTTAATACGCCTGAAACCGTGTCGCCCCTGGCATTGAGTAGGTAAATTTGGCTGGCCGCCGAATTCGTCAGTCCGCTGCGCGCCAAGGAATTATCCTGAATTGTTACTAACAGCGCACTATCCGGAATCAAATCTTCATAGGTCGAGGATTTGTTGTCAACCAAATAACCCCGGTCCATTATGACGGCAAATCCGTGCGCCGGAAGCGTGTTGCCGTAATCCGTGGCGAAGCTGAGCGAGTCGGTGTAATCGTTGATTTTCAGATACCAGCCTGAGAGCGATACCATTGAGTCGCTCTCATTGTACAGTTCGACGAATTCGTCGTAATAATCCGCTCCGGCCGGATCGGCCATGACCTCATTGAGCGTGATGGTCTGGCTAAATATGCTTGTAAATACCCCAGTAAAAATCAGCACCGCGGCCGTTATTCTATGGGATTTCATTTATCTAACCGTGCTTCCTACGCTGAATATTATGCCATAAATCACATAAAGTCAACAATAAATTCATTAAATTTGCCCTGCTTAGAAAATAGTTGACATTCAGCCGAATTTTATTGGAAATTTACCGGGTCAATTGCGAAACGAATCTGCCAACGAGTGAGGGGATATTGTGAAAAGAACATCACGGACAATTTCAAAACTTGTACACCGGACAATTCGCGGCATCCTGTTCAGTGTCGTATTGGGTCAAACTCTCTGTCCGACTCTGTTCGCCCAGGGTGAACGCTATACCCGCAAGTCGATTGCCTTTGTGGACGCCCTGATGGTTTCCGATAATCATTTGCAAATTGGTTTAGCGGATGAGCAATATTTCCTCAATGCCATCAACGCCGGTATCCGCATCAGCCGTTTCGATTACAATCCTCTGCCGGACACCCTGCGCTATACTTTCAAGGAACAATTACGCGAAAAGGGCATCGTATCGGAATCCGAATTATCCGCGCTGATCGAAGCTACCATTGTCCCGGAAATCGTCAGGATCCTCGACATTGAAAAGGAAATCCGCGCCCAGAATCTGGTAGACGAAACCCAGCGTAATTCGTTTATCGTGCTCAAAGCTAAAGAAATGGGCGTCACCGCCGAACAGATCGAACAGGTAATGAACTCGTCGTACATCTATCTGCCCTTCATTTCCGATTACAAAGTCAGCAAACCCAAAGATGATAAAAATCTAACCGTGTCGATTAAAGGCGGGCTGTTCTGGTATCACATCGTCGCCGGCGACGAACCGCGTCTCGAGAGCATTGTCACCCTGCATTCGGAGGCTTCCGGTTCTGAGGAAAAGGAGAAATCCAGCGCCGAATCGGTTGCTTTTCGGATGGCCGCCAGTACGATGGCAATGAATCTGCAGGTGCTGACCCGCGATATTAAAATATTTCGCCTGCACACTCCGATTGCGTCAATCGAACGCCGCACCATTCAATTTCCGCTCGGTAAAGCTGAGGGCATTAAATTAGACGAACCGTTTTTCGTCGGTGAATACGTTGAAACCAACAGCGGCAAGATTCGTTTCCAGAAATCCGGTTTTGTGCGCGTCAGCACAGTTGCCGACAATCGGGAAAACTCGCGACAACTTTCCGCGGCCTACGCCATTCAAAAGGGCGATTGGGTAAAAGGAATGACGATGGTTGAACACCCCAGACTTGGAATCGATGTCGCGCTGAAACCGCGCTGGTTCGATATGACCGTTAAAGAAGGCATCTTCGCCAGCGATGATTTCCTGATCAGTTTCGCCGATTACGACGGCCTGGCGGTCGGCGCCGATTTGGATTTGCAAATCAACATTGCTCCTTTAATTAAAAAACGTCAGTCTTTTCTGGTCGTTGGTGGTACCGCCGGAGTCGTTCCCGTCAAAAGTGCTTTATATAGCACAGATAACATTTTGGATATATTAATTCCGGATGAAAGCCTCGCCGCCGGATTATTGTATGGTTATGCCGGTTACATGCGCCGTTTTTACATCGGACGCCTGGCCGTACACGGTGAAGCTCTGCTCGGCCTGCAGCATTTAATCCTGACCGATACCTATGACGATGAAGATGTCACAATTTCAAACAACAGCCTCGGGGTGCGGATCAACCTGGGATTGGAATACGCCATCAATATTGACTGCAATTTTGGCGTCTTCGCCGGCTTCCAGGCTTTTCCGGCCATGGATTGGTGGACCGTAAAATACGGCGATGAGGAGGTCGATGTGGAAAATTACACCGGCTGGGCGGCTCCCCGGATTTCAAGCGTCTCGCCGACTTTTGGTATTTACCTGCATTATTCGCCGCCGACCTTATCATTCAATCCCGCGGCCTTGCTTCAGGCCGGAATGGATCAGATCAAATGAGGAAAATAATGAAAAAGACTCTCATCGTCACACTTATTGCACTTAATATTTTTTCTGTGGCCTTCGCAAAATCCGACAAACCCAAGGCCAAGTCCAATCTGCCGCAATCGCATGAGGCTGTCATCCTGGAAAGCACTTCGCCAACCGAGGTTATGGTGCGCGCCACCGGCTACAGCGGCACAGGCGGCAAAGCGGCTGAAATGGACAAGCAGGCCAATGTCGATGCGCGCAAAGCCGTCATCTGGCTGATTTTGCTGGGCGGTTCCGATCCGTTGTTGCAAACCGACGCTGAAAAGTCCGAATTTGCTAAAATCCAGGAAGAATATTTCACGACGGCCAATCTGAAACAATTCGTTGTCTGGGAGGCCGATTATTACGATTCGCGTCTTAAAATCGACGGCGGCAAAAAGCTGAAAATCGAAAAATCCTTCAAAATCAATAAGAGTCTGCTTCAGCAGGACCTCATTAAAAAGGGCGTTCTGGCAGAAAACGCCCAGGTCGCCGGAGCGCTCGGCTTGCCGACTATTATGGTCATTCCGGAAACCTCCGGTAAACCCTCCGCAATCGAACTGCTCCAAACCAATCCGAACCTGAAAAAAGGCGCCGAAGTAATCGAGTCGTACCTGACCGCCCGCAAATTCGAGGTCATCGTACCCGAACAGCAACAGGTTTTGCAGGAACTGACTTCCGCACAGTATGCTTTGCAGGGGTCGAATGAAGATTACAGTTACCTGCTGGCCCTGTCCATCGGCAGCGATATTTACATTGCATATAATGTCACGATCGAGTCCCGCAAACTGGG
>Ga0172371_10004403_pt1 | contig 21355 bp, 11 predicted proteins | sample Lak12m_FD_114543 | JGI IMG/M metagenome (GOLD analysis project Ga0172371, IMG submission 114543) | Freshwater microbial communities from Kabuno Bay, South-Kivu, Congo - kab_022012_12m | ecosystem: Environmental > Aquatic > Freshwater > Lake | place: Democratic Republic of the Congo: South-Kivu... | reverse complement strand
CCCGGGCGACCGCGCCGCCGAGTCCCTTGGGGCTTGGCCCAGCCGCCATGGCGAGCCCCACCGGTCCGGTGCCCGCGCCGCCGGCTGCCTTACTCTACACCATTGGCCGTTGCGCGCGGAGCTTCCGGTCCGGTCACGCGGTCCGCGACGGGCGCAGGCGGCAGCGACGGCTGGAAGGCAGCACTGCCCGGCGAGCCCACCACGGATCTGGTCCCCGAGGCGCTGGTCGTGGCGGGGTCCCTCGTCGACGAGCAAGCCAAGGTCGAGGCCCTGGAGGCGGAACGCGACGCCATCACGCGCGAGCTGGAGGAGCTGCCCTCGCCGGCGGGGGATCTGTCCGATCCGGCGGATCCGACTGGTCTGAGGGGTCCTCCAGACGAGCCCGCCCTCCTGCGCCCCCACCTGGCCCTGCTCGACCAGGAGGCCGACGCCGCCCGCCGGGCGAAGGCCGCGCAGAGGGCCCTCGCCGCCAGGGCGGCCGCCAAGTGCGGCACGCTGACCGAGGACGAAGTCAGGGCCCTCGGGGGCATTCAGGGGGGATCTGAGGCCAAGAAGTGGTAGCGGCTCCCGGACTCGAACCGGGGACAAACGGATTATGATTCCGTTGCTCTAACCAACTGAGCTAAGCCGCCACCTAGTCGAACCGCTCTATAAGATAGCGCTGCGCCGTACGGCGTCAACGCGGGATACGCTTCACCGCGCGGGCGGCATGGGGGGGCGCCGCCTCCAGGCAGTCTAGGCGCAGTGGGGCCAGAAGACCTCGAGAGTTCGGCAGGGGAGACGGGGAACGCCAGGCCAGCCGCTCCCAGACCGGTTCGCGTTCTCGTTTCCTTGGCTCTCCGCGACATGCATCCCGAGTGGAACTCCCGTACCGCTGGCGGATGACGCGGCCGGCGTGGGGCCTCAGGGATCCCCGCCGGTCCGCAGCAGTCCTGACGTGGCGATCGTCTCGGCGGGTATGCCGGCGGCGAGGGCCGTGTTGCGCAAGGCCATTGCGGCGGTCTGGCTCATCAGAGGGGTCTCCGCGTACGGCCAGGGCAGCCCCATCCTCTGGTACTTTCCCCGGCAGGCGTTGTTGAACGCGCACAGCTCCCACCGGCTCACGACGTCCAGCAATCTCTCCTGGATGAACCGACCGATGGCGGCGATGTTCTCGGGAACGGCGGTCACCCCGGGGATGAGAGGCGTGCGCACCCAGAGCGCGGCGGCGGAAGTGCCGTTCCGGATGGCCGTCGCGATGGCGTCGAGGTTAGCCAGGATGGTCTCGTTCGGCTGGCCTGTGTGCGTCCGGTGCTGGCCGGCGTCGAGGAGCTTGATATCGAACAGCACGTGATTCGTATGGGGAAGAACGGCGGCAAGGGCCTGCGGCGGGGCCATTCCGCAGGTGTCCAGGGCGGTGTGGACTCCCGCGTGCTGGAGCCGTCGGAGCAGCTCGGCAACGGCCCGGTACTGGACCAGCGGCTCGCCCCCGGACACGGTCACGCCGCCGCCGAACGCGGCATGGTAGTCCCGGTCCTTGAGGGCCTCTCTGGTCAGTCTCTCGACCGACCAGTCTGTGCTGGTGAAGGCCAGGGCCCGTGAGGGGCAGGCCTCCACACACGTTCCGCAGCGCCTGCACCTCTCCCGCGCCAGGGCCAGGCCGCGCGCGCTCTCCGTCAGGGCGAGGTTCGGGCAGGCCTCGAGGCAGGCGCGACAACCGATGCACCGGCGCGCGTCCCACCAGACCTCGGGTTCCAGACCCATGCTTTCGGGGTTCTGGCACCAGGCGCAGCGCAGGGGGCAGCCCTTGAGGAAGAGGACCGTCCGCAGGCCGGGGCCGTCGTGCGTCGAGCCGCGGCTGATCTCGATGACCCGGAGATGGGCCTCACTCACGCCTGGAAGCCCTCGTAGTTCATCCGGCCGACGAACTCCCGCTGGTAGTCCGGCGGCAGGCAGATGAACCGGCTCGCATACCCGGTCACCCGGACGATGAGGTTCTGGTACTCGGGGTCCTCGGGATGGTCCATGGCCGCCCGCAACTTCGCCAGGTCCATGATATTGAGGTTGATCTGGATGCCTCCCTTGCGGAAGAAGGTCTCCGAGAAGCGGTGGATGTAGCCGCCGAGGTCCTCTTTGCCATCGAAGAACCTGGGCTGGAGTTCCACCTGCAGCGGCCCGCCCTGGAACTTGCGCTGGTCGACCTTGGCGAGGGAGTTGGCGGTGGCCAGCAGGCCGGTGAGGCCCCTACCGACCTGGGGGTTGATCCCGTGCGCCAGGTACTCTTCGGCCCGCCGCCCGTCGGGGGTCGCCCCGGTGGAGGCGGGGTTGACGTGCCCCTGGAAGTGGAAGAGCGAGGCCCGGAACTCCTGGCCGCGCAGACTGACCACCCGGCCCAGGGCGTCCGCCAGGGTCTCCGTGATGCGGACCAGCAGCGCGTCCACCTCGTCCAGGTCGTTGCCGAACTTGTCCTGGTTGAGGAAGCGCTGGCGCATGGGCTCCCGGCCTTCCCAGTTGGCATCCGTCGCCGCTTTGACCTCGGCCAGGGTGTACCGGCCCTCCTCGAACACCAACCGGCGCAGAGCGTGGAAGGAGTCCGCCACGTTGGGGATGCCGAGGACGTTGACGGACGGGTACTGGTAGTCGACCCCGCGGCAGGCGACCATGTCGAGGCCGCGCTCGATGGGGCCATGGCTGTTCATCGAGGTGAACATCTCCGGCCAGAGGTCGCCCAGGCGTTGGTACTGTGCGTTCTTCCAGTCCCGCAGCGCCTTCGCGGTCTCGAGCACCTCGGCTGCGAAGAGCCGGTAGAAGCTCTCGAAGTCAGCGATGCTCTTCTCGATGGCCCCCGCGAGCGTCCGGCGCATGGGCACCAGCAGGTTGATGGAGTTCACGTCCTGGTCGCAGAACTCCTTGCCCGGGATGCAGAACCACTGACAGCCGCTGTAGACCACCTTCCAGGCATCCTCCTCCGGGATGCCCGAGCGGAGCTCCGCCTCGCGCATGAGGTCGTAGTTCACCAGCACGGGGATGCTCTCGCCGTGACGGGCGAGCACATCGCAGGCGTAGGCGTAGAACCGGCGGTCGATGTCGGGATGCCACATAACGCCCAGGTTGTTGTAGTCGCCGATCAGGTCGTAGGCCTCCAGGACCACGAAGCTCATCTCGTTCGTAGCGTCTTTCAGCTCGGCATCGCGGCCCCCCAGGCTGAAGAACTGACCGCGCAGCTTGAGGAACATCTCGGAGAGGTACTCGCGCGCCTCGTCGTCGGAGAGCTCGCCGGCGGCCCGGCTGGCGCGGTAGAGGCCGATCAGGTACAGGTCCAGCCGGCCATAGCCGTTACCATGCCCCACCACGCGGTCGAGCAGCACCGCGAAGTGGATCCACTGCACCCCCTCGTAGTACGTCCGCGGCGGGTGCTCGGCGATGTGGGCGCAGGCTTCGGCAATGCGCGTGAAGGTCTGCTTCTGCCAGGGGTCCGACTCCCGCTGTGCCAGCTCCCGCGCCTTCTCGGCATGGCGTCGGACGAAACGGATGGTCGCCTGGCAGATCATCTCCAGGCCGTGCAGGTAGGAGGCCCGCGCCGCATTCCCCAGTCGGAGGTACTTCTCCCGGCTCTGGCGGATGCGCTGGAGGATTTCCCCCCAGCCCTGGGACAGGCCGATGGCCAGGTCCGGGCACGTGTGGCCGCTGCTGACGCCGCTGGCCCCCAGCGCCGCCGCGCGCCGGCCCACCTCCTGCACCTCCGCGGGCCAGACGTACTGGCGGACCATGTGCATCTCCCAGTGGATCTCTCCGACGATGCGCTCGTCCGGATGGATCTCGATCGGGAAATGGTCCACGAGGAAGGCGTAGTCGCGACCCCAGCTCTCGCCGCTGGCCTCGTAGCCGTTCGCTCGGGAGGGAAGCTGGTCCAGACAGGGGAAGGGGCCAATGTGGATCCAGCAGGCATGGTCACCCAGGGAGTACTCGGCCGAGCCCAGTCTCCTCTTGCCGCTGATGGCCAGCTCGCGACTGCGCCGCGCCAGCTCCTGGATCCGGGGAGACTGGGTGAACCGGGGGGGCACCCTCATGCCCACGCCGGCAGCGTTCATGACCGCTTGTTCCATGTGTTCCTGCCCTGGCCCTGGTGGGGTGTCTCGCACGCTCGGTTCGGGAAGTCCGTAGGACCGGACACGAAGGAACCGAGGCACCGTGGCCAGGAGCAAAGCTACCGCGAGTCCCGCCGAGGTCAATGAGCGGCCGGATTGGGGCTGGCCGTCGGTCACTGGACCGGGGGATCCTGCCGGCTTCTGGCGCGGGCTCCGAGAAAGCGGCGTCGCGCGGCCGCGCATCGGCGTCAACCCAAGAACAAAGCGGCGGCAAGCCGCCGTCACTCCAAGGCTCGGCCATCGGCCTGCGCAGTGTGTGCTCACCGAGTCCCGCGTCGGGCGGGACTCTTTGGACTGTCGGTGACGTGTCACCGCTTTCGACCAGGCCCGTCGTGCCCGACGCCGCCTGGCTTGACGCACCTGCGCGGCCGCGGGATCATCCCGCAGGCGTGGGACCGTGTGAGGGCACGCGGCCGCACATCGCCCGCGGAGTGCCGGGGGCGGCGGCCGCACGGGGGAGCAGCACGCCAACCGACCTCGGTTGCCTCCGGCGTCCGCCGGGGGCGGCGGATGTACGGGAGAGCCGTACCGATCGGGGCAGAAGAAGAGGATGGAGCGGGCGGGGGGAATCGAACCCCCAGCGCTAGCTTGGGAAGCTAGGGTATTACCACTATACGACGCCCGCTCACAAAGGACGTTAGTACCTTAGCGGCGGGCGGCGGGCAATGCAAGCCATGGGCAGAGGTGAAACTGGGGGAAGGGGACAACGGACGAGGGGACACAAGGCGGAAGGAATGGCAAACGCTCGACGCCCAACGCCGAACTCGGAACGTGGGACTCGGAACGTGGAAACCGATGGGCGAGGGGCGTTGCTCAGGGCACGGCGAAGCCCTGGCGGCGGAGGCGGGTGAGGGAGTCGTCGTTGGGGAATCGCCGCCAGGCGCGTTCGAAGGCCTCCTGGGCCTGCTGGCGTTCGTTGAGGGCATCGAGGGCGGTGATGTAGTTGACGTGCAGGGTGGGGTAGGGGGCGTCGGGGTAGGCTTTGAGGAGTTCGCCGAGGCGCCGGCAGAGGGCCTTGCGGGCGGCGGTGACGTCCTCCGCCGAGCCGTAGTCGTACTGTTTTTCGATGACGCGCTCGACCTCGGACCAGAGCCGTTCGGTATCGCCGACGCCCGGGGTCTTGATGATCATGGCGATCGCGTCTCCGAAGACGACGGCGGCATCGGCGAAGCGGCGTTCGATGATCAGGTGGTGGGCGAGGTCGGCGTAGTGGTGGGCGTTGGTGGGGGCCTTCTCGATCTGCTGGCGGTAGTACTCTTCGGTGAGGCTGGGGAGCTCGACCTTCACGGTCTTCGGCGTGGCGTCGGCGCCGACTTCCAGGGGCTGTGTCACCGACCTGCGGTTGGCCAGCATGAAGGTGACCTCGTAGGTACGGGGTTCGAGGTGTCGGAGGTCGAGGGGGGATCGGCCGCGGAACTCGCCATCGAGGTAGACATCAGCTCCCGGCGGGTCGCTCTCGCAGCGGACGGCGCCGAGGGCCCCGGCCTGTTCGAGCGTCACCCGCAGGACACGGTCCGGCGGCAGGCTGGCTGGGTTCACCTCGATGGTGGCATCGGCGCAGCCGGGCAGGGCGACGCGCAGGGAGACCGCGGTGTTACCCAGGGCGGGCAGGGGCAGGGGGGTGACGCCGAGGACATCGTCTCCCAGCCAGACCGAAGCCCCGGGGGGTACGGACTCGACCCGGAGAGGCGCCTCGCGCTGGCAACCGGCGAGGACCGCGACCAGGACCAACGCCAGGACGGTACTGCGGGTCGGCCGGACCGACCAGAGAAGGCTGGAAGAGGGTGTGCGCATCATGGCCGGTCGTAAGGCGTCTTCGGGACGACATCTCCAGCGGTACCCAGGGGCGGCACAGACTCTCCCGTGACGTCTGAGGCGACCCGGCACTGGGCCACCATGATACCATTGTCCCAGGTCCAGAGCCCGAAGCGGTCGCCGGTGAGGGGCTTGGGGTCCTGGTAGGTGGCCACGAGGCTGCCGTCGATCCAGAAGCTGAGCTTGTCACCGGCCTTGCGCAGCTTGACGTAGAACCAGCGCCGATGGGTCGAGGACTCGCGCGGGATAGCGATGCGGCGGTTTTCGCCGACGATCTCAGAGGCGCGGACGATCTGCGAGCCGCGGTCGTCCCAGCCGCCGAAGAGGAAGCTATAGCCGCTGTTGATATCCTTGCCATCCGCGGCGATGACGGCGTTGATGTCGGCGGCGTACTCGTACTTACGGCCGCGGTCCTGGTCCATTTTGGGGCCGGCGAAGAACTCGACGGTGACGTTGGGGCCATGGCGGATCTTGTTCCAGTTGCAGGCGACGCCGCCGCGCTGGACGCCCGAGTAGAAGGACCAGCGCGGGTCGCACTGCCAGCGGTTGGTGACTTCCCAGACCCCGCGGACGGGGAACCACTCTGCGGGGGCGTGTTTGAACGGGTAGGTCAGGGTGCCGGAGGCCCGGATGACCACGGCTTCGGCCCACTCATTGGTGTTCCCGCGGCCATAGCGGCCGATCTCGCAGAGTCCCCGGAGGGTATCGGGGAGGGGCTCATTCCAGACGACGCGGCCGTTGAGGCGTGCCAGGACCCGTCCGCCGCGGCGTTCGAGGGCGAGTTCGCCGACGCGCTGTTTCACGAGTTTGAGCGACTGAGGGCCTTGGGGCAGGCCGAGGAGCTGGAGTTCCCGCGCTTCCGGTTCGAGGACCAGCGAGAGGGTCGGCATTTCGGTGGCTCCGGCGGGCTTCTCCGGGTAGCGCCAGGCCAGGCCGAGGAGACCGGTGGCGCCTTCGGCCGGCAGGTCTTCGACGCGCAGAGTGGCCGAGAAGTCCTGCCAGAAATCGGAGCGATGCCAGTAGGTCGGCCACTTGCCGCCGTACTCGACGTTCCACTCCAGCACAGGGCTGCTCCAGTTCTGCATACTGGCTTCATGTTCGAAGGTCTCGACGCGGTTCTCGATCTCCTCGAGGGGGCGTTCGGGGCGGACCTCGAGGGCGCGCTGGGTGACCGACGCGCCGGCCGGGAGGCGGACGCCGGCGACGCCCTGGCCGCGCACGGGGACCTCGGCGGCGAAGGCCACGAGGTCGCCATCGACGGTTCCCCAGGCCTCGGCCCCGAGGACATGGAGGCTGACTTGGGCAGCGGCTTTCGGGGGGGTGATGCGGTCTTCGGCGAGGACGGTCTCGCGGCCGGCCTGGCGGGCCAGGAGGCGGGCCTGCCAGCCGCTGGCATCGCGGCCGACCTGGAGGGCCAGTTCCTCGCCGCCGCGGCGGCGAGCGAGGAGGTCGATAGCCTGGCCAGGCTTGACGCCGGCGAGGCCCTGGAGCCAGGTGGAGACGCAGGCGTTCTCCAGGAGCACGCCCCCGACGCAGGCGCCGGCCCCGGCATCCGCACTCAGGGGCCGCAGCAGGCTTACGCCGCGGCCGGACTGCCGGGCGAAGTCGAATCGCACCTGCTCGACAGGGCTGACGGAGACATCGTCGAAGACCGTGCCCTCGCCGCCCTTGGCCCAGAGCCCGACGGCTCCGCCCAGCATGGGGTTGGGGTCAACCGCGGAGATGACCACGGAGCCATCCACCACGACGTCGATAGTCCCCTCGACCTGGCTGACCTCCAGGCGGTACCATTGGGCCGGCACGAAGCCGAGGGAGGCGCTGCCCAGCTCGCTGGTACCGGCCGGTGTGACCCGGGCCAGGCGGAGCGTTCCTGTCCCCCCGGCCGCGGCGGTCCAGAGCACATCATAGGTGTGGTCCGGGGCTGTCCAGCAGAACTTGAGGCCGAAGGCGGTGCCGGGGAGAGGGTGTGCGGCCGCGGCGAAGCGGTATCCGCGCCAGAACCACTGGCCCGTGGTGGCCAGGGCGTCCTCGCCGCGTCCGAGGAACGAGAAGGGGTTGGCGCTGCGGATGGGGTTCTGGAGGGCATGGACGGTCCATGTCCCGGACTGGGGTTTCCATTCCCCCAGTTCCTCTTCGCCGTGCATGAAGTCATCGGCGAAGACGAGGGTGGCGATTCTCTGGAAGCGGAACTCGCCCGGAGCCGGGGCGCCGGGAGGTACCTGCCACTGGGCCTTGGCGATGGTCTCGACGGGCCACGGGGCGGCCACGGCGCGGAGGCCGTTGACGAAGAGTTCGACGCTGTCAGGGGTCGCAGTCACGGCGACGGCATCGCCGGCTTTGCAGGGGGCCGGGAGTGTGGTCTGGTCCAGGACCGTGGAGAGCTTGCTGCCCCGCACTTCGCGGGCATTGACGCTAGCCCCATCGATCGTCAGGTCCAGGCGGCGGGTCTGGCCGATGAGGCGGAGCCTAAGGCAGGGCGAGTCAACGCCAGGACCGACATTCAGCACGTAAGCGAAGCGGGGCGCGAGGCGGGTTTGTTCGTTGGCGGTTGTCCAGGGGGTCTCGGGGGCGGCGGCCGTGTTGGCTCCGGGTGCGTAGCGGCGCCAGCCCCACAGGCCGGCCAGGAGGAGCACCAGCGCCAGGGCTATAGCCAGGGCCCCATTGACCCCCAGGGCAGCGGACCGGCTCGGGCGCTTTGCGGGTGTGGCATGGCCTGGGATCGTGGCCGCGGCCGCGGTTGCCGGTGCGGGCGCCTCCAGGGGGGCTGCCGCCGGCGGTTTTGGCGTCGGGTTGGCGGGTGCAGCGGCTGTCGGCGGGGCGGCCACGCGTGGGGGGACGCTGGGTCCCGAGGGCTGGGCAGCCGGCAGCACGGCGAGAGCGACGACGGGCGGTGCCGGGGGCCTGGGCGGGGCCGTCGCGGTGTGAGTGGGGGAAGGGGCCGGCGAGCGCGGCTGCCGGGCCCCGGTGGAGGTCTCAGAGGCGTCGGCGGCAGCCACCTGGAGGGCGGTGGAGATCTGCCCACAGCGTTCGGGACGGCGGGCTGGGTTCGGCGAGAGGGCGGCTGCCAGGAAGGAGTTCAGGGCCGGGCTCAGCCAGGGGAACGGGAGGCGTTCCTGGGCTGGCGTGGTGAGGTCACCAGCGAGGGCGCCGATGAGGAGGGCTGCATAGGCGTAGACATCCTCGGCGGCGGTGGCCGGCGTGTCGGGCCGTGCCTCAGGAGGTGTCCACATGGGCATCCCGGGGGTCTCCGCGGGGCCCAAGCCCAAGGCCGCGAGCGTGCGGCGCAGTTCGCGACTGGCGGCGGTGTCGGACAGGAGGGCCCGGCCATCGATTCTCACGATGAGGTTGCCTGGGGAGAGCGCTCCGTGTGCGACTCCGGCGGCATGGGCGTAGTCCAGCGCCTCGGCGGCGCTATCGAATACCCGCAGGACCGCACGGCGGGCGCTGCTGCCGGGGGGCTGGCGTGCGAGCCACTGATCGAGGGGGGCGCCGCGCATGTGGTCGCTGACCAGAAGCAGCATTCCCTGGGCGAAGCCGAGGTCGCGGGCCTGAGCGTCGACCTCCCAGGCCTCATGGAGATGGCGGAGCGGGATGATCCCCGGGTGAGTCAGATGGGCGGCGGGAATCAGGGCCTTGCGCAGGCGGCCCGCCTCGGGCGAGTCACCGCGCAGGGCAGCGGGAAGCACCTTCACGGCCTGCAGACGACTGGCCACCGCATCCTCTGCCACGAAGGCAGGGACAGAAGGGCCACGCCCGAGCGGCCGGAGCAGGCGCAGGTGGTCGACGGCGCCGATCGGGGAAGAGACGGCCCCCGCGGCGGTTGGCGACGTAGCGGCAGAGTCTATCATGCAGGACGTTCCAGGCGACCCCGACGGTGTGTACGGTGTCCACTATACTCTACGCACGAGCGTGGCGGCAGGTTACAGCATAGCGTCTGGCCTTCCACAAACAACGAACGCAAGGCCGTATTATTGCCGTCGGATCGCCAGGGGGTCGGTTCGCGCGGGCTGCCGGCCGATGCTATTCTGTGCGTGGTCAGGGGGTGTTTCGCGAAGTCCCGAGCAGCGGCAGCGCAAGAGGTCAGGCCATGGGTGCCACACGGGCAGCGGTCGTGGGGGCTGGGTTCATCGGGCCGGTTCATGTCGAGGCGTTGCGGCGGGTGCCGGTAGAGATTGCGGGCGTGTTGGGGGCTGACCGGCGGGAGTCAGAGCGGGCGGCGGCGGCACTGGGCCTGCCGGCGCCGTGGCGGGACTTTGGCGAGCTGCTGGCGGACGCGTCGGTTGGGGTCGTGCACGTGGCGACGCCGAACCGGCTTCACTACTCCATGTCGGCGGCGGCGCTGGAGGCGGGCAAGCACGTCATCTGCGACAAGCCCCTGGCCATGAGTGCCAGGGAGTCCGGGGCGCTGGTCGAACTGGCGGCGGCGCGGGTCCGGCAGGTGGCGTGCGTGTGCTACAACATCCGTTACTACCCCCTCTGTCTGCAGGCGCGGGAGTTGGTTCGCGCGGGCGAGATCGGCGAGGTCCGGGCGGTGCGCGGCAGCTACCAGCAGGACTGGCTGCTGAAGCCCACCGACTACAACTGGCGCGTCCTTGCCGAGGAGGGCGGCGAGTTGCGGGCCATGGCGGATGTCGGGACGCACTGGCTTGACCTGATGCTGTCGATCACGGGCCTGGAGGTGGCTGCGGTGATGGCGGATCTGCGGGTCGTCAACACCACCCGCTACCGGCCCAAGGGGGAGGTACAGACCTTCACGCGCGAGCGGCAGGCCGTGGAGACGGAGCCTGTCCGCATCACCACGGACGACTGCGGGTCGGTGCTGCTGCGGTTCGCCGGTGGTGCCCAGGGCAATCTCTGGGTTTCGCAGGTAACCCCTGGCCGCAAGAACCAGGTCTGGTTCGAGATCATCGGTTCGGCGAAGACCCTGCAGTGGAACTCCGAGCAACCCGAGACGCTCTGGATCGGGTCCCGGGACTACCCCAACCAGGCCTACCTACGGAACCCCGTCATGATGGCGCCGCGGGCGGCCGGGTTGTCCAGTTACCCGGCAGGGCATGCGGAGGGCTACCCCGACGCCTTCAAGGGGCTTTTCCGTGACGTCTACCAGTACCTTCGGGAAGGCGACCTCGCCGCGCCGCGGCCGTTCCCCACGTTTGTGGAAGGGCACCGGGAGATCGTGCTCTGCGAGGCCATCCAGCGCAGTTGGCACGAGGAACGCTGGGTGCGGGTCGTGTAGCGACAGGAGGGCAGCCATGCAACTGGGTTTTGTCAGCGCGATCCTGCCGGACCTGTCGCTGGAACAGGTACTTGAGTTTGCCGGGTCCGAGGGCTTCGAGTGTGTGGAGTTGATGTGCTGGCCCAAGGGCCGGGCTGAGAGGCGCTACGCGGGGGTGACGCACGTCGACGTCACGCACTTCGGGGCGGCGGAAGCGGACCGGGTCCGCGCCTTGGCGGAGGCCGCCGGTGTGGCCATCAGCGGGCTGGGGTACTACCCGAACCCCCTGGCCCCAGACGCGGAGGAGGCCGCTGTCTACATCGAGCATCTCCGCAGGGTGATTCGGGCCGCCGCGCTGCTGGGGGTCCGGTGCGTGAACACGTTCGTGGGGCGCGACCCGGTCAGGACGGTCGAGGCGAACTGGCCGCGGTTTCTGGAGGTCTGGCGGCCGCTGGTGGCGTTCGCCGAGGAGCAGGGAGTCAGGATCGGCATTGAGAACTGCCCCATGCTGTTCAGTGTGGACGAGTGGCCGGGTGGCAAGAATCTGGCCCACTGCCCGGCGGTGTGGCGGCGGATGTTCGTGGACATCCCGAGCTCGAGTTTCGGCCTGAACTACGATCCCTCGCACCTGGTCTGGCAGCAGATGGACTACGTGGCGCCCTTGCGGGAGTTCAGCGGCAGGCTGTTCCATGTCCACGCCAAGGACGTGCGGGTGGAGCGCGAGCGGCTCCATGAGGTGGGTGTCCTTGCCACCCCGTTGGAGTACCATCGGCCCAAGCTGCCTGGGCTGGGTGACGTGGACTGGGGTCGGTTCCTCTCAGTGCTGGGCGACACGGGCTACGACGGCCCCGTCTGCATCGAGGTGGAAGACCGCGCCTACGAGCGTTCGCTGGAGACGCGGAAAGCCGCCCTGCGCCAGAGCGCGCGGTTCCTGCGGCAGTTCATGGCGTAGGAGCCGGAAGCCGAGTTCCGGGTTCCGTATTTCAGGTTTCAGGTTTCAGGTTTCGGGTTTCGGGTTTCGGATTTCGGGTTTCGGATTTGGTTCTTGGGGTTTCGGCACAACCTGGAGAGAGCCATGGCGTACACGTACTCGGAACTCGCGAAGATGATCGACCATTCCCTCCTGCACCCGACCCTGACCGATCGGGAACTGGAGGAGGGCTGCCGGCAGGCCGTGCAGTATGGGGTGGCCACGGTCTGCATCAAGCCTTACTACGTGAGGCGGGCGGCGGAGTTGCTGGCGGGGAGCGGCGTCCGGGTCGGGGCGGTCGTTGGCTTCCCCCATGGCGGGAACACGACGAGTGTGAAGCGCTTCGAGACGGAGACCGCCTGTCGGGATGGCGCCGTGGAGGTCGACATGGTGAGCAACGTGGGCAAGGTCCTGTCCGAGGACTGGGCCTATGTTGAGCAGGACATCCGTGCCGTCTGCGAGGAGGCGCACCGCCACGGAGCCATCGTCAAGGTCATTTTCGAGAACGACTTCCTGTCGGACGACGCGACCAAGATCCGGCTCTGTCAGGTCTGTGAGAAGGCAGGGGCGGACTTCGTGAAGACGTCGACGGGGTATGGCTTCGTCAAGGGGGCCGATGGCAAGTACAGCTACCGCGGTGCGACCGAGCACGACCTCAAGCTGATGCGGGCGCACTGTTCGGCCAGCGTTCAGGTCAAGGCTGCCGGCGGCGTGCGCGACCTGGATGGGCTGATCCGGGTCCGGGAGCTGGGCTGCACGCGGTGCGGCGCGTCGGCGACGGCGGCCATGCTGGATGAGCTCCGGCGGCGGGAAGCGGCCGGGGGCGCGGCCACGGCGGGCAAGGGCGAGATCGGCAAGGGTGGGTATTGAGGAAGTGCGTCGGTGCGTCAGTGCGTCATGACCGTGAGGGAGCCACGAGATGCGGTTTGGGTTTCCTGAGCAGCACGACTCGGCCCCGATGCTGGCCCTGAGGCGTGCGATCCTAGGCTCACCGGTGACCGTTGCCCTCGAGCGAGCGCGTGCCTACACCCGGGTTTTTCAGGCGAATGAGACGGCGCCGTGGATCGTGGTCAAGGCCATGGCCTTCCGGGAGCACCTGGCGACGGTGCCGTTGTACCTGCGTGAGCACGACCGGATCGCGGGGTCCATCTGCGAGACGCCGGGGGGGATGCCGGTGCACGTCGAGATCGGCATCGGCGAGAATGGCATCTACACCAGCGAGGACCCGCAACGGGCCGGGTACCTTCAGGGGCAGGTCCCGCAGGACCTCGTGGACTACTGGGAGGAGCGCAATCTGTGGGGGCGCCACCGGGCCTATCTCAAGGCGGTCCACGGCATCCCGTCGCAGCACACCCAGGTAGCGCAGTACAAGCACCTCTCCTACCAGGGCCACCTCAGTCCGAGCTACGGCGAGCTGCTGCGGAGCGGTCTGGGCGGCATCCTGCAGCGGGTCCTCGACCGCCGGCGCAGGGAGGTCATGCCGGAGGCCCTGGAGTTCCTTACCGCTGCCGAGCATGGCCTGCGCGGGGTGGTGCACTGGATCGGGCGCTACGCCGAGATGCTGCGGGGCCTTGCCGGTGGCCGCCCAGACGCGGTACGGCAGGGCGACCTGGAGGAGATGGCCAGGATCTGCGGCAAGGTCGCGACGGGTCCTCCGGGGACCTTCCGCGAGGCCCTGCAACTGGTCTGGTTCGTGCACCAGGCAGTCCACATCGAGGGTCACGGCTACTCGAACACGCCGGACCGGCTCGACCAGATCCTGTACCCCTTCTACCGGCGCGACCGTGACGCGGGTCGGCTGAGCGACGACGAGGCCCTGGGCCTGTGCGAGAACTTCATCCTGAAGATGCGGGACAACACCGTCTGGGGTGTCGAGCACAATCTGACCCAGGGGCTCTGCCTGAGCGGGTCTACCCCGGACGGCCAGGACCAGACCAACGAGCTGTCGTGGCTCTTCCTGCGTGCTGCCGACACCCTCTCCCTGCCGGAGCCGCTGGTCTGGGTTCGCTGGCACGAGAGCATCGACCAGGACTACTTCGACTTCTGCCTGGAGACGCTGGCTGGGCAGACCTGCTTCCCGCTGCTGATGGGGGACAACGCGGTCCCTGAGATGCTGATGGCCCTCGGCGTGTCCCGGGTGGATGCGTACGACTACGTCGCCGCCGGGTGCAACGAACTGGCGGTCCCGGGCAAGGCCTACTTCAACCCATGTGCCAACGTGAGCTACCTGGGGGCGCTGGAGCAGGCCCTGACGCAGGGCAAGGGGTATGCGGGCAAGGGCAAGGCTGACGCCTCGCTCCCGGCCCCGGCGGAGCTGGCGGACTTTGCGGCCCTGGCGCAGGCTGTGGGCCAGGTGATCCGCCGGCAGGTGGAAGCGTCCTACCGCTGGGGCATGGCCGAGCTGGGGGCCCAGATGCGCTGGGGCCAGACCCCGTTCACCTCGTGTTTCTTCGACGGCTGCATCGAGCGTGGCCGCGACATGATGCAGGGCACGACTTACAACCTGCTCTCCTGCGGCGGCACGGCCTTCGCCAACATGGTCGACTGCCTGGCTGCCATCCGGGAGGTGGTCTACGGGCAGCACGCGGCGACGCTGGCGGAGGTGGGGGCAGCCTGTGCGGCGGACTTCGTCGGTTTCGAGGCTCTCCGAACCCGGCTCCTGGCGGCGCCGAAGCATGGCAACGACAACCCGCGGGTGGCCGATCTGGTGGCCCTGGTGGAGCGTCTGCGCGACGAGCCGCTCAAAGAGGTGTGTCGGGACCCGCGCGATGGCACTCCCTTCGGCAACTGCCACGTGGTCCGGTCCAGCGCGGTCCTGGGCGGCCGCCGGACCGGCGCCACGCCCGACGGGCGCCTCGCCGGGACCCCCCTGGCCGCCTCGGTCGCCGCTTCGGCCGGCTGCGAGCGGAGCGGCCCGACGGCAGTGCTCAAGTCGGTCCTGACACTGGCCCCGAAGACGAGTTGGCAGTGTGGCTACAACGTGAACCTGCGCTTCCAGAAGGCCATGCTGCGCCAGAAGCGGCAACGGGCCAAGGTGCGCGCGATGCTCAACGCCTACTTCGCGCAGGGCGGTCAGGAGTTGCAGGTCAACTGCGTCGATGGCGAGACATTGCGCGCCGCACAACAGCACCCCGAGCAGTACCCTGACCTGGTGGTGCGCGTCGCCGGGTTCAGCGAGTTCTTCACCAAGCTCCATCCGGCCATCCAGGAAGACGTGATCCAACGGACTGAGCATGCTTCATAGACGGGGACGTACGCACGTGAGACGCGGCGGCGTGTTGGTGGCCATGGCCTGCCTGCTGGTGGGTGGTTCCGCCGGGGCCCAGCCGGCAGACCGCATCGCCTTCGACTTCGAGGCGGAGACGCCAGACGGCTGGCAGGTGGTCGAGGGCGACTTCGGACGGTTCCTCTGCGATCGGCCAGTGTGGTATGACGGCAAGCCGTTTGGCAAGCAGGGCAAGGGCTTCCTGTCTACCATCGAGACCCCGGAAGGGCCCTGGAACGACGGGCTTACCGGCGTGGCCGAGTCACCCGTGTTCATCCTGTCCGCGCCCAGCCTGTCGTTCCTGATCGGCGGCGGGAACAAGGACTCGGCGTACGTCGCGCTCTGCGGCCTGGACGGCACGGAGCTGGCGCGGGCGACGGGCCACGAGTCGCACCTCATGCGCCGCGTCGAGTGGGAGGTCCCCGCGGCGGTCGGCAGGCCGGTCTTCCTACGCCTCGTCGACCGGCATACCGGGGGTTACGGCTGGCTGACCCTCGACCGTTTCCAAGGCCGCCGGGCGGGCCAGTCCCGAAGCCACTCGTACCCGCTTCGCCGAGGTCACCCGGAACGCCCGGGCTCGAGCCTGGGAGGACCGGCGCGAGCGGGCCAACCTGGTGGCCCTGCGGCGCCTGCTCACGGACCTGGTCGGGACCTACGGTGACCGCTTTCCGCAGGGAGTGGGGTTTCTGGCCCGGCTGGACCCGTACGCCGGGCGCCTGGACGCCCTCGGGAAGGCCGGTGCGGCGGGGGGCCTTGGCCGGGCACCCCTGACGATGGCTCAGGCGGAACGGCTGGGCGTGCTGACGGGCCTGCCGCTGACCGGGGGCCCCCAGGGGAGCCCCGGCGCCGACTCGTACCGGCTGTGGCTTTCGTTCGCCCGGCCTGAGCTCAGCCCCTGCCTGAGCAAACTCGAGAAGGCCGGTGAGGCCTACCGGGAAGCCCTGGCCATGCTCACGGCCGGGCAAGGGGAGCTGCGCCAGAACCCGGAGGCCGATATGCCTGGTTTCAGTCCTTGCGCCGAACACCAGGCTCGAGCTGACAAGGGCTGCCGTCTCGGCGAGCGCGAGCGCGCTCGGGGGGAGGCCCTCGCCACACAGCGCAAGCTCTACGACCCGGGCCTGGCCCCCGCTGACCGTCACGGCGCCACGTCGAGGCTGCCGTAGTCCATCGCCTGCAGGAACTCCTCGGCGTCACCGGTGTAGAACAACCGGGTCGTCTGCGACGCTTCCGCAAGGCTGAACGATTCCACCTGGCGGAAGAGCACCTGGCCGGTGTAGACCTCGACGACGTCGGCACGGCGGGGCAGGCGGAGGGTCTTCTGGCCGGCAGTGGTGGTATGGAGCAGGACGAAGCGGTCGTTGGCGTGCAGCACGTCCTCCGAGTCCAGGTAGAGGTGAACGCCGGCCGCCCGCGCGAGGCTGCGCAGGAGGTCTGGAGGAAGGACGGGGGAGCCGCAGAAGAGGCTGCGGCTCCGGCCCACCTGTTTGAGCGCCAGCGCCGGCAGGCCGGTATCGCGGTAGACGCCCAGTACCTCCGCGGCGGGGTCCTGCACCGCGAACAGCGGGTCGAGTGGGTAGGGTGGGCCGAAGGAGTGGCACTGCAGGCCGGTGCCCGTCAAGGGGCTGCGCAGGTCGGTGAGCTTCACGACGGCCGTCGAGGCGCCTGGCAGACAGCCGAGGTTGAAGCCGGTCAGGTCCCGCATGTGGCGCACCTCGGCGGTCTCGTTCCGGATGAAGCCCGGCGCGTAGCACCAGAGGATCGTGGCGCCCGTGGCCTGGAGGCGCTCGCGCACGGCGGCCAGCAGCGCGTCGTCGTAGCGGAAGCAGCTCAGCATGATGTAGAGCTTGTAGTCGAGAGGGCCCTTGGCCAGGTCGCTCCAGAGGAGGGTCTCCACGGGGGCGCCGAGGCGGGCCAGGCGATCGCGCTGGTAACCGACCAGTTCGGCAGCGAGGTGGTTGACGGGGCGGTCATAGAGCCACTGGTCGCCGTTCCAGGCGACGACGGGCTCGGCGTGTCCGGAAGCGAGAGCGGCGGTGTCGTACGAGAGATAAGGGACGCTCTCCTCGTCGATGACCGCGGCGATCTCGGCCCGGCGCCGGACGGCGTGGCGCACGGCGAACTCCCCGGCGCGGCGGGTGATGCGGGCATCGCGAGCGATGGCGGGCGAGCCCAGTTCGTGCCCGGAGTCGATCTGCAGGAAGCCGATCGGGTTCAGGTGGCAGAGTTGCTTCCCCCAGTTGCGCCGCAGCGCCTCCCGGGTCTGCGCCGGGTTGACGGTGGGGGTGTAGTCGCAGGCGCCGGAGAGATGGGTGCGGCTATCGTCGTCGGGCCAGAACAGCTTCCCGGCGCGGTTGATGGAGGCGAAGGCCCACATCCAGCCCATGTCCCCTCCCAGCCGCCGGACCGCGTAGCTGTGGGGGGCCGAGAGGAAGTCCAGGTCCGGTGAATCCAGGGCGCGGCGCACGGCGTTGTGGCCGCTCATCTGCAGGGCCCAGTCCATGTTGGCGTATTCCAGCGAGTAGCCGTAGTAGGTGCCGACGATCTTGCGGCGGCCGCAGGCCTGTTTGGCCGCGCCGACGCAGGCGAGCATCATGGCCGCGACCTGTTCGGAGTACATGCGGTTGTAGGCGATGCAGAGGCCGGCCTGGGCCGGGTCGCGGAAGGCCCCCAGCTCGCGTCCCAGGCGGGCGGACAGGTCGGGGATGGTCGCCGCATGCCACTCCGGATGGCCCGGGTACTGCTCCTTCAGGAAGGTCCGGAACGCGGCCTGCTCCGGCGCCGAGTAGTCCATCAGGTGCTGGCCGGCGGCGCTGCCGTGGCAGCCCCAGCCCTGCCATTCGGCGGAGACCCCGCCGATGATCCAGTAGCCGAGAACGCGGCTTGCGTAGGGGCCCTGCTCGAGGTGTCGCACGAAGGCGTCGACCGCCTGCAATGCGTCCTCGCGCCAGCGCCGGGAGCTGAACGACGGCGTGCTGCGGTAGTAGGGCCAGGCGGCACCATCGCTGAAGCGCGCCACCTCGTCCGGGTTGGCCTCGGCCCACCAGGGCGGCGGCGCGGCCCAGACGATGGGCAGCAGCAGCGTCTCGGGGTCGCCATCGAGGGTGGCCGTGAGGAGTCCGTCCACCGGCGCGAAGTCGAACTGACCCGGCCCCGTCCACCACTGGGGACGGCCCATGCCATCGACCCAGACGGCCGAGACGTTGAAGCCCGCCGCCCGGTAGACTGCCGCGGTCCCTTCGCGGTCGCGGCCCTCGCCGTTGCCCACCATGGCGAAGACGGGTTTGCCGTTGACCCAGAGGCGCGGGAGGCCGTCCCGGACGCGGACCTCGCTGGCGAGGGTCTGGCGGGGCTGGTCGTTGGCCACGGTGAACCGCAGGGGCTTGTCGGTCTCGATCCGTCGACCTGGGAGCGTCACCGTGAGATCGAGCGTGCCGGCTGGGGACCAGCGTGACACGGGCACGGGCAGGCCGGTGACGCGGAGGTTGCCATCGGCGCCCGGGGTGGCCTGCTCTTCGTTCAGCCGGAAGTCCCGCTGCAAGCGTTTCCGGCCTGTCTGCGGGTCGGTCAGGGCGACCACCAGCGCCTCGCCAGCGGCAAACGGCTTCTCGGACTGCAACCGGAAGCTGATCTCCTGGGCCTCGCCGGCAGCCACGCGGTCCCGGCCGACGAGGTCGAGCAGGCGGGTGGGGGGTTCCCAGGCCTTGTTGACATACGGGATCGCCACCACCCACGGTGAGTTCGGCGGGCCCGGCTGGCACACGGGCGCGAGCCAGTCGTGGTCGTCGAAGGCGGGTGTGGCCCAGCCATCCGGGGCCTGGCCGCGGCAGCGCCAGGCCTGGTCCGAGACGACCCGGGCGACGGAGTGGTCGGGGCGGTTCATCACCAGGTCGAGGAACACGCCGGCGGCGCCACCGGCATTGAAGGCCTCGACGGCGATCAGGTTGGCCTGTCCGGGCCGCACCTGGGCGGAGACGTCCAGAAGGGTTGGGGTCATCCACGAGTCGGCCCGCAGGTTCTCCGCGACCTGGGTGCCATTGAGGTAGAGCCGGAAGAAGTCATCGACGCTGATCTGGAGCCAGGCGCTGGTCAGGTCGGCGGGGGCTTCGAAGGGCCGCCGGAAGAGGGTGCGGGTGGCGCCGAGCCGGGCGTCCTTTTCGCCGGCTTCGGGACAGGCGAGCATCTCGCCGGCCCAGTACGGTCCGGTCATGGCCTGGGCTCTGGGGGCCAGGGGCTTGATGGTGCTGGTGACGGGGAGGGGAACCGGGACCGGCCGGTCTTGGGGCGGCTGGTCGCCTTCGCTGATGAGGAGTGCGTCGAGGAGAAAGCCGGTCTGCGTGGGCAGGCTGAGGCGCAGCGTGCCGCCGGGGGTCGTACCCAGGCGTAACCACCGCAACTGTCCCGAGGCGCCGGTCGCCAGGGACCCCAGGCTCAGGCCGCGGCTGGTTATCTGCCGCAGGACGGCGGCGGTAGCGGGTATGTCCAGCAGCCTCAGCCACACGGAGAAGGCGCCGGGCGGGAGCTCGACCTCGCAAGAGTGGCTCGCCGCCGCTTTGGCCAGGGCAGGGCCAGAGGCAAAGGCCGAGGCCGGGAAGAGGTAATGCCGGCCGGCGGGCAACTGGAGTTCATCCAGGGAAGTGACCTGCAGCCGGGGGGTCGTGAGCACGGCGGCCACCTCGATCTGGCCCGGGGCCTGGTCCACCAGGTCCAGGCGCAGGGCCGTCACCGGGCCGCCGAAGATCCAATCCTGGTAGCCGCGTCCCAGGGCCAGGGCGGCATCGATGACCAGGTCATGCCACTGGCCGTCGGTGACCAGGGCAGGGACCGGGAGCCGGTAAGGCGCCTCGATCGGGTGGCGGCTGTTGGCATAGAAGATCTGGCCGCTCGTCTGGGTCTCGCCGAAGTCCCAGGCCCGGTAGCGGATGGCGACGGAGCGTGCTGCGGCGGGGTCCAGGGGGACCTCGCTCGAGAACAGGCGACTGTCAGGCCCGCGGATGTCCAGCGCCAGGAGGTCGTCCCGTTCGCTGACGGCCATGGCATAGGGCTCGGTCCAGCGGCTCAGGCAACGGCCGGCCGCAGGCACTCCCACCTCGTCGCGCTGCGCGGTCAGGCGGACGAGGCCAAGATCCATGGTCCCAGGGGCCTGGTCCACGAGGTCCAGCCGCAGGGCGGTCACTGGGCCATGGGTCCACCAGTCCTCGGCAGAGCCACGCATGGAGCGGGGCAGGTTCACCCACAGGTCGTGCCACTGGCCATCGGTGACCAGGGACGGCAGGTGGACGTACTGCTCGTCGGCAAAGGCATGGGCGGCATTGGCGTAGAACAACTGGCCGGTGGTTTCCGCTGCGGCGAAGCCGGCCGCACGGTAGCGCACCTGGAGCCACTCGAACATGCCCGAGTCCAGGTGGAGCTCCGCGCGCTGGATCGAGGAGTCCGGCTGCCGGATGGCCAGGGAGAGGACTCCCGCCGCGGGCGTCAGGTCGCAGCCTCGTGGCTGGCCCCAGCCCTGCGCGCCGGGCGACGCGGGATCGTAAAGGACCACGTCGTTCAGCGGATAGGCGGGCGCGTCGGCCCAGGCGACTGCGCCCAGGCACAGCAGCGCGGCGCCGGCGACGAGGGCGGCACGGCTTGGCATGTTCATATCCTGTCCAGGGGGTAGATGGGCCGCCGGATGCGCGTGTAGCGGAAGACGGTAAGGTCCGTCGAGGAGAAACCGGGGGTGGCGCTCAGTACATAGTGATAGGTATCCGGCGGGTAGGCGACGCGGAAGGCGAACCCGCCCTTGCAGACCGTCATCCGGTAGCGCTCGGGCTGGACGCCCATGGCGTGGGGGTGGTCGAGGCTGTTGGGGCCGATGCGCTGGGCGTTGAGCAGGAGCGTGACACCGCCCACCTCCAGGCGTGCCGAGGGGGGGCCCTGCCGCGGGTCTGAGAGGCGGCTGACCTGGCCGGTGACCCGGACGGGGG